>Ga0256840_1003769_pt1 | contig 11935 bp, 13 predicted proteins | sample 355202metaG_FD_185969 | JGI IMG/M metagenome (GOLD analysis project Ga0256840, IMG submission 185969) | Hydrothermal vent microbial communities from Mid Atlantic Ridge, Atlantic Ocean - 355-202 | ecosystem: Environmental > Aquatic > Marine > Hydrothermal vents | place: Atlantic Ocean: Mid...
AAGTACAAGGGGAGACTGTAGCACTCCTTGTAGTTCATTAGAGTTATATACATCTAATAATGCTGTTATAATTTGTTCAGAAGAAGCGATGGCATCTTTTAAAAATGCCTTTATTATGCTTGGGTAGTTTTCTGTCGTACTATTTTGAAAAGATTCTAATGTTTCTTTTTTTTGAAAAAGGTTTTCTTCTTCGGCAGAGAGTAACACATAAAGTGATTTTGCTATTTTTTTATTCTCTTTTAAATATTCTTGAATGGAAGATTCTTTTAAAAAAGTATGGTTTATTAATTTAGTGGTGTTTCCTCTTTTTAGCATTGAATACTCATTTTTACCAAATCATAACGGAAGTAAAAATATAAATCAATGCAAAGATATCTAAATCTTAGAAAAAGTAAAAAATAATAAAGCTATGCTTTTTTAATTATTTTTCTTTTTGCTTACTAAAATGAGAGCTAGTTGCTCTCTTTAGTACAGTTCTTAAAACAGTACTAAAGAATAGTACTAAAGAATGCCCTCTGTAGAGGTAACAATCCCCTCTCTAAGGGTAACAATCCCCTCTCTAGAGGTAACAATCCCCTCTCTAAGGGTAACAATCCCCTCTGTGGAGGTAACAATGATGATTTTTTATACAGGCGTTTTCCCTTTTTGTTCATCATTTACTACCGTTTATCTCATATTTGGTGGATTTGCTATTTTTTTAGAGTTTTTTCTCTGTTTTTGAATATAAAAAGACCCTTTCCCCTCTCTAAAGGTAACAAAATACTCACTTTTTCACGTTTTTATAGATTTTTTCAGGTTTGTCTACTTTGTCTATAGTCAACAACTACCCCAACCAGGGAGGTAACAATCTAAGAATATACTCTTAAAACCCCCTCTGTGGAGGTAACAATGGTATTTTTAATGATAATTTATTATTGTTAATGATATTATTTTTAAATTCAAACTAGGAGTTCTATATGAAAGAGTCAATTTTTTCTGAGGTTGATGCTGCCTCTGTTACTTTGCCTGTCGATATAGATTCTTTGAAAAAACGAAAACGCACTCCCAAACAAGGTACATTAGACCTGTTTTTTGACCCACAAAGAGAACTCTGCAAAATTGAAAAAGCTAATCTAAGCAAAAAAGTAACAGAGGGGTATCTTAATTCTCATTGGTTTAGGGGTAATTTATTTAGAGCTGTGTCCAGAGGTCCTACTACAAAATACAAAAAACGAAAAACTATTTATGAAGACAAAAAGAATCATCTTCTTATACAGGTCTCTCACTCACTTCATCAAAAACATGCAGACCTTCTTTCTATACTCTTTTCTGACAATCAAAAAAAGAGTTTGTCTTTCAAGGGGGATGGGAGCTTCTATATTTTAACCAGTCTTTACCACATGGCAAAAAAACTTGGGTATCAAAATCCCAATAAAGCAGGTACACATGTTAAGAAATTAATAAATGACCTTAGGGACACAGATTTTGTGATTTCAATGCCTGACCCATTAAATCCTAAAAAACGAAAGATTATAACAACTAAGATGTTGGGTAAATCATACTACAGTGAAGCAGATGACCAGTACTGTATTGAAGTGGACGTTGATAGTGGACGTATTTTAATTTTAGGTGTAGGAGTTAAGTTTGATACGCTTCTTACTGATATGATTGTTTCTCTACCAGATAACGCATCAAGGATAAAAGCTTTGTTACGATATTTGGCTTCTCATGCAGAAAAGAAAAATGGGTATACGCTTGATTATATTTACAAGCGTTATGGGATTGGACAAAAACCTATTGATGAGGAACTCTCTGCTGAAGAGGTATCAAAAAATGATGCTGCAAACAGGAAAGATAAAAGTCAATTTAGAAAACAGCTTCGTATGTATGAGTCGCTCATGAGAGCGTTTAATGTTTATTATGACGAAAAAGAAGCAAAAATATATTACAAACAAAGCAAACAGGTGAGCTTTGAGATGGGTGTAGCTCCTTCTAAAGTGGAAGAGACGCTTTTGAGCAACATAAACAAAGACGTAGCACAAGACGAATATATTGGAAGATACGTTGACTTAAGTGAATATAGCGATTCTTCTAAATTGGTTGAGATATTAGAAATTGAAACACTTGATGATGGAAGGATATTGATGAAAGGTTTTTACCCTAAAAATGGTAAACATTTAAAAACTATTTTTATTTCTATGGATGAATTTATAAAAAGAGTAGATAAATACGCTTGAAAATTTTAACCTATTCCCACTGAAGTTGAATGTTGTATTTTATGCAGCCAGCTTCGTATAATGGTTTCACTCTCTTCTGAGTCCAAAGTAAACCATTTTTCTAAACCTTCTTTACATCCTTTTGAGATAAGGAATTTTTTTGCATTGATTGCGTAGTTTTTTTCTTTTTGTAGGTTAATGTGTAAAACAGGAACTTCCTTTGATTGTCCCCCTTGTTCATCTATCCATATATTTCCCAGAGACGTTTGTATTTTTTTTACATAATCACACCCCAATGCTTCTTGTATATAAAAGTCAGAAGAAGTTAATTTTGATAATTCAGGATATATAGTTACATTTTGAAGGGTTTTATCATAAATTACTGTAAAGGTGAGTGCATATTCTTCCATTTTTACCTCTCATAAAGCAAGAGTAAAGTGAAAGGGGAAACACTTTACTCTTATGTGCTCAAATACATCTGTAGGGGAATGTATGTGCTTTGTGTTGGTAGCACAGTAGAATAGTAGCATGTCAAAAAATAGATTGCAATACTTTTAAAAAATAAATAAAATATTATTTGATTAAGTTGTTTTTTAATTTCTTTTTGTTATAATATAGCATATCAAAAGAAAAGGATTAAAGATGAAATTATATGAGATTGAAGATATGCTAAGAGAATTTAAACAAAGAGGAGCAACCTCAGACAGTGATGTAGAATTCATGGTTTGTAACCATAGTGATAACCATGAAACAGAAAGTGTGTGTAAATTGTGTGTAAATATTGTAGACATGGGTGAAATGAGAGGCGAAGAATCTGGAAAAGATATATCTTTTGAACTTTATGTCAACCTTTGTGAAGAGAACATAGCAATTAGAGAAAACATTTTATAAGAATAAAAAGGATTTATTATGATGAAACTTACAACAGATGAAGCAATCAAACAGATGCACATTGATTATCCTCAATGTATTGAGGATAAAACTCTTACCCTTTCACAGGCTAAAGGCATTGCCTATGACATTGCCCCTCTCAAGGATGGCAATTTTTTAATGACAGCAACTTACAGTACCGTTAAACTATATAAGGTATTCAGCCCGAAGGAAGTCCAGATAGAGAAGATTAGACAGATTACGGAGTTTGCTGAATATGAAAAAGGTAAACATACTCGCGGAAGCTTAATTTTTGAGGTATTTCTTCCAGATGACTTTTTAAAGACTTATAATTCTTATTCCTCAATGATAAAAAAGATTGACACATTTTTTTCCATTTGGAAGAGTAAAGGTCTTATTTACACAGTTGATTATGTAAACAAAACTATTCGTTTTGATGTATCCTCTAATCTTTTTACTCCAAATTATTTGTGGGCATCTTTGCCCCAAATAGGTAAGCTATATTGAAAAAAGAAGGATATAAACAGGTCAGAAGCAAAACGATGGATATATTCTTTTATAAGTACAACTCTTCTCGTATTGAACTTTTAAAATGGATTGGAATCTTTACTATGGTAGTAGACCATTTAGGTTTTATTTTTTTTTATGAAAATTATATAATGAGAGGAGTTGGTAGAATAGCTTTCCCTATATTCGCTTTTCTACTTGTGCATAATTATCTTTTTTTTACCCGTTGCAAAAAGTGTATGCTTTTAAGATTGCTTTTGTTTGCTTTTATATCGCAGCCTATTTATTGGTACTTTTTTCCTGCTTACCTTAATATTCTTTTTACTCTTTTTCTTGGTTTGTTTACCATCTATATTTTTGAAACGGTATCCTCTTCAAAATACAAATATGTCATTATCTTACACTTTATTTTTTTACTTTTTTTGCCTTTGTCCACATTACTTTCTTACTCTGCACTTGGGTATCTTTTTATTCTTGTTACTTGGGCAAGTTTTCACTTTAGATATATTAATATATTCTGGGTAATTTTACTTTTTTTCCTTAACCCATTATATGTAGAATATGTCTTTGGTATTTTATTGTTTCTTTTTGTTTTTTTACTCTCAAAATATATCAGAGTAACCCCACCCCGATTAGCAGGAAATATTTTCTATATTTTTTACCCTTTGCATCTCTTATTGTTCTTTTTTATAGATATTTTAATTTAACTTTAACTTTTTTATGTTACAATATAACATATCAAAAAGAAAAGGATTATCATGTCAGAATTAAAAAGAGATACATCTCGAAAAGTTGCTCTACTCAAAAATAACAATGAGGATTTTGAGTTTTACCCCACAACAGAGGAAATTGCACAGTGTGTAAGAAAAGATATCATTAAGGAGTCAAAAAAGACTTCATCCGCATACTTTGAAAGAAAAGGGACTAAAGGCTATTCCTATCTTAGCAGCTATAATACAATTCATTATAATGACAGAAATACAAGTAGAAATAAAAAAGCTATGTTGCACCTTTCTTCTTTCCTTGATATAGGAGCAGGAGACGGAAGAATGGCAGAGTGGTTGTTTGCAGAGACTAAAGGGATTTTTTGTTCAGTAGACGAAAAACTAGCTATTGAAAAAGCAAAGCTTCAAGCTAATGACCTTATTAGACGTGGTTTTGGTCTTATTGGTAGAGATTTTTATGATATCTCACTTATGGAAAGCAAGTTTGGTGTGGTTTACTCCAACCCTCCTTATAGTGAGTATAAACAATGGGTAGGTAAAATCTTAGAAGAAGTTAATTCAAAACTTATTTACCTTTTGTTACCTCAACGGTGGAGAACGGATGATATGTTGGTTTTTGCTATGGAGGACAAGGGCGAAGTTTCATCTTTAGGTTTTTTTGATTTTGAGGAGGCAGACAGAGTTGCTCGTGCAAAAGTAGAACTTATAAAAATAAATACTATGTCCCTCCCCTCTGCTTCTTTATCAGATACTTTTGATGCCTGGATTAAAAATACTTTTGGAGCATTTGAATCTATAGATGATGCAGAAGTAGTAGAAGAACCCTCTAAAGAAGAAGATAGCAAGAACAATGTAGAACAACGCGAAGGTGACATGGTGGGAGTTCTTGTTGAAAACTACCAAAAGGAACTTGCAGATACAAAAAGAAACTACAAGCAACTAGGAAGTATAGATTTTAGCATCATTGAGCAACTTGGTGTTTCAAAGTCCCATGTAATGAAAAAGATACGAAGTGATATAAAAAACCTTCGTGTAAAGTACTGGAGAGAGTCTTTCAATCTTCTTACGCCTATTACAACAAGACTTACTACAAAGATGAGAGATGACCTTATGCAAAAAGTTACATGGTTTGATTCTCTTACTTTTAATGCAGGAAATGTTTATAGTGTTGTTGTGTGGGTGATAGAAAATGGAAACCAATTTGTGCTTGACCAAGCAATAGCAGTATATGATAGCATGATGAGCTTTGATAATGTCACAGCGTACAAGTCCAATACAAAATGGACAGATGGTGGATGGAGATACAACAATGAAAAAATTCCTGAAAAATATCAGCTTGATTATCGTGTTGTGGTAGAGGGTGGCATAAGAAGAAGTGGCTATGCCGCCACTGGTCCCGTTTCTTACTGTATCGCCTCTGATTTAGCAATAGTTGCCGACACTTTAGGCTTTCCTAATCATGGCGTGAGTATTGAAACGATGAGAAAGAAACACTATTGTATGGGGATTGATGGGGAGGTTGTCTTTGAATATAAATTTTTCCAAAATAACAATGTCCATATAAAAATGAATCAAGCATTTCTGATGAAATTGAATGTGGAAATAGGAAAGCTTAAAGGATGGATTATGCAACCTCATGATGTTGAGTCAGAGTTTGAAGTATCTGCAGAAGAAGCAGAGAGCTTATTTGGTGGTGCTATTGAGCAACTCACCTCAGAAAATGCTGTTAAATTACTTGCTTGTGCGTGATAGATAACCACCTTACTAAAAGGGGTGGTTTTATACAATATTTTTATAATTAAAGGAATAGAAAATGATAGAAAAAATAACAGTAGTAAAAGATTTTTTGAAAGATACAGAAAAAATGAAAGATTTTAGAATTTTAAGTAAAGATGAATTTTTGGCATCTTATAGCTATTTGGATGAGGCTGAGTATGCTACCACTTTAGAGGCTGTTGAAAAAAAGAAGCAGTAAGAATATTTTGTGAGATAATATATAAAATTGTGGTGCTATCTAAAAAATCACACAGTTCTCTTCTCTTTTCTATTGACTACACATTTTATTTACTCTACAATCTTAGTAAAACATAAAAAGGATACTCTTCATGCCTACTAAAAAAGATATCTTCCCTCTTAGGCTCTCTATTTCCCACCTCAGCGAAGAAGAGAGAAAACACAGCTATGTTGTGCAAAAAGCAACACATAAATGGAAAGAGATTGAGGTAGAAGACAACGAGACACTAAGAAAAGTACTTTCTACTTTTCCTTATGGAGTCTATTCATACAATGCTATCAAGGAATCAGAACTGCCTATGGTTGAGGTCAAAGGCAAGGATGGAAAGGTACGCACAAGAAAAGAGAGTCAAAGGCTCAAAAAGTATGCCTCTCATGTCAATACTACACTTACTGTACTGGATATAGATGATACTCTTTCTATTGAAGCAGCAAAACACCGTTTGGATTCACTTAATTTGAAATATGCCATTATCACAACAAAAAGCCATGGGATAAAAGGGGACTCCGATAGATTTAGAATATTACTTCCCTATGATTTTAATATGGTGAATAGTTTGGTGATTAATCCAAAACTGATAGATGAGAAAAGTGCTAAGTGGAGGAACAAACTTGCAGAGAATTATCTTGGCGGATATGTCACCACAATGGAGGTTCTTGCACAAGAACTTTTTTGGGTAAAGGGAACAATACAAGAAGATGTTTTAAATCATCAAACAGGAGAAATAACCAAGGTAGAAAAAGAGGGGTTTGTTTGTCCTGTAGACTTTGCCCCCTTAGCCCCTCCAGGAAAGTTTTACCCTAGCCTTCCTACCTCTGAGTTCTTTTCTACTCTTGATGATGAGCAAAGAGATGTATTTGATTTTAACACGCTCCCTGGTCTAAAAGAAAAAGTGTATGAGGAAATCAGGAATCGCAGAAAAAGGGAAGAGGAAAAAGAGATTTCAATGAGAACGGCACAGCTTAATGCTAAGGGTGGGACGTATGAGTGGTTTAAGGGGCGAAAAGAGTATCCTGTTTTAACCAATGAGCCTCTGCTAAAGTCACTGGACATGAAAGCAATCATTTATCACTATGAATATCAGGATGACAATAATAGTGGTTCACGCATAGAGTTAAAGACTGCAGGAAGCGATGACTTGGTTCATATTTCTGGTTCTGATGGGGCGTGCTACCATATCAATCATGCTTCTGATGGTGCTTTTGTATTTTTTGATTATAACACAGGTAGGAAAGGCTCTATTGTTGAATATATGTTTGACAAATTTCCTTTTGAGTTTTCACAAGAGGATAAGACCAAATCTCCTTATCATGTAGCCAAAAAAATTGCTAAAGACTTTAAAGCAGACATGCCTGATGTGGTAAAGGACTTGATTATAGGAAACCCTGCTTTTTATATAGAACCTTACCTAGAATTACTTTCCAAGAAAGCAGGCAGCATCAAAGAAACAAGAGCTGCTATTTGTGAAAGAACAAAAATAAAAAGTTTTGGGTTTTCAAAAAAAGAGTCATCACTTGTGGTTACTAACTTAAAAGGGTATAAAAATAATTTTGTCTTAGAGGATGAAGTGTATGAGGAGATAATGAAGGCAGAAGAAGCACTCACTGCTCCTGTTGCCTACGAGGATAATCCAAGTGTAGATTCTCAACCTTCTCCTTGAGGCTGCAAGATGGCTTGGGCTATTTTGTTTTCTATATGGAGACTATCATAGCTTCTTCTTACATTTATCCACACAAGTGGAATATTTGCGGATTCACATATCTTTGTAACCAGAATATCTCTATCTTTTCTATCTTTTCTTTGGTGACTTTTGTCATTGAGTTCTATTAGGCACACAATATCAAGTGTTTTGTAATCACAGAGAACATAGTCTATGTGTTTGCTTGATATCTTCCAAAAATGTTTTCTCCATTGTTTTTGATTTAGCATCTTACCAGGTAAAACAATATCTGCTATTCTTACCTTTGCAAATATTCTATATTTCTTTCCTACTGACCTGTCTAATGCCTTTAAAAAGTTTTTTTCTGCAGGAGAAAAGAGAGGCACGGTCCTATAGGTGAGTTTGTTTTCGTATTTTGTGAACCCCGCAATAAGTAGAATAATTAGCAGCACAAGCCCTATTATTTCATAGATGCTCATTGTCTACCTTTTTACGGGCAACACAACATATTTGCCCTCTTCATTCTTATCTAATAGTTTTGCATCCCGTAAAATCTTTAGCATCTTAAATGCGGTAGCCTCTGAAACTTCTCCCCATTTTGGACGAGCGGTTTTAGGAAGATTTTGTCTCATGTTGTATGTCCAGACAATGAAATACGTCTTGGCTGTTCCTATACTCCCCTCGTTTGCTGTTATTCGCGTAGCTTTGTCTATCCATAGATACTTGTCTTTGTTTTTGATATCTTCTTCTGTTAATACTGGGTATAGTTTTTTTTCTCTTATTTTTGGTTGAATCTTATCTTTATTTATGGGACTTCTTTTCTCTTCAATTGCACCGACTTTAATTAACGCTCTCTTGGCTTTGTATACATTAGCATTCTGACCTTCTCTGCTCTTTTGAACACCCATATCAAACCCTAATTCTCTTGTGGAAGTAGGTACGCCCTCTTTTCTGTGTTCCCATATATAATCAATAGTTCTTTGGGTTGTTTTTCCAAAAATCGCTAAATCTTCCATGATTGTTGCAATTGCTTTACCTTTCCAAATCTTTTCTTCTTGTTTAACTGTCATGTTTTTCCTTTATTTCAATTCTTCTTTTTGAAGCAGCTTCCCAAAAGCTCTTAAGCTCCAAATCTTCTTCTTCATCAAACCAGATAACTTCTCCTTCAGCACTCATCTCTTTTGCCACAAGAAAAGAGCCCTCTAGGTTTTCTAGTCCTTCTACTGGATAGCAGAATCGTTGTGTTTCTGGATGAGGTGTTTTATTTGTCCACACGTCTCCATACGGTGTATATATTTTTTTTACTTCTTCACACAGAAGAGAATCTCTCATAAAATCAAGGTCTTCTTCCATGATATCCACGGGGAGGAGTTTTAGCCCTGATTGACTTGGTGATATAAATATGGCTTGCATAAGTATCCTTTATATTGATATGTTAAATTATAACACATTGTTTCTTAAAGTAACAAGTTTCACTTTTTCCTTGAAATCTACTTTTCTTTTTTGTACACTTATGCATATTAAAACTAAGGACATTACACATGAAATATATTATCCCAACACTCTTGGCAACTTTTGCTTTGCTCTTTTCTGGATGCGGAGGAGCATTTGACACGCTTGGAACAAAGATATCAAAAAGTTTTACAATTAATGGGGACAGTTCACATACTTTTTATGTAAATTCTACTCCTCCTGTTGCTGATGCAAATACAACTACTACAGCAACGAATCAATTCACTGTGGATAAGTACCCTGACAACGGTACAATAACTTTTACTGATACTACTGTTGTCTATGTCCCTGATACTTCATTTAGTGGAACAGATACTTATGAATTTAGTTATTATGATGATTTTAGAAATACAAAAGATATTTACACTATTACAATTACCGTAAGAAATGTGAACGGTGCAGCAACCATTGTCGGAACAGGACCTTCTTCTATTGTGGCAGGACAAACCTACTCTTTTACGCCTATTGTAGTAGACAATGACACCCCTGCTAGTGCTTTAAAGTTTTCTATTTCAAGTAAGCCAGGATGGGCATCGTTCAATGCCTCTACAGGAACACTCTCAGGAACACCTGCAACAAAAGATATTGGTAGTTACGATAACATCCTTATTGCTGTCTCAGATGGAACAAACACCTCTTTCCTCGATGTTTTCTCTATCGAAGTATTAGCTCCGTAATTTGTATTTACGCACACCTACTACCTCTGCAGAAGTTTTTTAAGCTTCTGTGGGATTGACATGTATTTTTTTAAAATAATTAAACTCCTCAGTACTTTTTTTAGTTTTTTACCTCACCTCCTCTTTTTTTTCATTTTTTCATTTTCCTATCTTTATAATGCTTTTTCTGTCGATATTAAAGAACTAAGTCAATATTCCCCTCGGAAAACAACTGTTATCTATGATAATGAAAAAAATCGGCTCTCTAACCTTTTTTACAAAGAACATAGGCTCTATGTCCCTTTTGATGAGATTCCTCCTATATTAGTCACTTCTGTGCTTAGAAAAGAGGATATTTCTTTCTATCATCATCCTGGTATTTGTGTAAAGTCTATTATGAGAGCAGCATTGAGAGATATCTTTGATATGCACTTTACTCAAGGAGGAAGCACGATTACGCAGCAGTTGGTAAAAACAAAACTTTTAAGTAGAGACAAAAGGATTGTCAGGAAGCTGAAAGAAGTGTTTGCTTCGCTCACACTTGAACAAAAACTCACAAAGAATGAGATACTGGAGTACTACTTAAATGAAATTTCTTATGGAAATAATTATTTGGGAGTAAAAACAGCAGCACAGGGGTACTTTCACAAAGAGCTTTCTAGTTTGAGTTTAAAAGAGATAGCGATGTTAACAATTATTCCCAATGCACCCTCCTTCTATAATCCTTTGCGTCACTACAGGAGGGTCTCAGAAAAAGCAAACAAGTCCCTGTTTAAGATGTATGAAGCAAAAGAAATATTAGAGGTGGAGTATTTGGCTGCAATCAAGGAAATGCCTCGTGTATATAAAAGCAGTTTAACTCAAAATATTTTGCCTTTTGTATCGCGTGAAGTAATATTTAGACTAGGAGGAGAGATTGAAGGAATAAAAACAAATGGGTATAAAATTTATACCACGATAGACCCAATTGTTCAGAAAAAAGTAGATGATTCTATTTTGGCACTTTGTAATAAAGAGAGGATGAGCATATTGGTAATAGATAAAAAAACAGGTGGAATTTTGGCTTTGTCAGACACAAAAAAACACCGATTTGGGTTAAGATTCCCCTCTTTTTTGTTTGACACAGCAAAAGATTATGCCTATTTTAGCAGAGGCAACACCCTATTCCCTCCCTATCTTGTAGAATCAGTGAAGGATAAAAAAGGTGATTTGGTGTATGTTTCTGAATCTTCAATCTATCGAGATAGACTAAAGTTAGATAATGTTTGGAAAAGTTATATGATACACATTCATAAAAAAGAAGAAAATTCGTTTACTTGGTGGGAGAAAGATGGGAGTGTATATTATTATCTCTCTGGGGTATATAGGGAAATAGTAGTGAGAAGTAAAGGGGTAAAATTAAAGAAGGAAGATATTAAAAAACTTCTCCTTAGTCTTCTTTAATTCTTTACACTATTAAGTTGTTATTGATTAAAATGGTATTTCGTCTTCATCTATGTCAATTTCAGGTATATTAGATGGTGGTGTTGCGTTTTTATTGTTTTGTGGTGTTGAGGGTGCAGGGGCATGGCTTGTTGCATTTTGGTTAGACGTTTGACCTGTATCATCTTTGTTTCCTAGCATCTGTAGATTTTCGACAACCACTGAGTGTTTGCTTCTTTTACTTCCGTCTTGGGCTGTCCATTGGTCTAGCTTTAATCTTCCATCTACTAAAACTTTGCTACCTTTTCGTAGGTATTGGTTTGCAATTTCAGCAGTTCTGCCAAAGAAAGTGA
>Ga0256840_1003770_pt1 | contig 11927 bp, 14 predicted proteins | sample 355202metaG_FD_185969 | JGI IMG/M metagenome (GOLD analysis project Ga0256840, IMG submission 185969) | Hydrothermal vent microbial communities from Mid Atlantic Ridge, Atlantic Ocean - 355-202 | ecosystem: Environmental > Aquatic > Marine > Hydrothermal vents | place: Atlantic Ocean: Mid...
TTGTTTTGAGTCACAATTTGGACAAGTTTTCCTGTTTTTTTACAGCCATTTGTAAATTAACCTTGTTTTCTGCTCATTGTACCGTACTTTGAAGATGTTTTTAGACCCTGATATTTACCATTAAGTCCCATATTCTTACCCTGCTGTGCATCCACAGCCAACACTTCATCACCTAAAACTTTAGGCATAACATCCTTTGCTTCACCCTTTTTAATGACCGTATAGATAGAACGCTCATCATCTGAACTTTTAAAATAGGCTATCTCTTTTTCTACCCACTTCGATGCTACTGCATCTGCAGAACAAACGACTATCAAACACGCAGAGGCTTCTAAGGCTTGTTCTAACACAGCAGACAAGTCTGAAGCAGAAGAGAGTTCCTCATCATCTCTAAATACAGAACGTTTTAAATCTTTTGGGAGGTGTGGGTATTTATCACGTAAAGATGTAGGGATAGTATAATTTTCTATCCCCTTTTGCAGCCATACAGCAAAAGCTTTGTCTTTATGAGAGTAAGAGATAAAGGCACGGTACTTGTAAGACGTATTCATAATGAGAGTATAGCAAAAATTAAATCTAAGCCCAATTTAGCCCAATTTAGTTCATATATACAACCTTAATCAAAATTATATTAGAATGCGAACAATATAACTAAAGGAAACACATGACAACGATAGACTTAAAAGAGAAACACACACTGTATGATGCAAACAATGAATCGTCATTTGGCATAGGCTTTGCAGGAGCAGATACTGCCTTTGTAAAAGCAGATATGACAGAACCTTTACAGTACTGTGAAGCACTAGACAGAGAAGAGGTACAAGCACTTTTTGACAAACCAAATGAGTACTTTTTTGGTAAAGTCTCTTTAGACTGTGAGTTTACACTTAGCCCTACTATGGGTAAAGGTAAGCAGTCTATGTGGTTTGGTAAGTACTTTAAAAATGGCTACTACGAAGAGCCATTTGCATAACAGCCCTCCTCCACTCCTCTCATAGACTTGTTCCTCCTCTCCCGAGTTGGAACTTATCTTAGTGTTCCCATTCAACTTTAATTAGACTATGTGTTCCACCAGAGGACTGGAGGAACAAGTGGGTCTAAACTATTACAAAAGCTGAGATACTGTACTATATAGCATCACAGTATTTTAGGACAGTATCATGAACATAAACCCTCTGAAACACTTTAGTAAAACCATCTTGCAAGGCCTGTTTTGGCTTCTTCCTATTGTGGCTATACTCATCATACTCTCATGGCTCTATGGTAAAATCACGCTCACAGTGGACTGGGTTTTTCGTTTTACAGGGTTTGAACCTAATTCACATGTGTTTATGTGGGGTGTGTTGGTTGTTTTTATCTTTTTGCTCATCCTTTACTTGCTTGGGTGGGTAGTGAAGACTAGACTTGCAGACATGCTTGAGTACATCTTTTGTAAGATACCTGGGTACAGCACCATTAAAGGGCTAGTGGGTATTTTTAACTCATCAAAAGAAGGAAAGAACCAAGTGCTTGTCGTTGCTATAAAAGGTTTTACCGTTGAGGGTTACAACATAGGACTGATGTACTCCCAAAAAGAGAGCATCATCAAAGACCACTACACTGTAACACTCTCTATGTCACCCATACCCAATGGTGGTTTTATGTTTGAAGTACATAGAGAAAACATCATAGTCATAAAAGATGCTACTTTTGACAATAACTTACAGTATCTACTCTCTATGGGTGTGAAAAGCATGACAGAAATACTCAAAACAGAGTCAAAAAGCCTAGATGAGATGCAAACACTCACACAATGGCTAGAAATAGAAAATAAATCTTGATCAAATAAATAGTTTTTATCATAATTTATGCTAATTTTCAACTATTTATTTTCATATAAGGTTATGTAACTAAAAATAAGGTACAATTGTTGTGATGAAAGATGAGTTTCGAGTTCATTTTTCGTGTGTACTGTTAGCGTTTAAGCCTTGCAAGACCCCGAAAGACTCTCTACATAATTTCACAAAAAACAAACATAAGGCAAAACAATGGCAACATTAGTAAACGGTACAGTTAAATGGTTCAACGATGAAAAAGGTTACGGATTTATCCAACAAGAGAATGGTGGAGACGATGTATTCGTACATTTCCGTCAAGTAAACAACGATAATGGTGGACGTGTAACATTGGCTGAAGGTCAAGCAGTTACATTTGAAGTTGGTGAAGGTCAAAAAGGCCCACAAGCTGAGAACGTTACACCTTGTTAGGTTAACTGTTTGCAGGTTTTCCTGCAAACACTTTATATATTTTCCCCTCTTTTAATAACTCACTTTTACTTCTTTATCATATGATAACTCAAACAATACCTCTATTTTTTTACTCTCATTTTTACTTAATGTAAGATGCATTTCTATCTTTCCATCTTTTAATAGCTTATAATCTATCTTTGTTTTAGACTTCACAGAAAGTAGTTTTGACTTTATCTCTTGCGTTGTTGAAGTGGGTATGCGTTCTATAAGTGTCAATGTTTTTACTTTGTCTGATTTATTTGTCACAGTTAGAGTAAAGCCGTCTTTTTTACGTGCTGTCCCACCAAATATACCTGTTTCACGTTCTTTCTTGACTATAGGTGTTCGTACTATCTTGATGTCTTCTTCTATTTTAGTGTAAAGATTGTATGTACCATGGGCATATTCACCTACTGCATGTTCATTGATTACCTCAGAACCTGACTTTACTTTCCAACTATTTACATCTATCTGATACTTTGGCTTAAAACTACATACATGAAAAGCTTTTGTATTTGCATAAGGGTAAGCTTTTATATCACAGTGTAAAGCACTTTTCCAAGTCTGTACTTGTACCTCTAATGGTACACCTGTTGAGGGGAGTGAAAGATTGGTTATTTTATATTCTCTTGCATCTTCGTAGCTCACTACTGGTTCAGGCATCACGGCACCAGCAACACTATCTGCAACCATACTTAGTTCCATCCTCGGTGCTGTACTTACCTTTGCTTTTTTATACATACGGTTTTTTCTTGGTTCATACTTACGTACTACCCAAGGGGAAAAGTGTACAGCCCTAACATAAGGGTTTGCTCTACGGTAGTAAAACATGGCTTTTCCTGCTTCTATGTCTATGCCAGACCTGTTAAGTATGCTAAGGTTTTGTGTGACTGTGATGGATTTTTCATCTATATTGGCTTCGTATGAAGTTGAAAATGTGACATAACCATAAGGTATGATTAGCTCCAATTCACCTTGACATACAGATGCTGTTTGCATGGCTTGTTTATTGGGAGCTTGTTTTTGAAGTCTCTTTTCTAGGATTTTGCGTTCTTTAATAATATTTTCTTGTGTAGAGAAGATTGTGGCTTTTTCGTCTGCTAAAGCTTTTGCAGCTTCTATCCACTCTGAAGCATTGATGCTTTGTGGCTGTGGCAAAGAGACAAACTTCTCTAGTAGACTTTCATTGTACCCAATGACCTTTTGCTTTTTGACTAAAGTTTCAAGTGTTTCAACTTCTTTACAGAGTCTTTGTTCTGTTGGACAGTCTAACATGGTACTAACATCTATGGTATTTCCCTCACATTTGGCAGTCACATGCTGTGTTAAACCTATGAACTGAGAGTTGGGAGCATACGTGTAAAAAGTTTTGTCTTGATAGACAGAGAGCGTAGCTGCATAGCTAAGCCCACTGGAGATAAAAAGTGTGAAGAGTGATTTTGAGTATGACATGCGTATCCTTTAAGTCTTTAGGATAATTATAGCTAATTTTTTTCTATATTCTTTTCTAAATAATGACGGTTTTTAACCTTCAGATAATCATAAATGGCTTCCACTTCTTTATTTGTGAGGTAATAACGTGGCATGATTTTATGGTAGGCTCTTACTGAACTTATCATGATAGACAAGTCGTCTTTACGGATATCTGTACCACGCAGTGCTTGCATGCCCTCTGCATCTTTATATTTGACGATGATTTTACCTTCACCACTTGCACCATGACATTGGGCACAACTAACACCACGAGGATTTGCATACAACATCTCTCCATATTCGTAGTGAGAGATAAAGCCTTCTTCACCACATAACAATAGTGGCAATAAAATTAAAAGTTTTTTCATGGCTACCTTACCTTTGCTCTGCATAAAAGTATTTTCGATATAATACCTTAAAATTATTATAAGGGTATGCTACATGCAACTTATCGATGGAAAATCCTTAGCCAACAAAGTACAAACGAACGTCACCTCCGAAGTAGAAATACTCAAACGTGACAAAAACATTGTCCCTGGACTTGCTGTCATACTCATAGGTGATGACCCAGCTAGCCATGCCTATGTCAAGATGAAAGCAAAAGCCTGTGAAAAAGTAGGCTTTTACTCCATCACACACAACATGCCAGACACCATCAGCCAAGATGAAATTATAGCTACTATAGAGATGATGAACAACAACCCTCGTATAGATGGCATACTTGTACAACTTCCTCTACCTAAACATGTGGACACAGACAAGATACTTGAAGTCATAGACCCTAAAAAAGATGTCGATGGTTTTCATGCTTACAATGTAGGTAGACTTGTGACAAACCTAGACTGTTTTGTAGCCTGTACACCTCTTGGTGTCATGAAAATGTTTGAAGAGTACAACATAGACCTCAAAGGTCAAGATGTAGTGGTAGTAGGTGCTTCTAACATCGTAGGTAAACCTATGGCATCACTTTTACTTAATGCAAATGCCACAGTAACCATCACACACATACACACTAAAGACCTCGCAGCCCATACACGTAATGCTGACATCATCGTCGTAGGTGTCGGTGTACCTGGACTCATCAAAGAAGAGATGGTTAAAGACGGAGCTATCGTCATAGACATAGGCATAAACCGCATAGAAGATGGCTCACTTGTGGGAGATGTAGACTTTGCAAATGTAAGCAAAAAATGTTCTTACATTACTCCCGTGCCAGGTGGTGTTGGACCTATGACCATCGCTATGCTTCTGAGTAACACACTTAAAGCAGCAAAGGCTAGAGCATAATGGATAAGATTAAAAAGTTTTTACAGGCCTTTGGGCATTTTGCAGGTACTTGGACAGGTACGATAATTATCGTACTTTTTCTCATATTTTTTGTGGCACAGTCTTTTGTTATCCCCTCGGGTTCTATGAAGCGTACCCAACTCATAGGTGACTTTCTTTTTGCAAAGAAGTTTTCTTATGGTATCCCTACCCCTCATTTACCATGGTTGGAGATACCTTTACTCCCAGACTTCAATGACAACGGTCACCTCATAGAAGGGCCTCGACCTCAAAGAGAAGACATCGTCATCTTCCGTAACCCAAAAACACCTAAAATTCACTTCGTGAAACGTTGTATTGCCGTAGGTGGAGACGAGATACTCTTTGCTGACAAAAAATTGATGCTTCACTTCCATGAAGGTGATGCGTACATCAAAGAAAACTACCCCAAAGAAAATATAGTTTCACTCTATGACAAACTATGGGTAGTCAACCCCTACATGAGTAAATACCCTGGTATTCAGTACACGCCAGAAGGGAACACTGGTTTTGAGTACCTAACAGCTGCATACAACTACAACAAAGAGATAGATATGTCCGTAAGACGTATCACACATCCTGATGGCAGAGAAGAACATCTCTTTTTCAAAAAAGTAGAGCCAGACCATTTCTATATGGTAGGAGACAACCGTGACAACTCAAATGACAGCCGTTTTTGGGGTTCTGTACCCTACAAACTCATAGTTGGTAAGCCTTGGCTTATCTATATGAGTATAGAGTTCCGTTCGTATGAGCAAGTATTTAACGGTACAGGTGGAGGAAGAGACCATGACAAACTAGGTCGTATTTGTCCTGACATGGACATCGCATCAAGTCAATGTGAATCCCTATGGAACAAGCAACGCTACACCATAAGATGGGGACGTGTTGGTAGACTCATTGAGTCTTTACAACTTGAAGCTCCTATAGAATAGATATAATGAAATTAGGCATAAAAGGAAAACACAATGAGTAGAAAATTTTACATCGCAACTGACCATGCTGGCTACGCACTCAAGGCCTACGTAAAAGACTATGTATTAGAGCTAGGTCATGAGATAGTAGACCTGGGCCCAGACTCAGCAGACCGTGTAGACTACCCAGACTTTGCTAAAAAATGTGCAGATGCAGTGCTAGCAGATGAGGGAAGTTTAGGCATACTCATCTGTGGTACAGGCATTGGCATCAGCATCGCTGCAAACAAAGTAACAGGTATCAGAGCAGCCCTATGCCATGACACCTACACAGCAAAACTCACACGTCAACATAACGATGCAAATATCCTTTGTTTTGGTGAACGTGTTGTGGGAAAAGGCGTCATAGAAGAGATGATACTAGCCTTTGCTTCCACAGACTTTGAGGGTGGTAGACATGCAGGTCGTATAGCAAAGATAGAAGCTTGTGCTTTTGGTTCAGATTTGGGCTAAAAAGGTTTATTGATTCTTACATATTTTTGAAATATGCTTTTTTCTTTGCTATACTAACTATATTATAAGCTTTAAGTAAAAGGTATCATCATGCTCAAATACATTAGTAAAACACTCTTAACAGGTTTTATAACACTCTTACCACTTGTTTTAACACTCTATTTATTCTACTGGCTCGGTGTCTCTTCTGAAGAGCTTATGGGTAAAGTATTTCGTTATCTCTTGCCTAATGGTGCATATTTCCCAGGTCTTGGTATGATTTTTGGTTTTATTGTAGTCTTTATTGTTGGACTACTTATGAAAGCTTATTTAGTACGCAAGCTATTTAGACTTGCTGAGTCCCTACTCTATCGTCTGCCTCTTATCAAATCAATTTATCGTGCATTTCGTGATTTTTTTGATTTCTTTTCACCCAACAAAGAAGATTTGGGACAAGCCGTTGCTGTGAGCATCAATGGCATGGAACTTGTAGGCTTCATTACACAAGAAGATACCAGCAAACTGCCCCCATCATTTCGCGACAACAAAACAGTTTTGGTTTATCTTCCTATGAGTTATATGGTAGGTGGGTATACCCTACTTGTCCCACGTAATGAAGTGCGTATACTCGATATGAGCCGTGATGAAGCCATGCGTTTTGTCTTAACAGCAGGCATTACAGGTGGAGATAAATAAAAAAGTACCTGAGGAGTTAAACGTTGATAGATAAATGACAAATATATACACACTTGTCATATATTAACACTTGTCAGTATTATTCTCTTCTTGTATTAGTCAAATATCAACCTATTTCAGCTATAATAACAACTATTTTATCATATTAATTTTAAAGGGTTTTCATGCTATCTAATCGCATCCAAACACTCTCTCCATCACTCACTATTGCTATCTCGTCACTTGCACGTGACTTAAAAGCTCAAGGCAAAGACATACTTTCATTTTCTGCAGGTGAGCCAGACTTTGAAACCCCCAGAGCCATCAAAGATGAGGCTATCAAAGCCATCAACGATGGATTTACACAATACACAGCCGTACCAGGCATACCTGAGCTTCTTGAAGCTGTGGCAACCAAACTTAAACGTGATAACGGTTTAGAGTATGCACCTTCAGACATTATCGTGAGTAATGGTGCAAAACAATCTCTTTTTAATCTTTTTCAAGCCACACTTAACCCAGGTGATGAAGTCATCATCCCTGCTCCGTATTGGGTAACATACCCAGAGCTTGTAAAGTATGCTTCTGCTGTGCCTGTTGTCATCGAAACCAGCGAAATCCGTGGCTTTAAAATCACAGCTGATGAACTTAGGGCGGCTATAAGTCCAAAGACTAAAATGCTTATACTTACCAGTCCATCAAACCCAACTGGTTCTGTCTACTCTAAAGAAGAGTTAGAAACCTTAGCAGAAGTACTTGAGGGAACAGACATCATCGTAGCTTCAGATGAGATGTATGAAAAACTTGTCTACGGCATCGACTTCGTAGCAGCGGCTAGTATCAGTGAAGATATGTACCAAAGAACGGTGACTATAAACGGTCTAAGTAAATCTGTGGCTATGACAGGTTGGCGTTTTGGCTACTTAGCTACGCCAAATAAAGAACTCATAGCAGCCATGAACAAACTTCAGTCACAAAGTACATCAAACATCAACTCCATCACCCAAAAGGCTGCTATTCCTGCACTGCTTGGCAAGGTAGATGATGACATTGAAAAGATGAGACGTGCCTTTGAAGGTAGAGCAGATGAAGCCGTAAAACTCTTCAATGACATAGATGGACTCTCTGTACTTAAACCACAAGGTGCCTTTTACCTTTTTGTAAACATAAAAGATGTCTCAAACAACTCCATAGAGTTTTGTAAAGAGCTACTTCAAGCGACAGGTGTTGCCGTAGTCCCTGGCATAGGTTTTGGGTCTGAGGGGTACTTCAGATTTTCATTTGCTACAGATATGACTACCATACGCGAGGGCGTAAGACGCATAGAAAAATTCATCAAACAAAAAAAGAACTAATCACATATGTGCATGAGATGGAAAGTGATTTCCATCTCCCTCTTCTCTCTACATAAAAGGACAACCATGTATAGATTGCTTAAACTTACACTCCTACTCTCCATTTTCACTCACACACTTTATGCTCTTAGCGATGATACAAATTCGACACGTAAACAAATTGATTTTTCACTCATCATTTCTGGAGGGGTAAGTCTTGGTGCGTATGAAGCGGGCTATAACTGGGCGGTTATCAAAATGCTTACAAAAGTAAAAAACAACAGTGAGCTGGTTGAGCCCAATTTAAAGTCCGTTGCAGGTGCTTCGGCAGGTTCTATCAATGCCCTTCTCTCTGCTATGTACTGGTGTCAAAAAGACACAGTGCCATTACATAACAGTATAGATGACAACCTCTTTCATGAAACATGGGTAAATCTGGGCATTGAAGATTTAGTTATCAAAGGGAAAGACCCAAAAAATAAAAGTTCACTTTTTACAAGAAGAGGTCTAGAAAAAAAAGGTGAAAAGATCATAGAACATCTGAAAAAACCTATTTTTAAAAGTGGCTGTGAAGTACCACTTGGTGTTGCTGTGACTAAAGTAAAACCTATCATTGAAAAAGTACATGGTATTAAGATAAAAAATCAAAACTTCTCTGTACCTCTTGCATTTAAAGTAAAAAATGGCAAAGGTATTGTGGCAAACAAACTCTTGCCTCCTAGTGGAGATTTTTACATCTCCATACCAGACATAGAAAAAGACAGACAAAAACTTGTCAATCTCCTTTTTGCCTCGGGAGCTTTCCCTGGAGCATTTCAACAAGTGAAACTTGACTATGCCTACAAAGGCATAAGGCACTCAAATTACTTCATAGATGGTGGGCTGTATGACAACGTACCTCTTGACTTAGCCATAGCACTAGATGAAAATGCTTCTACGTTCTTCTTTATGGATCCTAGTAATATGCGTAAAGAAAAAGAAATAGCTGATATAGATGAAAAAGAAGAAATGCCCATAGGCTTTATAGGTACAAACCTTCTTCCTGTTTTTAGTAGTTTTGACATTATGCAATCTATGAAACTTTATGAAGCCATCAACCAGAACTTTAGAGATGACAGCAACAAAAGTCTTGTACTCTCATCAAGGTTTCACCCTTTAACAGGAAAATACTTAGGACACTTTGGTGCTTTTTTAGATGAAAATTTTCGTAGCTATGACTACTATGTTGGAGTATATGACGCCATCTATCACATAGCAGCAGCCTTTAAACGTCACCATGCAGATAAGTTTGCATCACTTTCACAAGTTCAGATAATGGACTATCTCAAAGGCACTTTAGGCATAGACAACAATCCTGAAGCACTTGCAGCCTATACACTCTTTTTAAACACAGAGTTTCATGGCTTAAAACCAAAAACCACAGATCGTTTTTCTGCTATTTACAATGCCTTTAACACCACTAAAAATGATGCCACACGTTATGACAATGATGAGTTTAAACTCTTTCTTTCAAAACTTGATTTACGCTATCTAAAAACACCTAAAAAAGGTTTTTTACGCTATGCACAAAAAGACATAGATAACTGGTACAAACGTCCATTGCGTTTTGTAATAAATCGTATTACAAGTATAGAGAATGACAGAGCAAATATGCACGATGACCACAAACCTATGGCAACACTCACCAACATAAGTGCATGGGCAGGAAGTACCTTTGTAAAAGAGAAACAAGGCTTTCAATTTCTACCTATGAATGTACCTGAAGACAGAGGTAAAGAAAAGCTAAGAACAGCTCTAAAGTTCATCCCTGGTGAAATTGCCACAGACTTAAACAACGGTGGTATGAGTTTGGGATATACGGCACTTTACTACAAAGAGATGGACTATCTTAGTGGGTTTGAAGCAAAAGCTTCTTATGTTGTAGCAGACAAAACCACTAACTTTCTACGTGTAGACGTCAATGCTTTCAATGAGGACAGCGACTTTTTAAAGTTTGGTGGAGGAGTTAGTTTCTTTGGCGATATGAAAGGTGCATTTTATAAAAGGAATTCTGCTTACGGTCTCAACACCTATGTAGACATCATAGACATCTTTAGACTCACCTATGTTTACCGCTATGGAGACAACGTAGACCATAACTATCTCTACTTCGGCATAGAAAACATACCTAGTCTCATCTATTGGTTGAGTAGGTAAGACAAAGAACTTAACGTTATCCTAACGTTTTTTCGTCATATACTCCATCGCATACCATACAGCACCTACAATAGAAAATAATACCACTGGTGCTATCCATGGTTTTTCCTGAATGACTTTAAAAAACGAGATAATAGCCTCACTCGAATAATACGCAGTCAACCCTATGGTAAGTACAAAAATGATAGAAGCAAAAACATTGTAAAACCCAAACTTCTTGAAATCATACTTAGAAAGAGCCATAGAAAGAGGCACTAAGGTTTTAATGCCATACAAAAACTTTTGTATAAAGATAGCAAAGATGCCATACTTACGTAAAATAAGTGTTGCCAAGGCTATCTTGCGTTTGTGTTTTGCAAAGTAAGGTTGTATCTCTTTCTTTTGATACTTTCCTAAGTAAAACAAAAACATGTCACCCATGTAGTTGGACACGATAGCGATGGACATAGCCGTAGCCAAGTCCATCTTGCCCATGTAAGAAAACACACCTGCAGCTGCGACTATAAACAGTGAACCACCAAAGGCAAAAAATGCAACAGCTAAGTAGCCCCACGTTTCCAAAGAACCAAAATCCATAAAATATCCTAAAAATTAATTAAAGCATAGTATCTAAAATATATTAACACATACGTATCTCTTGACATCCATCAAGCGACAATTTGGGTAATTTACTTATAATAAAAGAAAAAAGGATACCACCATGGCATTACTTTACGCAGAGTCAGTTGAACACCTAGATGTTGATGAAATGCAAACAACACATGAAGATGAGATAAAAATATTAAACGACATAGACAGGCTTGCTGTACAGTACAGCATGGACAAGTCTGATGAAAAACAAAAAGTCTTAGAAGAGAAAATAGAAGAGTACCTCGCACATGTCAAAGTACACTTCGCCAACGAAGAACGCCTTATGAAAAAGTACAACTTCCCAGACTATGAGATGCATAAAATGACACATGACATGTTTCTTATGGACATTGGTATCACCATCAAACAATGGCGAAAATTTGGAGATGTAGAAAAGGTCGTAAACTTCATACGCAAGTCACCAGAGTGGATAGTCCTGCACATCAACACCGTAGACGCTCCTACCTCCGCCTACATCGCACAAAAAATGGCACAAGACACAGATAAATAGCATGAGAGCGTAAAATAAACTGTGTAAACCTTAAAAACTAAATGTATTTGATAAACTAATCAAGTGAATTATTTTAAAGGATTTACATATGAGTTTAATAAACCACGAAGAGTTAAAAAAACAACTAGCG
>Ga0256840_1003771_pt1 | contig 11925 bp, 7 predicted proteins | sample 355202metaG_FD_185969 | JGI IMG/M metagenome (GOLD analysis project Ga0256840, IMG submission 185969) | Hydrothermal vent microbial communities from Mid Atlantic Ridge, Atlantic Ocean - 355-202 | ecosystem: Environmental > Aquatic > Marine > Hydrothermal vents | place: Atlantic Ocean: Mid...
CCTGGAAGGAACAAATAACAAGATTAAAACTATGAAACGCCAAGCATATGGATTCAGAGATCATGAATTTTTCAAGCTGAAAATAATGGCTCTTCATGAAACAAAGTACGCTTTAGTCGGATGAACCCCTTTTTTTGTTTTTGTTTCGCCCGTTTTATCTCGGATTGAATTTCCTGTTGAGTCAGTATGTTGATATCGGAGATGTTCATGGTCTGCATTTCATCGCAAGTATATCCGTAATAAGTGCAGGCAGCAAGATTGGCATCTATAATGGTGCCGTTTTTCGGGTCGATGATTAACATTATTGTGTGGATATTTGAAAATAAACCGGCGTAGAGAGACTTGCTCTTGCGCAGGGCCTGTACATTGAAGCTAAGTTTGTTTTCTGCGGCTTTTTGTTTGCTCATAGCTCAATTTTTTTCGATCACTATGATTGATGGCCTCGTAAAAAGCCAAAATCACCATTTGCCCAATACGGAATTACAAAAGGATAGAACATCTCCGCCGTTGGCTTCCCGGCTTTTTACGAAACCGACATGATTGACATTGTGAGAAATAGTTCTTGTTTCACTGTGTTATGTGTAATGCTAGTGCTCCTTGGTGTGCGTTCTATTCTGCACATACCGTTTTCACCCTTACGACCCCTCTTCTTTCCCATCAACGCCAGTGCGAACCGTAATAGGTTCAATAATCCCAACCTGACGGTTAAAGTTGTACAGCGCCTGCAAGACAGACCATGATATCTCCTGTCCTCTGGGAAGGATCATGGCTCCGTTTTTTGCAGTTATGTCCTCCTCGGCAATCATGCCGACGGTTATATCGTCAACGCCCAGTGAGAGTATACGTGCATGCTCCTGAAAGTGTATTTTACTCAAGGCCTTAAGCACCTCTCCATTGTATTTACTCTCCTGTTGATGGAGCTCTTCAACGACTTTGAATGGGGAATGTCCCTGATGGAGGATCAGGTCGAAGTCAATGCTCCCTTTCAGGATCTGGGCACCGGTGATGACCTCTTCAAATTCTGATTCCATAAAATCATCAGTATACTCGGAAAAGGGTTTCTGCTGCCAGCGAATCATCTTGGTTACGCTTTCCAGGCGCGGAATATTTTCCAGCAGGCGGGCACCGATTTCTGGATAATTCGACCACATGGTTTCTTCTTCGTCATCCAGCTCCAGTCCGGCGTATTTTTTATTTATAATATCAGTGGGTAGAGAAATACAGCCGATTTGCGCCAGCAGGGCCGCGACCTCGATTTGCCAGAGGTTGGGCAGGTCAAGCTGCCGGGCCACATCGGTCGCATACTCCTTGATCCGCAGACCGGCACTGAATACCGTGGGCTTGGCCTGACTGAGCAACTCGGAGAGTACGGTAACACTTCCTTTCAAGGTTTTCTGCAGCAGCTCTTTTTCCGCGGTCAGGAGTCGGTATTGGCGCTGGGCCAGGGCCAGGGACGGCACTAATGTCGCGGTTGAACACGGTTTGGTAAGAAAACGAAATATCTGCCCATTGTTGACCGCTTCCATGGCGGTTTCCTGATCGGCATTCCCGGTGAGCATGATCCGAACGGTATCCGGATAGAGATCCTTGACCCGGGAGAGCAGTTCAACTCCGTTCATGCCGGGCATGCGCATATCCGAAACAATAACGGCAAACGGGCCGTTTTCCTTCAGTTTCTGCAGGGCCTCGTCACCGGAGAGGGCAAACTGCATGGGGAAACGTTTTCTCAGCTGACGTTTCATCGACTGAAGCACGTTTTCCTCGTCGTCGACAAAGAGTATTTTATCCGTCATCTTCTTCTCCCTGTTGCTGGATTTCCCTGCAGAGTTCGATCCATGTCTCAACATGATCAAGCATTCCAATCTGTTCAAGGACGGATTGATTGAGTTGTGGAGGTTCTCCGATAATGCTGCTCGGGTTGAGCTTGTAATAAATATAGTCGGCGGCATGGACAATAACAGGTGGACAGAAAGAGATATCCGGATAATTCTCCAACCGGTGGTGGAAGGTAATGGATTCCACCACCTGGCCAGGCAGTCCCCAGAGACCGATCAGGTAGCCACCTATATCCCCGTGACAGGCCCCGAAAACCTTATGTTCCGCCTTCTCGAGTGTACAGACGGTTTCCCGGGCCAGGAGAATGGCCTGTTCATACTCTTCAGGCGTACGGGAAAAGAGGAGCAGCTTGCCGACATCGTGCAGTAGTCCGGAAATAAAGGCATTGTCTATCATTTCCCTATCCTCGCTTTCATTGAGGGCGATTTTCTTTGCAAAAGCAGCCGTAGCCATGGAATGCGACCAGAGTTCATTGACATTGAAAAATTTTCCGGCCGGCCCCTTCATTTCTGAAAATACTCCAACCCCGAGTACCAGGGCCTTGATGGTGTCAAGACCCAGCAGGTTGACGGCACGGAACGGACTCTCGATATGTTTGTAGAGCCCGAAGAAAGCTGAGTTGACCAGTTGCAGAACCTTGGCACTCATGGCCAGATCCTGCTCAATGATTGCCGCTACATCGCCCAGGCCGCTGTCCGGATCTTTCAAGACCTGCTGCAGCCTGGCATAGGTCTCCGGCAGACTGGGCAGGTTGTCTATACTGGAGACCAGTTTTTTCAACCGTTCATCGGCCATGAGGTCCTGGAGCGCCGACGCCCGCTGGATCACCTGCTTGAGGATGTCCGGATCAGCCGGTTTGGCGAGAAACTGATGGACCACGCCCACGGTACGCATGATGGAATCGTCATCGGCCTGGCCAGTGAGCATGATCCGGATTGCATGGGGATACTGTTTCTGTATGGTGGTCAACAGGGTTGCACCGTCCATACCGGGCATCCGCATGTCTGAGATAACCACATCGATTTTTTCCGAGGCCATGACCTCAAGAGCAGCCAGGCCGTCTTCGGCAAACTGAAAGTTCATGGTCTTACGCATGGAGCGGAGCATCCTTTTCAGTCCTGAAAGGATGTTCGGTTCATCATCAACAAAGAGTATTGTTTTTTTCTCCATAGTTCCTCCGAATGATTTACACCTCATTTTCCATAAATCAAGGTGCAATGAGCTTTACATCGGCAGGCGGATGATAAAGGTGGCCCCTTCATCTTCTTTTGATTCCACCTCAAGCGTACCTCCGTGCTTGTTGACGATTACATCCCGGGCAATGGCCAGCCCCTGGCCGGTGCCCTTGCCCACCTCTTTGGTGGTGAAAAAGGGGTCAAATATATTATTGCTGATCTCCTCGGGTATGCCGATGCCGGTATCCGTAATTCTGATTTCGACCATATCGTTGATGTACCGGGTAGAGAGGCTGATGGTTCCCTTTTTTCCCTCCGGATTGGTCCCCAGTTTTTCGGCAATACCGTGGGCTGCGTTGACCAGCAGGTTGAGGATTACCTGGCCTGTTTCGTCTGAAAAGCAGGGGATTCCGGGGAGGTCAGGTGCAAAGTCGGTTTTGATTTCAGCCACATATTTCCATTCGTTGCGGGCCACCGTCATCGTGGTTTCAATAAGACGGTTCAAATCAACAGCTGATTTTTCCCTGGAACCGGGATGGGAAAACTCCTTCATGGCCTGAACAATGGAACTGACCCGATGCACACCATCCTTTGATTGATGAATGGCTTCGGGGATCTCTTCGGCCAAATATTCCCAGTCCACTCCATCAAGTTCCTCTCGGACCGCACCAACTAGTTGGGGGTCGAACGCGGCTGTCTCAGCTGCTGCAAGCAGGGTAAGGAATTTTTCAATCAACGTGGAGAGGTCGGTAAAGGCCTCGTTCAGAAAATTGATATTAGTCCCGACATACTGGATCGGGGTATTAATTTCATGAGCGATCCCGGCGGCAAGCTGGCCCACGGATTCCAGCTTCTGGGTGTGGAGCAGCCGGGACTGCATCTGTTCCTTCTCTTTGAGTTCGATCAGTCGTTGACTGATATCACGGACAACGGCGACAAAGATTCCTTTTCTCTGTGTTGGTTGTACATATTGCATGAAAATTTCTACAGGAATAGAATGCCCCTCTTTGTGGCGGTGGACCGTGGTAAAGGTCATACTTTCCAGCTGATTGTTTTGGAGAGGGGCTATCATCTGTCGAAAAGTTTTTTTGGTAAATTCGGGTTTAATATCCACGGGGGTCATGGCAAAGAGTTCACCATAGGAGTAGCCGACCTGGAGGAGAGCTCCCCGATTGGCATAGTTGAATTCCAGGGTGTCGGGATCGAACATGAAAACGCAGTCCAAAATTTGATCTAACGTCTGTTTGAATGCATTGAGGTCGGCCACGATCTGTTCCCGTTCAAGGAGCTCGTGATCAAGCTGCTGCATGGTCTTATTCAGTCTGCGGTTAAGGGTCAGGACATAGGCGGCAATTCCGGCCAGAAACAGGGAAAAGCAGGAAAGGACCACTATCCAGTGCCAGTACTGGGCCACTATCCGCCCAAAGGTGATTTCACCCAGATGCTCATAGGGTGGAAGGCGCAGGTTTTTGAGGCATGCATGGACCGGCGAGTAATCAAGGGGGATGGTCCAGCCCATACTGTTTGAATCATGAGCCGCCGTACTTTCCGGCTCCATGGCCAGCAGCGCTATGGCTACCTTCCGGGCCAGATCTTCACTGGTCCGGCGTGTTTTGGCAAAGGGCCATTCCGGGTACAGCCGGGTGGTGCGGAGAAAGGGGAAAACAGTTCTGTCGAGAGGCTGTTGATCCAGGACCTTGAATTGCCGTATGGAAATTTTTCCTTCCCTGGCCATTCGTTCCAGGGTGTCGGTTCGGACGGTACCGGCGTCAACTCTTCCCTTTTGTACGGCATACACCACGGCATCATGGGTGTTGCCGAATACAAGGGGCGCAAAGTCTTTTTCCGGGTGAATTCCATGGTCGAGTAAGTGTCGCCATGCAACCTGCCACCCGCCGAAGGAACGGGGATTGACGGCCATGAACCGCTTGCCTGCGAGATCTTCCGGCCCGTTGATGTCCTGCCGGTCGGCACGGGTAAAGATAACTCCGCCGAACCGGGTATACGCCTGACCCTGTATCTTGTTTTTCAGGGTGGCGATTCTGGTGACCCCGTATTTGTATTCGAGCTCTACGTACATTGCCGGATTGGAAAGGGTAAACTGCACCTTGTTTTCAGCCACGGCCCGGGGGAGTTCTTCAAAGTTAAGGCGAACAAGCAGAAATCGGTATCCCGGTATGGATTTGTTTAAATATTCAATTGTAGCACCCCATTTTTTACTGCATTCCTTTTTGCCTCGTTTGGCCAGAATCCCAATGAGGATGGTCTCCGATCGGGAATACGCGGCCGGACTGTTTGTTACCGGCAGGCAGATAGAAAAGATGATGATGAGGTTGATTAAAAATCGCATACGTTTTAATTGTTTCAGAGCGTTTACGTAGTCTTGCCTGCAACGTAATAAGGGTATTGAAAAAAGTCCGCAAGGGCAGGCTGGTACAACTATGAGTCATTAATTAAGGGGAAGCCGTATAATAAAGGTAGCGCCGGCCCCTTCGATTGATTCTACTTCAAGTATGCCACCATGCTTGTTGACAATTATATCCCTAGTGATAGCCAACCCCTGTCCGGTACCCTTGCCCACCTCTTTGGTGGTGAAAAAGGGGTCAAATATTCTTTCCCTGATTTTTTCAGGTATTCCGATTCCTGTATCCCGGATTCTGATCTCGACCATCTCGTCAACATGCCTGGTGGAAAGGGTGATGGTTCCTTTAATATCTTGTGAGTTATCGTCGAGTTTTTCACCGATGCTATGGGATGCATTGATAAGAAGATTGAGAATTACCTGCCCAATTTCATTAGCAAGCAGGGGGAGATCGGGGAGGTCGGGATCAAGTTTTAGTTCAAGCTCAGCTATATGCTTCCACTCATGACCAGTGACTGTTACAGTAGTCTCAATAATCTGGTTCAGACTTTGCAAAATTTTTACACTGGTGCCGGGACGAGAGAAGTTCTTCATTGCTAGGACAATGGACCTGATTCGTTCAACTCCGTCTCTGGATTGATCAAGAGCAATGGGCAGTTCTTCACCCAGATACTCCCAATCCATAGTTTTCAACGCCTGATCTATCCTGTTGGCAACCTCCGCAGGTGCATTGTCTTTGATTTTCATAATACATTGTATAAATACATCCACATCCCAGAAAGCTTCATCCAGAAACTCTATATTAGTACCAACGAACTGGGCGGGTGTATTGATTTCGTGAGCGATTCCAGCGGCAAGTTGACCAACAGATTCAAATTTTTGCGTCTGCATTAGGCGTTGTTCCATCTGTTGTTTTTCCAGTTCCATTTTTTTTCTTTTGCTGATGTCTCGCATAACCCCAACAACTCTATCATTCCCCCTAGTAGGTTCGATATGCTGGAGTTGAATATCTACCGGGATGATAGTGCCGTTTTTGTATTGGACTGTGCTTTCAAAGTGAAAATAATCCCGGGAGCCGTTCTGGAGCATGTTGACCATCTGTCGGACATGGTCACCCTCAAGATCCTGGAAAAGATCGCTTGGGGTCATGTGCAGCAGTTCCTCTTCACTGTAGCCGCTCTTGTCTATAATCATCTGGTTGGCATAGAAAAAATAAAGGCTTTGCGGGTCGAGCATAAATACATAATCGTTTATTCGGTCCAGGGTGGTTTTAAACTGACCCAGTTGTTCAGAGACCATCTGGTTACTTCGGATCTGTCGGCGCAGCTGATACATACCACCACCAAGGCCTAATAAACCAACAAGCCAGAACGCAAGATACAATAAGTACCCTCGAAGCAGGTGCTGTCGCTTAAGTAAGTTCCACTCACGCATGGGGACTGAAGCTGAAATGCCGCCGCGAAGGTCGCCCTCCCCATACCCTTGGGCGGCATGACATTTCAGACATGAATTCGTGACTCTCAGAGGGCGTATAACACGGAGATATGGCTGGCCATTGATTTCTGCAAGGGTGCTCACTTCTGAGTCTCCATACTCGAGCCTGCGTAAGGCTGTTTGCTCCCAAGTATCCGGAGCGTTAGCAGGACGGATGGGATTGATGCTGGTAATATGACTGCGCAGTCCGTTCTCTTGCTGCAGTTCCAATTCATGTACCTGTCTGGTCATATAGGCTGGATTAATAAGGGTCAATTGTCGACCCGAAGGGGTACTGATATCCCGATCTGGAACATTGAGAAAAGGGTTGGGTTGCGTCAGCTCTGATCGTGTTCCGTAAAGTCCGCCATTTATGGCATTCCATTTGCGATATAAAATGTCTTTTGCAATGGCAGTCCTTGCCTGGAGCTTGGCCATGGCCATAACACTTCTATCGGAGTTATACATGTCAACGGCCATAGCGCTGAGCATGATGATTGACCAGCAGATGGCTAGGATGATAGAGGTTGTCCGGATGTTTACAGGTTTTGAATCAGGCATTATTGTCATTTTTGTACAATAAAATTATGTTGTATCTTGTTCTGGTCTCTCTATAAACGTGTAAGGAAGACGTGGCCAGCAGGTCTTTTTTTGAGAAAAAAAGCAAATTTCACCCGATATGCATTCCAACTCCCTAACCCCTCTCTACTTTCATCGGCAGGCGGATGATAAAGGTTGCCCCCTCACCTTCGATGGATTCTACCTCAAGCATTCCCCCATGCTTATTGACGATCACATCCCGGGAAATGGCCAGTCCCTGGCCCGTCCCTTTGCCAACCTGCTTGGTGGTGAAAAAAGGGTCGAATATTTTTTTTTGAATCGCTGCCGGAATACCGGCGCCGGTGTCGGTCATGCTGAGTTCGACACCGTTGTCCCTGGAAAGAGTACTGATGGTTATAGTTCCTTTTTCCCCCGTCGGGTTGTTGCCGAGTTTTGCTGCAATTCCATGGGTGGCATTGACCAGCAGATTGAGAATGACCTGACCCATTTCATCGGTAAGGCAGGGGATTAGCGGTAAATCATCAGCGAGCTGCAGGTGGACATCGGCAACATATTTCCACTCATTTCTGGCGACGGTCACTGTTGTCTCAACAATCCTGTTAATGTTGACCTGTTCTTTTTCTTTGGAGCCGGGATGGGAGAACTCTTTCATGGCACGGACAATGGATGTCACTCGTTGTACACCATCAGTGGATTGTTGGATGGCCTCCGGGATTTCTTCAGCCAGGTACTCCCAGTCGACCTCATCTAGGGCTTCTTCTATTTCCATAACCATTCCTGGAAGTATTTGGCCGGATTTTGCAGCCTTGAGCAGAGCGGACAGGTGGGAAATAAGTTTTCCTACATCGATAAAGCTTTCCTGCAGAAAGTCGATATTGGTACCGATAAACTGGGTCGGGGTGTTGATTTCATGGGCAATTCCTGCGGCCAGCCGGCCAACGGATTCCAGCTTCTGCGCGTGCAGGAGCTGGGATTGAAAGGCCTCTTTTTCCCGTTCCATTTTTTTGTTGTTGGTTATGTCCCGGCCGACCAGTACAGAGCCGATGAGGGTGTTATCCGATGGGTCATGAAAGGGTGATGCGGTGAATTGAAAAAATCCGCCCAGTTGATCATCCTCCACTTCAAGGGTACATGGGCATCCGTCGAGCATAACTTTGGTGTGCGGACAATCCTCCGGCACTTCATCCCGTCCTCGCAGTATACGGCAACAGTTCTCGCCGACCATCTCCTTCGGCTGCATTCCCACGGCCCTGGCTAGTGGCTTGTTGACCCTTACCAACCGGTGTTCTCTGTCAAGTAGGGCTATGAAGTCCGGGATGGAATCCATCGTATATTCCCATTCATTTTTGGCATGGAGAATCGCTGAATCCGCCGCCTCCCGTTGTTTGATTTCCCGTTCCAGTTCTCTGGTACGATTTTCGAGCTCAGCGGTTCTTCTCGCTACGGTCTGCTCCAGTGTCTTGTGATATTCATGGGCTCGCCGTAGCAGTAAGGCCCGCTCAAGTGCTCGTTTCACAGCATGTCCAAGCAGGGCCAGTTCGTGAATCGGTTTTGTGATATAGTCCCAGGCCCCGATTCGCAGGGCTTCAATGGCATCTTCCATTGTACCCATCCCGGAAACTATGATGACCGGAATATTTGGATCGTGGGCAATCACCGCGTTCAGCAACTGCAGTCCATCCAGGCCGGGCATACGCAGGTCGGTAAGAAGGATATCCGGTTTTTGGCTGATGAACAGATCAAGCGCCTGAGAACCGTCATCGGTTTCAATTGTTTGATACCCTTGCTGTTGAAAGTATACGGCCATGGACTGCTGGACAACAGGATCATCTTCGGCCAGGAGAATGGTCGTTTGCCCGGCCTTGTCACTAAGTAGAACAGAATCCTGCTGGAGTTGCTCATTCATGTTGAAACCTCCTCTTCCTTTCCGGTTACAGGGAGGTATATGCTCATGGTCGTCCCTTTACCCACAGTAGTTTTGACTGTAATGTGGCCGTTATGGTTATCATTGATAATGCCGTAGGCCACGGAAAGGCCAAGGCCGGTGCCGATGCCGATGTCTTTGGTGGTATAGAATGGATCAAATATATGCGGTAGATCCTGGTCCGTGATGCCGCAGCCGTTATCCTCCACATCAATTCGGATAAGGTTGTCGTCCATGACCACCCGTAATGTAATACGGGCAGAGGGCCTTGTGCCGTGAACAGTCAGTGCATGGACGGCGTTTTTTATCATATTGAGCAGGACCTGTTCAATCTCCATGGGAATACAGTACAGGGTACCGAGGTCATGGGAAAACTCTGTCTGGAAATCAATGTTCAGGATGTTGTATTCTTTTTTTAGAGCGTAATCAGTACGGGCTAGTTCTATTGAGTTTGTTATCATTTCCTGAGCGGATATCTTGACCCATTCCCCGGTTTTCGGTCGGCTGAACTGGAGAAGATTGTTGATTATGCGTGAGGCGTTGGTGGCGGAATTTTTAATTCCATCCAGAAAGTAATCTATTTTGCAGGCAGCAAAAAATTGGCGGAGTTGTTCCAGATCAATGTTAGATTGCTTTGCCTGTTTTTCAGCGGTGTCGTTTTTCGGATCAAGGGCCAGCTCAATTATTTGAATGGATTGCAGGATTGCGGAGAGCGGCGTGTTGAGTTCATGGGCCACTCCGGCAGCCAGGCCGGCAATGGTGGCCATCTTTTCCGTTTGCATTAATCGTTGCTCCATTTTCTTCTGTATGCTGACATCCTGCATTACCCCCATGACCCGAACAGGTCTGCCCCGGTTATCCCGATGCATCCGGGCCTTCATGTGCAGATGTTTGAATCTTCCGTCGGGCATCAGTACGCGATAAACCAGATCATAAGGTGTGTCAGTGTCATCGGCCAGCAGGGTGTCCATGGCCTGAATGGCCGCACTGCGGTCTTCGGGATGGATGAGGGCCTGAAAGGCCGCACGGGTAGTAATGGGGTTTTCCGGACTACGCTGTAAAATGGTATAGACCTGATCCGAGCCGGTAATCTCCAGGGTGTCGGCATTGATCTCCCAGTAGCCCAGGCCGGCGATGTCCTGGGCTTCGCGCAGCCGGTTTCTGCTGACATTCAGTGCTGTTTCCGCCTGTTTCCGCTGGTTTTGCAGCCTGATCTTGTGCAGGGCATACCCGATATCCGAGGCAATGTTGCGGATAATTCCCTGTTCCTCCTGGTCATGGCAGAAGTCGTCGGGCAGGGCAATGGTGAGGATCCCGAGAAGATTATTTTTAAATTTGATTGGTGTTGAGGTGATGCCGGAACGACCATAACCATTTACCAGTGGACAGTCCTGGCAAAAGCTCTGGATATCCTCGGTGACGATGACTTCATTTCCGGCAAGTGTCTTCTGCAGACAGCGGGGCGGAGTTTTGTTGATGACAGCCTGTGCCAGCTTCTTGATATCACCTTTGATGTTTGAGGAGACCGTATGCCGTGGTCGACGCTCTTCATCCAGCAGCATAATCCAGGCACTCATGTAGCTGCGGTTTTCCGTCAGCAAAGCACAGAGAGCAGAGAGCAGCTCCCACTCATCATCATGGCGGATAAATAGTCGGTGCATCTGTACAAGTGTGTTGAGAACTGTACGGAGGTGTTGTTCTCTACGTTCGTTTTGTATCTTTATCAGGGCAAGGTCAACCGCGGTAAACAGTTCATAATCCTTAACCGGTTTGACCAGGTAGCCCTGGGGTTCCGTTTTCTTGGCCCGTTTGAGTGAGACTTCATCACTGTACGCGGTCAGGTAGACGACGGCTGTTGATAACTGTTGGCGGCGGATTTCCTGGACGGTTTCAATGCCGTCGAGCCGGCCCTTGAGGACGATGTCCATCAGGACCAGGTCCGGCAGCGATTGAGCTGTTCGCTCAAGGGCCTTTTCGCCGCTGGCAACGGTCGATACTTCCCGGTAGCCGACCTTGTGCAGGCGGGTCAGCAGGTTATGGGCGATTGTGTCGTCATTTTCGACGATGAGAATGTCTGCTTTTTTCATTGCAGCAGCCTGTTTGTGACAGGTGAATGGGGAAAGCTGATTAACAGTAAGCGCTCCATGAATACCCTGCTGCCCGCGCTTAATCCCCCAGATATACAGGGGTATTATCCGGTACCTCAATCACGCACAGCAGGGCGCCCCTGAAACGCTTACATTCCGAGATGTTATAAAGTCAAGGGTGTGGTTAATGGGGCGCATACGATTAACACTGTGTTTAGTGGAGAACTTTCTGTACACCCAGGGCCAGGGTCTGCAGGGTTAACGGTTTCATGAGGAATTCGTTAACCTGGAGTGTATTCAGTTTGTTCTCGGTTAATGTTGAGCTGTAACCGGTGCAGAGGATAATCGGCAGATTGGGCCGGGTTTCCCGCAGCAGGGTGATCAGCTCGGAGCCGGGCAGTCCATGCATGGCCTGATCGGTGATGACAAGGTCGAATTTGTCAGGGTTTGCGCGAAAAATCTCCAGCCCCCTCAAGCTGCTCTTGCAGGCTGTGACCTGATAACCCA
>Ga0256840_1003772_pt1 | contig 11925 bp, 9 predicted proteins | sample 355202metaG_FD_185969 | JGI IMG/M metagenome (GOLD analysis project Ga0256840, IMG submission 185969) | Hydrothermal vent microbial communities from Mid Atlantic Ridge, Atlantic Ocean - 355-202 | ecosystem: Environmental > Aquatic > Marine > Hydrothermal vents | place: Atlantic Ocean: Mid...
AGAAAAGAAAAAACAGTATTTTGATTATACACCATACGACATATTTTGTCGAAAATGGAAATGAGGGTTGAATTTATGATATAATTTTTATTATGAGATTAAACAAACATTATATAGACTCTATAAAAACTGTATTTACTTCTGTCTTTGGTGGAGGAGATATTTATCTTTTTGGTAGTCGTGTGGATGACATGAAAAAAGGTGGAGATATCGACTTGTATATTGAGCTTACTGATAAGTCTAATCTTTTTGAAAAAAAAATAAAATTTCTAGCAAAATTAAAACAAAAAATAGAAGATCAGAAAATAGATGTAGTCTTTAATGAAGACTCAACTAGACTTATAGAAAAGGAAGCAAAAAAATGCTCAGTAGCACTTTAGTTTACAAGGCAAAGTTTGAAAAATCTTTTTTAGAGTCGCAAACACATATAAAGCGTATAAACGAAGCATTTGATGAACTTGGTAAAGATTACACTTTTCCTATTCAAAATATAGATTTTGAAAAACTACTTGAAAACAGAATGCACCTTGCCTTCGCAGATCAGATAATATATCGTTTTTCTAAAGCACAAGATAGTATGGGTGCAAAGTTGTTTAAAGCTTATATGCTTGCTCAAGGTTCAAATGTGGATAGACCTTTTTTAGATATACTTAATTCATTAGAAAAATTAAGTATACTTGAGGTGGATGAATGGTTTGAACTAAGAGAAATCCGAAATGAAATAGCACATGACTATGAAGATAACATGCTTCTAGCTGTAAACATACTCAACAGTATTTTTAAGCATAAAGCAGAATTAGAGAATATTTTAAATTCTATTGCTTTAAAAAGTTAAGATTAAAACCGCTCAAAAACCTCATTAAAATCTATACTCGCATTACAACTACTCTGCTTGAAAGTATAGCTTTCAGTAAAAAAGTCTCCTTCTTTTGAGTAGCCGTTCTCTGTGAGTTTATAAATCTTTACTTTGAGATCATCTGGGTAGACTATGCAGTAGTAGAGTACTTTTTCTTTCTCGTAGAGTGTGAACTTATAGGTCTCGTCATTTTTCGCTGTTGATTTTGAGATGATTTCGAAGATAATCTCTGGAGCTTTTGTGAGGTAAGTTTTACCCTTTTCGTTACATGTAAGGACAACATCTGGACGGACTATCGTATCATCAGAGACTTTGTAGTCAGCTTCACCAAAAACGGCACATCTTTTACACTTCTCTTTTATATTGTTTCCAAGAACTCTTGATATTTCTGAAGCAATCATCTGATGATTTATCATCGGTGCGGGAGACATTGCTATAGGAAAACCTTCATAAAGTTCCCATTTCCCTTCCCACTTTTTATAATCACTGTAAGTGTAATGTATCTGATACTCTAATGCACCCATGGTAAGCTTCCTCTGTTGATAATCTAAAGTATTATACTATACTTTAATAAAAAGTATGAATTAGTAAAATATAGTATTGATTAAGCTTTAAACTTTATAAAATTGCAATCTTTAAAGAGATATATACTTCTTTTAGATAGAATAAACATCTAATTAATTATAGGAATAAGTTTTTATGAAAAAAAGAATAATTTTTTTACTCGCAGTGTTTACCTCGCTAACATTTTTTACCTCTTGTTCAAAAGAACTAGAAGAGTATAACAAGCCTGCTGTATATTGGTATGCTAAGATTATAGAGTCTATTTCTGAGGGGAGTATTGACAAGGCTGACAACTACTACTCTTCTCTTCAGGGTGAGCATATCGGCTCACCTCTTTTACCTGAAGCAACTATGATACTTGCTATTGCTCATATGTACTATGAAGAGTATCTCTTAACTGAACACTTTTTAGATGAGTATGTTAAACGCTATGCAAATACTAATGAGAAAGAGTTTGCAGAGTTTTTAAAGATAAAAGCAAAGTATATGGCTCTTCCAAATCCTCGCCGTGATCAAGTACTTATAGGTGAAGCTATAATAGAATCAGAAAAATTTAAACGCAACTACCCTAACTCTATGTACTACAGCATCGTTGATACAATGGCTACAAACCTTTACATGGCAGATGCAGCTTTAAATGAATCTATAGCAGATTTATATGAGCGTATAGATAAACCTAAAAGTGCAGCATATTATAAAGCTATTAAGCCACAACATTGGATAGTCTGGAGTGAGATAGAACGTGCTAACTCACCTTGGTACAAAGAGTGGTTTGAGGGTGATGGAGGCGAGAGTTGGTACGGTTACCTTATACCTGACACAAGAAGTGTAGTCTCTCGTAACTCCATTTCAGAAGATGAAGAACAAAACAAATAATTTTTTAATCAAGGACACAATTTTATGAAACTAAGTAATTATGGAGAATTTCCAGCAGATATCCCAGTTATAGCAGAAGATGAACTTTTTTTATACCCATTTATGATTAGTCCACTTTTTTTAAGTGATGAGAAGAATATAAATGCAGCCACAAAAGCCATAGAAGACAACTCTTTGGTTATAGTTTGTACAACAAAAGCAGGTAAAGAGGGCGAACGAGATTATGACTCTCTATATGATGCAGGTGTAGTCGGTTCCATCATGCGAAAAGTTGCACTTCCTGATGGTCGTGTTAAAGTGCTTTTTCAAGGTCTTGCACGAGCTAGAAGTATGCATGAAGTGTCACAAGAACCTTTAATAGCACATGTTGAGGTAATTGAAGCGACAGAAGTACATACTCTGAAAATAGATGCGATTTTAGAAGTTGTACGCGAAAAAGTGAGAACACTCTCTGCTGTGAGTAATTATTTTCCACCTGATTTACTTCGTACTATAGAAGAAAACCATGACCACAACCGTATTATTGATCTTATTTGTTCGAGTGTCAAGCTTAAAAAAGAGCAGGCATATGCTCTTTTTATGGAACTAGATACTGAAAAAAGATTTTTAGACCTTATAGACTTTCTGATAGATGAGATAGAAGCAAATAAACTTCAAAAAGAGATACGTACAAAAGTTCATACACATATAGAAAAAGTAAACAAAGAGTACTTCTTAAAAGAGCAACTCAAGCAGATTCAAAAAGAGTTAGGAACAGATACTTCAAGAGATGAAGAGATAGAAGAGTACCGAGCAAAACTTGAAGCTAAAAAGAAGAAGATGAGTGCAGATGCTTACAAGGAAGTAAACAAACAACTTGAACGTTTTGCACGTATGCATCCTGACTCTTCAGATGCTTCAATGACGCAAACATATCTTGACTGGGTTTTAGACATACCTTTTGGAAATATGGCTAAAAAATCTTTGCACATAGATAATGTAAGAGAACAGCTTGATAAAGATCACTTCTCTTTAGAAAAACCAAAAAAACGTATAGTTGAGTATTTTGCAGTAAAAGAGTTGCTTGAACTTCGTGGCATAAGTCAAAAAAAGAGTGCAGGGGCTATACTATGTTTTAGTGGACCTCCTGGTGTTGGTAAAACATCACTTGCAAATTCAATTGCTACAGCACTCAAACGCCCACTTATTCGTATAGCTTTAGGTGGACTTGAAGATGTTAATGAACTTCGTGGTCACCGTAGAACCTATGTAGGTGCTATGCCTGGTCGTATTACACAAGGTCTCATCGATGCAAAGAAGATGAACCCTGTTATAGTTTTAGATGAGATAGATAAAGTATCACGTTCTAGCCATGGTGATCCAACAGCAGCACTTTTAGAGATACTTGACCCTGAGCAAAATAGTGAGTTTAGAGATTACTATCTAAACTTTAACATTGACCTCTCAAACGCCATCTTTATAGCCACTGCAAATGATGTAGGACGCATTCCTGCTCCTCTTCGTGATAGAATGGAGTTTATACCGGTGAGTTCATACACACCACAAGAGAAGTTTGAGATAGCATCGCGTTATCTTATACCTCAAGAGTTAAAAAAGCATGGACTTAAGAAGAGTGAACTTGGTATCTCTAAACCAGCACTAAAAGAGCTAATTCATAGTTATACACGAGAAGCAGGTGTTCGTAATTTACGTCGACGTATCGCTGACATGAGTCGTAGAGCTGCACAAAATATTTTACAGGATTCAAATACTAAAAAGGTGAATGTAACACTCAAAAATATTAAAGACTTTTTTGACAAATCAGTTTTTGAGATTGAAGTGACTGATAAGGTTCCAGTTGTTGGTGTTGTAAATGGTCTTGCTTGGACAGCTGTAGGTGGAGATGTCTTAAAAATAGAATCTATTCGCATTAAAGGTAAAGGCGCTATGCAACTTACAGGAAGTCTTGGTGATGTTATGAAAGAGTCAGCAAGGATTGCTTTGAGTGTTGTAAAAACTCTCATAGACACAAGAAAACTCAAAATTGCTCCAAATCAGATTCCTATGACATTTAAAGAAAAAGAAGATGATGTTAAAATGGATGCAAGTGAGGTTTATAAACGCTATGACTTGCATATACATGTTCCAGACGGTGCAACACCAAAAGATGGTCCGAGTGCAGGTTTAGCAATGTGTTGTGTTATAGCTTCTATACTCAGTGGTAAAAAAGTTCGTTCAGAGATTGCTATGACAGGAGAAGTTTCATTGAGTGGTGATGCTATGCCTATTGGAGGACTTAGAGAAAAACTTATAGCTGCACATAAAGCGGGTATGACAAAAGTTTTAATTCCTGCCAAAAATTATGAGCGTGATTTAGAAGATATTCCAAAAGAGGTAAGAGATGCTATGGAAATAGTAGGAGTAACTCGCATAGAAGAAGTATTGAAAGAAGTTTTAGTTTAGAGCTATTTTAGGGAGATAAACTCCCTAAGAGTTTAGACAATTACAGTAGCTATTTTTTTCATAAGTTCTTCATTTCTAATTGGTTTCATTAAAAATCCATTTGCTCCACATTCTAGTGCTTCAACTTTTTTTGTCTCATCAGTTGTGAGTACGATTATTGGTAGTTGACGTAGGTTGTCATCTGCTCGTACAACTTTAAGCATATCTATACCACCCATTATAGGCATGATAATGTCAAGAAGTATAAGATCGATATCATCACGACCTTTTAGTTGTCCAATGGCATCAGAACCATTTTTTGCTTCTATAACTTCTTTTACTTTTCCACTCTTACTTAGCATAGACTTGAGTAACTTCAAGTTAATCAAGTCATCATCTACAGCTAAAACTACCAGGTCATTTTTTTGCATATTTTATTATCCTTAAATAAATTTTTCAATTAGCAATCTAAGTAAATCTTTGCTAAGTGTATTTTTGACTGACTCATCAGCATAGTCTACATCAGTTGAATCTTCGGGCATTGATGGGTCAGTAATTACAATAAGTTTTGAATCAAGCTCTTCTTTAGTGTTTCTATCTTTTAGAAGTGCTGAGAAGCTTTCTAAGTCTAGCCCTTCACACTCTTTGTCAAGTAAGATAACCTTGTACGAATTTTCTTCTATTTTATTTTCTATCTCGCTTATTGATGTTGCAATTTCATAGCTATATTCGAGCTTATCTAATATTTTTGCAAAGAATTTTGCTTCAAAAAGGCTCTTTTTTGCAATCAATATATCAGCTTGATAAGTTGCTGTAGTTGGAACTTCGATTTCTTCAGGAATTTCAATTTCATCAGGAATTTCAATTTCATCAGGAACTTCGATTTCTTCAGAAACTTCAATTTCTTCAGGAACTTCAATTTCTGCTTCATCATGATTTATTGCTTGAATATTTTCTGGAACATTAGAAGTTTCTACAATATAATCAGCTAAAAAATGGTTGAGTAGAGCAATAATTTCTGCACGTACTAATGGTTTAGTTGTATATTCATCAAGACCAGCCTCTAAAAAGCGTTCTCTATCTCCCTTAAGTGCATTTGCTGTAAGTGCAAGTATAGGAACATGTGGTTGGTTATAATCTTCTTCATACTCTAAGATTTCTTTAGTTGCTTCCATTCCATCTAGGTATGGCATCTGAATATCCATAAAGATAAGATCAAAATTTCCATCTTTACGTTTTTGAAATGCTTCAAGACCATTCGAAGCAATTGTTATAGTAAGACCTAAATCCTCTAAAGTTCTTTTAATCAGTTTTTGATTAATAATATTATCTTCAGCAATTAAAACATTTGCATTAAATCTTGATGTTTCAGCATTGAACTTTTTACGATTGACTTTTTTAGCACGTTTAGCACTGAAGTTTTCACTATGAATATTATCTAAAGTTTGTCTCAGCTTAGAGTTATTTAATGGCTCATAAAGAGTTTTGTATATTTCTAAGTTCATAGAGTCAATCTTTTTCATAAAGTATGACTTAGTAAGAAGAATTAACTCTTGAGGTAATGCACTGTAGTGACTAAGTGAATCTTCATCAGCATAGTCATAATCAACTATAACTAGGTCATAATTAACCTGGCGTTGTAGAGTTTCTAGTTCATTTAAGTCTTTAAACGATGTATAGCTTATACCGTAAAAGTCTAAGTACTCACGTAAGTAGATGTCTTGGCGTTTTGTTTTATGTGCAGACTCAAGAACAAGTGCATTGATACTAGAGAATGTACCTTTAACCGTATCGTTAAGTGTTTCTATCTCTTCAAAATCAAGAGTAAAGAAGAATGTTGTTCCCTCTCCTGGTTCAGAGTGAAGGTCAAGTTGACCACCCATAAGTTCGATAAATCTTGAAGAAATTGTAAGACCAAGACCTGTACCACCATACTTACGTGTAATACTTGTATCGGCCTGTGAGAATGCATCAAAGATTTTAGCTTTTTGCTCACTAGTTACACCAATACCGCTATCTTGTACCTCAAAGCGCACTCTAGTTATACCATCTTGTTGGGAGTCAAGTTTTCTGATGTCAACATTAATAGCACCAGAACTACTTGTAAACTTAACTGCATTTGAGAGTAGGTTAATAATAACCTCTTTAATCTTAGTTGGATCACCTTTAATAGGATGCTCAAGTTCAGGATCAATAAAACAACCAAGGTCAATATGCTTTTCACTTGCACGAACAGCATACACATCAACAGCTGACTCAAACTCTTCAGCTGGACTAAACGCGATGTCTTCGATTTCAAGTTTATTTGACTCGATTTTAGAAAGGTCAAGAATATTATTGATAATTTCAAGAAGATTTTCTGAAGATTTTTCTATAATCTCGACAAACTCAGTTTGCTCTTCTTTAAGACCGGTATCTTTAAGAAGTTCAGTAAATCCAACAATACCATTAAGAGGTGTACGAATTTCATGTGACATATTTGCAAGGAACATTGACTTCGCTTCTGAAGCTTCTTGTGCTGACTCTTTATCATGTCGTGTTTGCTCAATAATTCGCTCTAGCAAGTCATAGGCTTCTGAAGTTCCTTTGGCTGTATGAAGGTCAATATCTACACTTTCTTCACCTTCGGCAGTATCGGCAGCAACACGCTGAAGTACATGCTCAAGGTTTTTGATATTTCTTGCAATCTCATTTGAAAGTAAAAAACCAAGTATTGCTAAAATTATCGAGACTAACCAAACTGTTAATGTAATTGTAAGAAATTGTAATGCATCTGCTTTTACAGTTACAGCACGTCTATCCATCGCAGTTAAAATTAAATCTTCAGCAGTTGAGATTGTGTTTGTCTTTTCAGATAACATTGCAAACCAAATACCCGATGTAATTTCATACTCTCCCTCAGAAGAAGAGAAAAGAATACCAGCTCTTTCTGTGTTAATATCATCAAAAAGTTCCAAACTTTCTTCATTTTTAAAGATACCATCAAGTTCAGATATAAGCTCTTGATTGCTTAGCGTTGTATAGTTAATTGCATCCGCTTTTGCTATGAGTGAGATCCACTCATTTATCTCTTCTTCTTCAAATTCTGTTGAACGAGCAATTGCAAAAGATATGAAGTCACGTTCATCAGATGTATACTCACTTGCACGCACTAATGAAATATACTGTGCTGCATATGCATTTATTTCACGGTCAAGTTGGTGTGAAGTAATCTCTTCAAGTTGTGTTATTGCTGTATGTTGTGTCTTACCATAAATATTTTCATAAACATCTTTGAAGTTTGTATTATGTTCATCGACAAGGATTCTTGTCTTGACAATTTCTGAGAGGTCTATCTGAAGTGATGCAAGGTTACTACATGTGTGACACTCACTTATGCCTTTACTATGGTCATGCAAAACCTCTTTGTGCTGTACATGTTGTAGATAATTTTCAAAAACTTCATCAACAACATCTCTCTGTTTTACAAGTGAACGAAGAGTGTTTGGTGAAGAATTTCCTAAGTACATTACCGTCATACCACGTTCACGAGATATGTTGTTTACAAGTTTGTTAAGTTCTCGATTTTCAGAGAGCTTATCTTGTAGGATTTGTGCTGCCGTATAGTTTTCATACGAGTTAAAAACGAAATAACTGGTAATAGAGATTAAAATAACAATTGGAAGAAGACTAATAAGTCTAAGTCGGTTTTTGAGTCCTAGTTGCATATATTGAATCCCTTTTTAGTTTGATAGTTCTGCTGTCGCAGTAATTATGTTGTTTAGATTATCTTGTATATCATCTATACTATTAGCATGAATGATAGATTCAAGATCAGTAGTAAACATTGTCAGTCGCATATTATCACTCATACCTTTGAGTTTTAATGCATAAGCTTTACAAGCCTGTAAGTCATCACTATCTAAAGTACTTTGAATAGACTTGTGTAGTTGGCTGGCTTCTTCAATATAGTCATTAAAAAGTTCATTAAAGCTTTCTTGATCTATCCCAATCTCATTAGCAATTGATTCTTTAGAATAAGTGACTTGTGTTTCTTTTTCTGTTGCGATTTCTAAAACTTCATCGAGTTCATCGAGTTCATCGAGTTCATCAATTTTTATATCTAAACTCTCTAGAGGTTCATCTGAAATTTCAAGAGCATCACCATATAAATCATCTTCAATTTCATCTTTAAAAGATATATCAAGCTTCTCTTCTACGACTTCTTCTTCAGGCTCTTGAGCAACTGGAGTTTCAATCTCTTTTTCAATAATGATTTCTTCACCCGCTAGTTTAGAGATGATTTTGTAAAAAGTATTTAAATTCTCTTCTATTGCATTTAAGTTATCAGATGTATTGATTAAAGTAAGTGTTTCTAGTGCATCTTCTATTCTTAAGTTGGCTGCAACACCTTTGAGTTTATGTGATAGTATACGTAAGTTGTCTAAGTCCTGCTCATCAAGTGCTATGTAGAGGTTCTCTTTAAACTCTTTTGCTTGTCCTATGAAATCTTGAATAAATTCTTCAATGAGGTCAAGTGGTAAGCCAAGTTCATCAGAAGCTACTTTTGGATCATATACATAACCATTATCAAAGTTTTCTTGAACAACTTGAACTTGCGGAGTGACTACTACTACTTCTTCTTCTTGGGGAGAAACCAAAAGGTCATCGTCAAAGTTCACATCTAAACTCATATCTTCTAAATCAAGTTTTTCATCAATCTCGAAAGAGTCTTCTAAATCTTCGCTCGCTAACTCTTCTTCAAAAGCATCATTAACAACATTTAAATCAACTTCTATTGGAGTTTCGTATGGGTCTTCTTGAACACTTGGGCTTGATTGAAGTTCTTCTTCTATGTCATTGGTATCAAACTCATCACTTATCTCTGGAGTATTGAAAATTTGCTGTGATTGAACTTGATTTTGCGGTAGTTCTCTAGTTGTTATATCTCCAGATATACGTTCATTTTCACTTGCATTAAGTTCTCTTAGGTTCTGAAGAGTTACCATATATGCTTTAGCGGATGGATTGTCCACTAAAAAAGTAGTAGTGATTTGTAAGGTACATTTGTAACTTTTGTTATTTACATTAATAATAACTTTTGATTCTTCGCTTGATTCGGCACAGGTAATGAAGTCAATCCAATGTACATGTTTGAAGTTATGAACATACCCAGGTGTTTTTACAAATAAGTCAGCAAAATCTGTAACTTCAGTACGAAGTCCAGCTAAGTCTTTAAAACCTAAAGTCTTAAGATCTTTTTCATCTATTCCAATGAATTCTTTTTTAAAATTATATATTAGCATATATCTACCCCTGCTCTTGTGTTTCTAGCATTTTTTTATATGTTTCTTCTGCTTCTTTTATATTTTTTCTTGAATCTTCTTTTCTCACTGCAATATAGCCAGTGATTTCAGTTTCTCCATCAGCGATTATAGGAATTATCTCGGTTTCAACCCAGTAGTACATACCGTCTTTTCTTAAGTTCTTTACAAGACCATTCCATGATTGCCCCCCTGAAATCGTTTCCCACATTTTGGCAAATATTATCTTTGGCATATCGGGATGACGAATTATATTTTGGGACTTTCCTATAAGTTCATCTGTCGTGTAGTCTGAAGCTATTGCAAAAGCTCGATTTGCATATGTAATAAAGCCGTTTGTATCAGTTTGACTGATAATTACATCTCCGGCATAAATATACTCTTTGTCTATTGGTATCACTTTTTCCATTAAAAAACCTTAAATAACTAGAATCGATATAAATATATCATAAACAAAGCTAATTAAAACTTATTTATAAAACTTTTTAATGTTTTTTGCATCTTTTGCATTTAAAACTGCACTTATTTCCTCAAATGAAGCATTTTTGAGTTCATTAAATGTTCCAAATATGTTTAAGAGTTTTTGCACTTTTGCATGTGAAATACCACTTAAACTCAGAAGTTTACTCTCTTTGTCAAGTTTGAGTTTTGTTTTTTTATGAAATGTAATAGCTGATCTGTGTGCCTCATCTCTTAAGTTTTGTGCCCATTGTAGACGTTTATCACTGTTTTGAAGTCTAAAAACATCATCTTTTGTATAAAGAATATCATTTGCTTTACCTTTAGCTCTGTGTGTTTTAGCATCAATTTTTTCTTTAGATATAGCTATAACATCAAGATTTATTGCATTTGAAGCTAAAATCTCTATGGCAAGTTTTAAAAGAGTAGCACCACCATCAAGTATCCACAGGTCAGGTGGAGAACTTTTAGAAAAACTAGCAACTCTTCGCGAAAGTGTTTCTCTCATCTGTCCGTACTCATCTTTAGCTTCTAAATGATAAGTTCTGTAAGATGTTTTTTCAAACTTTCCATCTTCATAGACTATCATGGCTCCAACAGTTGCTACACCTGACATATGTGAGTTGTCAAAGACTTCTACTCGTGAGGGAACTTTTTCTAAAGAACAAAGCTCTTGTATCTGTAGGGGAATCTTTGTATGGTCTATTTTTTTATCGCGTTTGAGAAGTTCTTCTGCATTTAAAAGGGCGAGTTCTATAAGGTCTCTGCGTTTAGAACGCTGGGGTACAGATATGTTTGCTTTTTTTTCAAAAACAGTGCTGAGATGATTTTGTATTAAACTAAGTCCCTCAATCTCTTTGGCTAGAAGTATAGGTGCAATGATAGGGGGCTTTTCTTCCTTATAATAATCAAGTAAAACTCTATAGTAAAGTTCATCTTCATAATAACTATCATTTATGTTTATAAAATCATGTGAGGAAGATATTATCTTACCATTACGCATAAATATTCTCACTACTACTGCACGAGTAAGAGAATTTTTCACAACAAAGATGTCATAGTTCTCACTGCTTGCAAAATCTATCTCACTCTTAATTTCTGAGCGACTAATTCTTTCTATCCTATCACGAAGTTCGCCTGCTTCTTCAAAACGCATCTCATCTGCATAAAATTCCATTTTTTCTTCTAAATTTTTAATAAGAGTTTTTTTATTTTTAATGAGTTTTGTCCCAAGGTCTATCTCTAGTTTATATCGTTCTTGACTCACAGGAAGTTCACAAGGACCAAGACATTTATCTATTTGATGATAGAGGCAGAGTTTATGAGATTTCAAGCAGGATTTCTTTTGAACAAGTTTGCATATCTCATAAACAGAGTCTAAAATATCCCTTGCACCTACAGAGTAAGGACCAAAATAAGTAATATCTTTACTCTTAATAATCTTTC
>Ga0256840_1003773_pt1 | contig 11918 bp, 15 predicted proteins | sample 355202metaG_FD_185969 | JGI IMG/M metagenome (GOLD analysis project Ga0256840, IMG submission 185969) | Hydrothermal vent microbial communities from Mid Atlantic Ridge, Atlantic Ocean - 355-202 | ecosystem: Environmental > Aquatic > Marine > Hydrothermal vents | place: Atlantic Ocean: Mid...
GGTTTTAGGACTTCTTTTGGCTGTGCTTATTTTCTTTGAGATTTGGAGAATGCTCACTGCCATCTATGGAAATATGCCAGAACGTGCCGATGTCGCTATGCATACACTGACCTCTGCAAATTTTCTTATAGGTGAAGTACTTCTAGGGATGCTTATCCCCTTTGCTATCATCATATATAGCAAAGGAAAAGCCACTAAAGCACTTGTTTATGCTTCTATAACAGGTATGGTAGGTATCTTCTGGATGCGTTATGACCTTGTACACGACACACAGCTGGCACATATGATGCCACTTAAAATACAAGAGTATGCCGTGACTACACCCTTCGTAGAGTATACACCTACATTGGTAGAGTGGATGATTTCATTAGGTGCATTAGGGCTCGCAATGATGATGTACTATACAGCTGATAAATTTTTTGACCTTGATCACAAGATTGAGGAATCACACTAAAACCACTTTTGGTTTTAGTGTGAGAAATAAAATAGAACATAATCGAACCCTCTGATTAACCCTACTAATCCACCTAAAACCGAAATTTAGCTAAATATAGATATATCAAGAGCGTATTGGGAGAAAAATGTGTCAAATTGACATATTTTTAGATCATGCATTACTTCTCTTTCAAAACCTGCAAAAACTCACCTCTTGCACTGTAACCCACAAACTTATGTTTGATACTTTCATCTTTGCTGTCTACGATGTAGAGTATGGGGGTAAAACGTGTTTTAGCAAACTGTTGGGGGTAGCTGTCTTTGTCTAGATTTAGCATGAGAGGGATGTATTTGGCTTTTATTTTGGCATCTATGTCATGCTGTGAGAGTATGCGGTTTTCTAGTTTTCTACACCATGGGCAGTACGAGGTAGTCATGAACATCATGATGTCTTTACCCTCTTTCTTAGCTTTGTCAAGGGCTGTTTTATAGTCTGTTTCATAGCCCATATCTTTTGCAAAGGTCTCATGGGTGATAGATGTTTTCCCTTTTGAGAGTTGTTTGTTGTCTTCTTTATACTGAAGTTTAAACTTTTCTAACATCTCTTCTACCGTGTCGGCGAGTTGTTCATCCACATTGTCTTCATCTTTGAAGTCTGGGGCTATAAGTTTAGTATCTAGATATGTCACAGCAAACACACGCTGACTTGAACCTTTACGTAAAACATATTCACCTAATTCTAAATCAATTTGTAGTCCTATAGTCTCACCCATAGATACATCCGTAATCAAAAATACCAACACACGAGAAGGATGTCCTGTTGTGCTTACGCCTATCTCTTTAGACATATTTTGCATAAGAGACTTGATGTCTTCACTGTATTTGGCTGTTTTTGATGACATGTCTGCCACGATGGCATCGTAATTATCCACCCCTGTTAATACGTAAAAACTCTGTGCATACACGGTACAATTCAACACCACTGACCATAATAAGTTCTTCATTTTTCTTCCTTGCTTACTTTATTTGCTCTATATGCTGTGTATGTTCGCTTGGGGTTATCTTCCCCTCTGGCATCATAGTCACCAAGCTTTTTTGCCTGTTCTTCATAGGGCATACCAAAGAAGAAAAATATAAAATCCCAAATGAAAATGAAAAATTTACGGATTAGATTAAAAAAATTATATAGAGTAGCTAACATAGTTTTGACCTTTTATTGTAATTGAACCCTCCGAAACCCAAAGAATCCGTTCTATTTCACATATTATAATAGAATCCTCTGAGATATCTTCTATTTATTCATAGATGTAAGAGTTTAAGTTTTGATGCATCATTGTTAAAGTATACTTAAATATCATAAAACACAAAAGGATATATAATGCAAAAATTTAAAATCAAAAGTACCTTCAACAAACTTCTCTTGACTTCTCTTTTGAGTTTGGGACAAGCTTATGCAACTGAATTGCATACTGAATTACATACTGAAAATGTTATGTCAAAAGAAGATCAGAAAAATTTAACACCAGATAGAGTACTAGAACTTCTTAAAGCAGGCAATCAACGTTTTGTCAACAATACACTTACTAAAAGAGACCATTCCAAACAAATTATCGCAGCACAAGCAGGACAACACCCAAAAGCTATCATCATTTCATGTATTGACTCTCGTGTACCTGTTGAAGATGTATTTGATGTAGGTATAGGTGATGTCTTCGTAGGTCGTGTGGCAGGAAATTTTGAGAACACAGACCTTTTAGGCAGTATGGAATATGCAAACAAGGTTGCAGGCTCTAAACTCCTTGTGGTACTAGGACATGAGTCATGTGGAGCTGTTAAAAGTGCCATAGATAAGGTAGAACTAGGAAACATCACTGCCATGCTAGACAATATTCAACCCGCAGTAGAACATTTTAAAAACTATAAAGGTGTAAAAACCAGTAAAAATGCCGAATTTGTACACATGGTAGTAGAAAGAAATGTCAAACAAACAGTTGAAGACATACGAAAAAAAAGTCCCATACTTAAAGAGCTTGAAGAGAAAGGTCAGATTAAAATAGTTGCAGCTGTGTACTCGTTACAAACAGGAAAAGTGACTTTCTTAGATTAGTTCAACAACTCTCATACATTAAAAATGTGTATCTGTAGTCTCCTAGGAGACTTCTACTCTTGCTATCATCTCTTTACAATGATTAACATTTTACTTATATCTAAATATGCTATGATTACAAAAAATAATTTACATATAAAGGACATCTATGGCAAGTGGATTTTTTGCACTATTTGATGATATAGCACTACTTATGGATGACATGGCTAGCATGAGCCAAGTCGCAACTCAAAAAACAGCGGGTATCTTAGGAGATGACTTAGCCGTTGCAGCGGAGCAAGCTTCAGGGTCTGCTGCTTCGCGAGAGCTTCATGTGATATGGGCTATCTTTAAAGGTTCTGCCATAAACAAAGCCATTATTTTACCTTTGGCATTTATACTCTCAGCTTTTGCCCCTTGGATTATAGTCCCCATACTGATGCTTGGTGGAGTCTATTTGGCTTTTGAGGGGATGGAAAAAATCTATGAATACTTCTTTCACAAAGACAAAGAGAAGAAAAAAACAAATCTTAATAACACTCAAACTAAAGAAGAAGTATTAGATGCAGAAAAAGACAAAATAAAATCTGCCATACGTACAGACTTTATACTCTCAGTGGAGATCGTCATCCTTGCATTAAGTACTGTCACCCAAAGTTCTCTTATTGTTCAAATAGCAGTCGTTACCTTAGTAGCTATTCTGGCTACAGTAGTTGTATACGGTTTAGTTGCCCTACTTGTACGCATGGATGACTTTGGATACAAACTTGTAGCCATGAGCAACGATGCAAAGTCGTTTTTACACAAGTTTGGACAGTTTCTCATTCGTGCCCTACCGAAAGTCATACGTGCCTTAGCTGTCATAGGTACCATAGCTATGTTACTTGTGGCTGGAGGGATATTTGTCCATAACGTTCATGCCATACATGATGTAGTAGCAGGGTTTCCTTCTATCTTAGGTGAGTTACTTGTAGGTGCGATAGTAGGTATATTGGCTGTAGCTCCGATGGAGATAGTTAAAAAAGTAAAAGCAGTTTAGGGATATATTGTATCCCTCTATGGCTGCTATCTTGATGACATATTAATCTTCTGCTTTAAACACAACTGATTTATTATCGAGTAATCCTAAAAGAATATGGATAAGATAGATTACTCCAAACATTTCGAGCGTCTCTTCAATAGTATAGTATGTACTATATAAAGCCCCTTTGGTACCATGCATACTTGATTCATTGGCACCTAAAAGCTCAAACCCTATCGCTCCAGATAAAAAAATGGTAGCTGCACCTATAAATGACCAAAATATTTTTTTATCCATTTTTAAAAAAAACTTCATATAAAATGAGGCTAATACTAGAACTAAAATTGAATAAGAGATAACCCAAGGGTAATGTAAAAAACCACTTGCATCTACAAATCGTTCAGTAAAGTCTCCAATTTTTTCATGAATTTTTGCACTCTCATCAAAAGCCAAAAAAGTAAAAATAAGAGACAGACCTATCCAGTATGGACGACTTCCTTTTTCTATTTCACTCGACATGTTAGCAAGAAGATAAAAAAGAAATCCGCTAATCATTAAAAGTGCAGAAGAGAAAAGTGTAGGCACATTTCGTTCCATATCGAGATCAAACATACGTACAAAACCAAATACTTTTGGGTCACCAACATAATAATAAATAGATAAAATGATAATATGTATGCCTATTAATATAAGTGCTATAAGAGACAAAAATCTAATAATTTGTTTTCTTTTCAATGTTATATTCATTAAAAAATCCTTTATAATTGTTATGACATTATTTTACTATAAATGAACTGTGCCAACATAATACACACATGACGATTAAATCTATATATTAATACACAAAATATATACTATTTAACCTTTTATTAAGCATATATTAGCAAAAATTCACTTATCAAAGCTAAACTATTCGTGAGGGTAGGACAGAAAGCTGCGGGTCTTTCATGCTTGTTTAAAGCATTTTCATGTCATTGAAAGATAGCCGGGTTGCATAAAAAGTGCAATTAACAGGTTATTCATGACAATTCTTATTTTGAATACCTTATTAATGCATATTTAACTTATGTATAAAGGAAATACAAATGGATACAACTAAACTTAAATTACTACTTAGTGGTACAGCTATAGCATTTGCTATATTTTTACTACCATCCCAAGCAACAGCTTCATCATGGAATTTTTATGACAAAGGTTCAAAAGGTTCTTGTGACAAAGGCTCTAAAGGTTCTTATGACAAAGGTTCAAAAGGTTCTTATGACAAAGGTTCTAAAGGTTCTTATGACAAAGGTTCAAAAGGTTCTTATGACAAAGGTTCAAAAGGTTCTTATGACAAAGGCTCTAAAGGTTCTTGTGATAAATATGATATGATAAATACAGGTATAGTACGTGGAAATGTATATCAGGACTTCAATCAAAATGGAATCAAAGATTTGAATGAAAGTGGTGTTGCAAGTATTAAAGTAACTATTGTTGATGCTAACAACACTATATTTGTTACATATACAGATACTAATGGTACTTATATTCAAAAAGGCGTATCTGAGGGTGAAGCACTCGTTACAGTGGACGATACTACACTTCCAATGTATGCTGAACTTACCGCTGGCTTAAATCCAAGTACTGTTATGGTAGTACCATATATCGATACAATGAAATGTAGTGATTATATTTATAATTATGAAAAAAATTGTACTATGGATGCAAACACTAGCTACAATAAATATAATAAATATATGAACCATAACCGTTCGTATGATAATGAAAAAAATTGTACTATGGATGCAAACACTAGCTACAATAAATATAATAAATATATGGACAATAACCGTTCGTATGATAATGAAAAAAATTGTACTATGGATGCAAACACTAGCTACAATAAATATAATAAATATATGGACAATAATTGTACTATTATCTATAGTGAAGCAGGAGATGACGGATATACTTTTCCAACTCCTGTAGGTACACTCTATGGACAAGTAGTAGTTGATGGTCAAGGTTATCCAAATATAACATTATATATTACTGATGCCAATGGTGATATACATACTGTAATCACTGATATAAATGGAAATTGGACACTCGATTTCCTTCCTATAGGTGAGGCAACTGTAGATGTAGATGAAACCACTCTTCCTGATACTGTTGCACGTACTATTGGTATGGATAATGATACTTTTACTATAGAAGCAGGTTCTGATACAAATGCAGGGATTGATGGGTACATTATTGCTGCACCATAAGTAGAATATTAGACTACAATAAAAAATAATTATTGTAGTCTAAACAACTAATTTAGACTTCTTACTCATCCCCATTGGTTCGGCATCAACCGCACCCTACGAGATTATTTACTTTATATACACAACCTTAATCAAAATTATATTAGAATGCGAACAGTACAACTAAAGGAAACCCATGACAACCATAGACCTAAAAGAAAAACACACACTATATGATGCAAGCAATGAACCATCATTTGGCATAGGCTTTGCAGGAGCAGATACTGCTTTTATAAAAGCTGATATGACAGAGCCTTTACAGTACTGTGAAGCACTAGACAGAGAAGAAGTACAAGCACTTTTTGATAAACCAAATGAATACTTTTTTGGTAAAGTCTCTTTAGACTGTGAGTTTACACTCAGCCCTACCATGGGTAAAGGTAAGCAGTCTATGTGGTTTGGTAAGTACTTTAAAAATGGTTACTACGAAGAGCCATTTGCATAATAGCCCTCTTTCACTCCACACACATACTTGTTCCACTTCTCCCGAGACTGTGAAACAAGTGAACATTACTTTTACAAAAGCTGAGATACTGTACTATATATGCATCACAGTATTTTAGGACAGCTTCATGAACATAAATCCACTCAAACACTTTACTAAAACCATCTTGCAAGGTCTATTTTGGCTGCTTCCCATTGTGGCTATACTTATCATACTCTCATGGCTCTATGGGAAAATCACACTTATGGTGGACTGGGTCTTTCGCTTTACAGGTTTTGAGCCTAACTCACATGTGTTTTTGTGGGGTGTGCTGGTTATCTTTATCTTTATGCTCATCCTTTACTTGCTTGGGTGGGTAGTGAAAACTAGACTTGCAGACATGCTTGAGTATATCTTTTGCAAGATACCTGGGTACAGTACCATCAAAGGGCTTGTGGGTATTTTCAACTCTTCAAAAGAAGGTAAAAACCAAGTACTTGTCGTTGCCATAAAAGGTTTTACCGTTGAGGGCTACAACATAGGTCTGATGTACTCGCAAAAAGAGAGCATCATCAAAGATCACTACACGGTAACACTCTCTATGTCACCCATACCAAATGGTGGTTTTATGTTTGAAGTACCTAAAGAAAATATCATAGTCATAAAAGATGCTACTTTTGACAATAACTTACAGTACCTACTCTCTATGGGTGTGAAAAGCATGACAGAGATACTCAAAACCGAGTCAAAAAACTTAGATGAGATGCAAACACTCACACAATGGCTTGAAGAAGAAAACAAAATCTGAACCAAATAAAAGGGTTTTTGTTATCATTTGTGCCAAATTTAACTATTTATTTTCACAGCTAAGGTTATGTCATTAAAAATAAGGTACAATAGTTGTGATGAAAGATGAGTTTCGAGTTCATTTTTCGTGTGTACTGTTAGCGTTAAGCCTTGCAAGACCCCGAAAGACTCTCTACATAATTTCACAAAAAACAAACATAAGGCAAAACAATGGCAACATTAGTAAACGGCACAGTAAAATGGTTCAACGATGAAAAAGGTTACGGATTTATCCAACAAGAGAATGGTGGAGACGATGTATTCGTACATTTCCGTCAAGTAAACAACGATAATGGTGGACGTGTAACATTGGCTGAAGGTCAAGCAGTTACATTTGAAGTTGGTGAAGGTCAAAAAGGCCCACAAGCTGAGAACGTTACACCTTGTTAGGTTAACAGTTTGCAGGAAAACCTGCAAACACTTTATACATTCCCCTCTCTTTTAATAACTCACTTTTACATTTTTATCATACAATAACTCAAACAATACCTCTAATTTTCTTCTAAATACTGACGGTTTTTAACCCTAAGATAGTCATAAATGGCTTCTACTTCTTTATTTGTAAGGTAATAGCGTGGCATAATTTTATGATAAGCTCTCACAGAACGTATCATAGTCGCTAAATCATCTTTACGGATATCCGTACCTCTCAATGCTTTCATACCCTCTGCATCTTTATATTTAACGATGATTTTACCCTCACCACTTGCACCATGACATTGGGCACAACTGACACCACGAGGATTTGCATACAACATCTCTCCATACTCATAGTGAGAGATAAAGCCTTCTTCCCCACACAATAATAATGGCAATAAGATTAAAAGTTTTTTCATGGTTACCTTACCTTTGCTCTGCATAAAAGTATTTTAGATATAATACCTTAAAATTATTATAAGGGCACTCTACATGCAACTTATCGATGGAAAATCCTTAGCTAACAAAGTACAAACGAACGTCGCTTCCGAAGTCGAAACACTCAAACTTGACAAAAACATTGTCCCAGGACTTGCCGTCATACTCATAGGTGACGACCCTGCTAGCCATGCCTATGTCAAGATGAAAGCAAAAGCCTGTGAAAAAGTAGGCTTTTACTCCATCACACATAACATGCCAGACACCATCAGCCAAGATGAAATCATAGCAACCATAGAAATGATGAACGCAAACCCCCGCATAGATGGCATTTTAGTACAACTCCCTTTGCCTAAACATGTAGACACAGACAAAATACTTGAAGTCATAGACCCTAAAAAAGATGTTGATGGTTTCCATGCATACAATGTAGGTAGACTTGTGACAAACTTAGACAGTTTTGTGGCCTGTACACCACTTGGTGTCATGAAAATGTTTGAAGAGTACAACATAGACCTCAAAGGTCAAGATGTTGTGGTAGTAGGTGCATCTAACATCGTAGGTAAACCTATGGTCTCCCTTTTACTCAATGCAGATGCCACGGTGACCATCACACACATACATACCAAAGACCTTGCAGCACATACACGTAATGCTGACATCATTGTAGTGGGTGTAGGTGTACCTGGACTTATCAAAGAAGAGATGGTCAAAGAGGGAGCCATCGTCATAGACATAGGCATCAACCGCATAGCAGATGGCTCACTTGTAGGAGATGTAGACTTTGAAAATGTAAGCAAAAAATGTTCTTACATTACCCCTGTGCCTGGTGGTGTTGGTCCCATGACCATCGCCATGCTTCTGAGCAACACACTTAAAGCAGCAAAGGCTAGAGCATAATGGATAAAATTAAAAAGTTTTTACAAGCCTTTGGGCATTTCGCAGGTACTTGGACTGGTACGATAATTATCGTGCTTTTTCTTATCTTTTTTGTGGCACAGTCTTTTGTTATCCCCTCTGGTTCTATGAAGCGTACCCAACTCATAGGTGACTTTCTTTTTGCCAAGAAATTTTCTTATGGTATCCCTACCCCTCATTTACCTTGGTTAGAGATACCTCTTTTGCCAGACTTCAATGACAACGGTCACCTCATAGAAGGGCCCAGACCTCAAAGAGAAGATATCGTCATCTTTCGTAACCCTAAAACACCTAAAATTCACTTCGTGAAACGTTGTGTAGCTGTAGGCGGAGATGAGATACTCTTTGCCGATAAAAAACTGATGCTTCACTTTCATGAAGGTGATGCGTACATCAAAGAGAACTACCCTAAAGAAAAGATAGTATCACTCTATGACAAACTATGGGTAGTCAACCCGTATATGGGTAAATACCCTGGTATTCAGTACACACCTGAGGGAAACACTGGTTTTGACTACTTAACAACTGCTTACAATTACAAACAAAAAATAGATATGTCCGTAAGACGCATCACACATCCTGATGGTAGTGAAGGTCACCTCTTTTACAAAAAAGTAGAGCCAGATCATTTTTACATGGTAGGAGACAACCGTGACAACTCAAACGACAGTCGTTTTTGGGGTTCAGTACCCTACAAACTCATAGTCGGAAAGCCTTGGCTTATCTATATGAGTATCGAGTTCCGTTCTTATGAGCAAGTATTTAACGGTACGGGTGGAGGAAGAGACCATGATAAGCTAGCTCGTGTCTGTCCAAATATGGACATCGCATCAAGCCAATGTGAAACCCTATGGAACAAGCAACGCTACACCGTCAGATGGGGTCGTGTAGGAAGACTCATCGAGTCTTTACAACTTGAAGCTCCTATAGAATAAGCAATAGAACCCTCTGAATTACCTAAACATTCACGTCTAGGTAATTTAGAGGGTTCAATATATAGCATAAGAGGAAAACACAATGAGTAAAAAATTTTACATCGCAACTGACCATGCTGGCTATGCACTTAAAGCCTACGTCAAAGACTACGTACAAGAACTAGGTCACGAGATAGTAGACCTAGGTCCAGACTCTGCAGACCGTGTTGATTACCCAGACTTTGCTAAAAAATGTGCGGATGCAGTGATAGCAGATGCGGGAAGTTTTGGCATACTCATCTGTGGTACGGGCATCGGCATCAGCATCGCAGCTAACAAAGTACCAGGTATCAGAGCAGCCCTTTGTCATGACACCTACACTGCAAAACTCACACGCCAACATAACGATGCGAACATCTTGTGTTTTGGTGAACGTGTTGTAGGCAAAGGTGTCATAGAAGAGATGATACAAACCTTCGCCTCCACAGAGTTTGAAGGCGGTAGACATGCAGGTCGTGTAGCCAAGATAGAATCCTGTGCTTTTGGTTCAGATTTAGGGTAATTCAATGCAAATAATTTCAGCCAAAGACAAAAATATCATCTTAAACAGTATCAGAGACATCCCTAACTTCCCAAAACCTGGTATACTCTTTAAAGATATCTCTACCCTACTAAGCAACGCAAAAGCCCTCAACACCCTTATGACGCACCTAGAAGAACGCTATAAAAGCTATGATTTAGACTTCATTGCAGGCATAGATGCCAGAGGATTTATATTTGGGAGTATCTTAGCAGATAGACTGGGGCTTGGATTTGTAACCATTCGCAAAAAAGGTAAACTCCCCTACACAACTGTAGCTGAAAAATACAGTCTAGAGTATGGTTTTGATGAAGTGGAAGTACACATAGATGCTTTTGGTGATAAAAAAAATGCCCGTGTACTTCTCATAGATGACCTCATAGCCACAGGTGGTACAGCCACCGCAGCAACAAGCCTCATCAACAAAGTAGGTGCTAAGTGTGTAGAGGCATGTTTTGTTATGGAACTAGATTTTCTAAAAGGGCGTGATAGTATTGATGCACCTGTTTACTCTGTTTTACATATAGATTAGAACACACAAACCTTTAAACCCCAAAATAGCCTATTCATAGTTTAGGTATAATAAACAAAATATAACTAAAGAATTTTAAATGACAAAAAAAGAAGACCACATAGCACTTTTTATAGACTGTGACAACATTTCACACCGATCGATAGAAGGTATCATCAATGAACTAAGTAAATATGGGGTAGTAAACATACGCCAAGCTTACGGTAACTGGACAAAAGACAACCTCAAAAACTGGGAAGATAAACTTTTAGAGTTTGCCATCAAACCCATACAACAATTCGACTACTCTAAAAACAAAAATGCCACTGACATCCTCATGACCATAGATGCCATAGACCTGCTACACACCAAAGACATAGATGCCTTTGCCTTTGCTACGTCTGACTCTGACTTTACCCCTGTAGTCATGCGTGTTCAGGCAGAAGGCATCAAAGTCTTTGGCTTTGGTGAGAAAAAAACACCCAAACCTTTTATGGCTGCGTGTTCACAGTTTATTTTCACAGAAAAACTGATGAACAACTATATCGTACAAGATGATGAAAACATAGACATAAGACAATCACCCGTACGTAAATCAGGTAAAGAGATGCGTCAAGACACATGGCTAGTCAATGTACTTCGTACAGCTGTAGAGCAGACGATGGATGAAAATGGCTGGGCTAACCTCGCAATTGTAGGGCAGTATATTAACAACTCTACTTCATTTTCACCTATTAACTTCGGCTATAAAAAACTCTCAAACCTTATAGAGGAAATCGACCTCTTTAAAATATACGTGGATGAAGATACTAAAATTATGAGTATCAAAGACAAACGACTAGGCAACGAGAAGAGAGTTTAAAGCTCTTCTACTTTTTTCTTAGGTTTTTGCTCTTCTACTTCTGGTTCAACAAACTCACCCTTGACTAGCCCTGCTTCATGTAAAAACTGAGAAGGTTTATAGTCTATTTTTTTCACCCTATCAAACTTAGCTAGAGACAAGTAAAGTTTATCTTTAGCCCGCGTAACGGCTACATAAA
>Ga0256840_1003774_pt1 | contig 11915 bp, 13 predicted proteins | sample 355202metaG_FD_185969 | JGI IMG/M metagenome (GOLD analysis project Ga0256840, IMG submission 185969) | Hydrothermal vent microbial communities from Mid Atlantic Ridge, Atlantic Ocean - 355-202 | ecosystem: Environmental > Aquatic > Marine > Hydrothermal vents | place: Atlantic Ocean: Mid...
ACAATAAAAACCATATTTGGTATATGAACATAGATGGTACATATACCTATACAAATATAGGAACAAAAGCAAGTAGCTATACACTTGCTAAAACAGATGACTATAATGGTGATGGTATTACAGATATCCTTTGGAGAAAAGGTTCAAGTAATTACCTATGGTATATGCATGCAGATGGAACACATACCTATAAGAAGATAAGTGGGAAGAGTTCTGGGTATTTGGTGGCAGATGGCATAAGTACATCTCCATCAGCAGAAGATACTACTCCCCCAGTAATTACCCTTAATGGAGATGCTAGAATTATATTAAATATTAATGATCCTTTTCGTGATGAAGGAGCAAGTGCATATGACGATATGGATGGCATTGTAGAAGTTACAACTAGTGGTACGGTTGATGTTAATACAGTTGGAATCTATACCTTAACTTACTCTGCTATAGATACGGCAGGTAACAGTGCAGATGAAGTCGTAAGAACTGTAGTTGTAAAAGAAGCAACTCCTGCACTTTCTAATGCAACAATAGATGAATACTTAACTACAATTAATAATGCAAGAGCACAAGCAAGGAACTGTGGTGTGTATGGAGATTTTCCTGCAGTTTTACCTGTAACATGGAGTGATAAACTGTATAAAGCTGCATATGAACATAGTCAAGATATGACTAGTGCAAATTACTTTAGTCATGATGGTTCAGGTCTGTCTTCAGATTGGACAGGTTTTCCTTTGTATAAACAGAGTAATATGGCTGAACGTATAGAAAATTATAATTATACCTGGTATAGGTTATCTGAAAATATTACGGCTGGCACAGATAGAGACACAGCTCAAAAAGCTATAGATTCTTGGTTGTTGAGTGATGGACATTGTAAAAATATTATGGATGGTGAGATGACTGAAGTAGGCATGGCATTATCTTCAGATAACAGTACACAATATACGCATTACTGGACACAAAATTTTGGAACAGCATATGCTGAGAATTAGATTCTAATAAGAAAAACTTAATTACATAAATAGTACTATCCTATTCACATAATTAAGGAGAATAGATGAAATATTGGTTTAAAGTATTTTTGTTTTGGAGTCTTGTACTTTCAAATATAGCATGGGGTGAAGAGTTACTCTAAGGAGCAGGGAACGAAAATGGTGTCATAGAGACAAGTAAATGGCAAGCTGATGGTATGGGGTATAACAATGGTGATATTCATACCTTAGAAGAAAATAGCATTATATATTTGGGAGGAAACCCTGTACAAAATGGGGGAGGTCTTTATCAGGCTATCAGCACGCAAGTGGGAAAAAAGTATATAGTAAAGGCTATTCTCATTGGTGCAAACCATTATCTACCGCATGAACTACATGACTTTACTTTAGGAAGTTCGTATGTATCTGTAGATACAGATAAACCTACACCAGATTCTCAACCATTAGCAATCACAGAATCAGTTATAGGAAACACACCTACTACAGTAGATGCTACTTTTACTGCAAGCGCTACCATCACATATATATCTCTTAGAGGAGACAGTGCTTTTAGATATCCTAAGGCGAGTTATATCTCTGTAAAAGAGCTAAGAACCGATGAAGAAACGCCCAGAACAGACAATATAAAGTCTATCTCAGGATCAGAAACTATCACTAGAGGTGAAGAAGTTACCTTAACAGTAGACTACGTAGCAAGCCAAGCGCGTACTTTGACTGTCTACCTTAAAACAACAACTGGGATAAAGAAAAACTATTTTTATCAAAGAATTGAAGTCAATGCAAGTGATGAAATCAAAGAGATAACATTTACTGTACCTGAGAATGCACCTACAGATGAAACCTATAAATATGGAGTATACATAGCACCAGTAGGAGAATACTACTCTAGCCATTTGGCAAAAGCCTATCAGTATGGTGTAAAGGTTGACGATAATGGCACTTCATCGAATCCAGACACCACCCCGCCAGTACTCACGCTTCTAGGAGATAATCCAGTTAACCTCATAGTAGGAGCTAGCTACACAGACTTAGGGGCAACGGCAACAGATAATGTAGATGGAGACGTCACAGCCAATATCATGACAGTAAACCCAGTAGATACCACAACAGCAGGAACGTACACGGTTACTTATGATGTGAATGACACAGCAGGTAATGATGCGGAGTCAGTAATACGAACAGTCGTAGTCAATAAACCTGCAAATCAACTACCAACAGTGGGCATAAGCATGGAGGGTTCTACTCCAGAAGCAGTACCTCAGTATACGGTCACAGTATTTACTGCCTTTGGTCTAGATGTAGATGGTGTCATCGTTTCTTATGCTTGGGAAGACAATGGAGAGTCTATAGGAGAGGGAGAGTACTTTGAACATACTTTTGAAAACTTAGGTGAGCATAACATCTCCATGACAGTCACAGATGACATTGGTGCAACAGCAACGGACAGTATGCTCATTACGGTGGTAGACGTAGAAGCACCTGTCATTACATTACTAGGAGCAAACCCACAGCAACTTACAGTAGGAGATGCCTATACAGAACTAGGTGCCACAGCAGTAGACATAGCAGGTAACTTGAGCTATACCGATGGTATCATTATAGATATAAGTGGGATAGACACAAGTGTAGAGGGTAACTACACAGTCACTTACAATGTAGAAGATGATGCAGGTAACGCAGCACCTGAAGTAAACAGAACAGTCGTAGTAACAGCTCTTGTAAATCTACCGATTACAAGAGAGGAATTAATCCAACTGATTCAAGACTGGGCAAAAAAACCGAGCATTGAACTGATGAAAAAGATTGAGGATGCCAATACTTCACACATAACAGATATGTCTGGTATATTTTCACTATATTCACTATTCTGTAGTCGGGGTGTTCATAATTATGATAGATATGATGATGTTGAGTATTTTAATATAAAAGATATATCTCCTGATATAAGTAGATGGGATGTCTCAAATGTGACAGATATGAGAGGTATGTTTTGTGGAGCTAGAACATTTTACTCAGATATAAGCAATTGGGATGTATCTAATGTAACAAGTATGTCTTATATGTTTGCGAATAGAACACTTGGTATTAATAATGTAGACTTAAGTAGATGGGATGTTTCTAATGTAACTTCTATGTATCGTATGTTTTTACAGAGTAACTTCAGTCAAGACATTAGTGACTGGAATGTCTCTAATGTTGTTAATTCTATTGACTTCTCCCTTTACTCAGACTTACCTCCAGAGTACCTGCCCAACTTCCCATAATTCACAACTCTTTTAGTTTCTATGCTACCTTTTCAAGTAGCATAGTTTCCACCACCCCTACACAATTTTACGTCATACTAACCCAATAACAAGTGAGATTTAGATATATTTCACTACTTAAAAAAGGAATAGTATGCGTAATTTAATCATGATTTTTATATGCTCTTTGGGCTTAAATGCAGCTGGATTGAGCCTCCCAGAGCACTTTAAAGCAGACTTTACACAAAAGATCACCAATCCTAAGAAGAAGGTCATTACCTACAAAGGAAAAGTCTATTTTTCACATAAGTCAATGTTTAAATGGGACTATACTGTTCCAACTAAAAAGCAAGTGTGTACAGATGGGTATGAGCTTACCGTGGTAGACCATGACCTAGAGCAGGTTTCACAGTATGCTATAGACAAAGGGTTTCACTTTTCTAAGGTACTGGAAAAAGCAAAACTTTATAAAAAAAACATTTATGTAGCAAAATATGAAAATAAAAGTTATACCATACAAGTAGATGCCTCACAAAAACTTCATAGTATTGCTTACTTTGATGATTTAGACAATAAAGTACAAATTATTTTTAAAAAGGTAAAATATGCAAAAGGGAATTTGAGCAAGAAAATAATGACTTGTAAAATACCTAAAGCCTATGACATGATAAGAGGATAATAATGCAAGAAACCTTCGCAAACATACAAAATGATTCTACTATGATGCTCATAGCTGGTATAGCTATAGTTGTGTTGTTGGCTATTGTATTGGTAGTTGTTGTCTCTGCTATGCGAATAAGAGCGTACAAAGACAGGTTTCAGAACCTTTTAATAGAAATAAAAGAGAAGTCTGAGTATATTAAAACATTAGAAAAAGAAGCAGAAGCTTCTAGTAAAGAACACGCTAACAATAAAAAGGAACTCAGTCTTTTTGATGAGACAAAAAAGAGACTTAAAAAAGAAAAATCCAATTATAAAGCTTTAGATATAGCATTTAAAAGTAATCAAAAAGAACTAGACAAAGCTAGAGGTACATTAGGTGCTACAAAGATAAAGCTTGAAGCTTTGATACGTGAGCATGACGACTTAAAAGAAGAACAAGAAACTTCTTTAGAAGAAAATAGTAAACTTCGTGCAAATAATGGACGACTTCTCATAAAACTAGAAAAAGAAGTGGCAAAAGTGTTACAAGACCAAGGTAAGAAATAGTGAAAAGACAAGGTGTACACTATACAAAAAAACTGGCCGAATATGAAAAGAAACCTTCAAAAGTCTTTAAGGACAATGGCAAACTATCACGTAAATTTTATGAAGAAGAATCGTTAAATCTTCAGTATGAACTAGTCAAACTTCAAAAGTGGATTATAGACAATGATAAGCGTTTGCTTGTCATTTTTGAGGGTATGGATACTGCAGGGAAAAGCTCAAGTATAAAAGAATTTAATGCATACCTTAACCCTAGAGAAGCACGTTCTGTAGCTCTTCCTAAACCTAACTCTAAAGAACTTGGACAGTGGTACTTTCAGCGTCATTTAAAGCAGATACCAAATGCTGGAGAAATAGTCTTTTTTGACAGGAGTTGGTATAACAGAGCAGGCATAGAACAGATATTTGGTTTTTGTACACCTAAACAGCATGAACACTTTTATCATCAAGTCAATGGTGTCGAAGAGATGCTTGTGGATGATGGTATACTTTTATTTAAGTTTTATTTGAATATTTCTAAAAAAACACAACAAAACCGCATAAAAGACAGAGAAGATAACCCACTTAAAAGTTGGAAACTCTCTAAGCTTGACTACAAGTCTATGGCAAAGTATGATGAGTATGAAGTCTTAAGAGATAAAATGTTTAAGCGTTCAGGTACACAAAATGCCCCATGGTGTGAGCTAGATGCCAATGACAAAAAACGTGCAAGGCTTAATGCGGTAAGGTATTTACTTTCAAATATACCTTATGCGGGTAAAAATGAAAAGCTCATAACAGGTGTAGATGAAAAAGTAGTAAAATTACATAACAAAGGAAAATATGATGTCAAATGTGACTATCTGGCATAACCCAAGATGCTCTAAATCAAGAAATGCTTTAACACTCTTAGAAGAAAAAGGTATAGATACGGAAGTGATTAAGTATCTAGATACACCGCCAAGTAGAGAAGAGCTTATAAGTATGCTAAAGATGTTAGACATTGATGCTCGAGGGCTTATGCGTACGAAAGAAGCTATCTATAAAGAGCTTGGATTAAAAGATGTTAGTGATGAAAACAGACTTATAGATGCAATGGTCGCTCACCCTAAACTCATAGAAAGACCCATAGTGATAAAAGATGGAAAAGCAGCTATAGGACGTCCTATAGAAAATATCATTGAATTACTAAAATAATACAATATTATTAGAAACTAATGCCAAATCCAATGTTGAAACCATTAAAGTTATTACCATGTATATAGCTAGTTTCAAGCGTTATTTCATCTATCCATCCAAAATAATCTTTTTTAATAAATGTTTTATTGTCTATCCAGTCAAAGATAGGGTTACTTCCTAAGTATGAAATAAGACCTATCTTGAAATAGCCCTTTGTACCCGTTTTTTCTTTTATGGAATTACTCATATATGCCATTAAAAAGAAAGGTTCTATTCGCAAGGGAATAGAACCTATTGATGTAAGATGTGGTGTAAGAACACCTACTTGTATTTTTCCTAAGAGTGCACCTTTAATATCATTGATATTCTTTACATGTTGTGTAGAAAATGTACTAGTGATAAGCTTAATATATGGCTTATAGTTACCAACTGTAGGTTGATAGAAAAAGTCTCCTTTTAGACCATAGTAAAAGTTACGTTTACCTTCAGGCTTACTGTATAAAATATCTATTTGTGTAGATATTCTAGTGTTTTCTGTTATCCTTTTAGCGACTTGTAGTCCTAATTTTATACTGTAAAAATCATTGATAGTATTTTGAATGATATGTTTTCCTATACCCACAGCCCCTTTTAGCGTATAAGTAAAATCTTCATTGTTATTATCAATATGATAGTTAAAGGGAATGAATGTTGCACGGATTTTACTTTGGTCATCAAAGCTATATCTTCCAGACATGAGTTCTTCTTGGGAGTTAAGAAGTAAAACCCTATTTGTTTTATTGGAGGTATTTTGAGCATAGATGTTTGTAGTAAAAAATAATGCTATAAATATGTATTTTTTCATAAAAAATAATAACATAATTTCAGAGCATTATGCTAAAATGCAGACAATAAAAAGACACAAGGATGCAACTTGCTAAGTACAGTAAACTTAACACAACGATATGGAAAAAGAGTACTATTTGATAAAATCAATATGACTATGGATGTAGGTAAACGTTATGGACTTATAGGTGCAAATGGAGCAGGGAAGTCAACTTTTATGAAAATTCTTGCAGGAGAGTTAGAACAGAGTGATGGCGAAGTGCAATTACAGCCAAACTTGAAATTAGGGATGCTTAGCCAAAACCAATATGCCTTTGAAGACTATACGCTAAGTGACGCGGTACTCTATGGAAATAAAAAACTTTTTGATGCCCAAAAAGAGAAAGAAAAGCTCTACATGGAAGGTGACTTTGACTCTGACGCGGTAAACAACCGTTTAGGTGAACTAGAGATGATATGTGCCGATGAAGATCCCACATATGAGTCTGATGTGAAAATAGAAAAACTTTTACAGTCACTGGGATTTCCTGCTGAACAACATACTGAGTTAATGAGCTCACTCACAGGTGGAGATAAATTTAAAATCTTACTGGCACAAGTACTGTTTTTAAAACCTGATGTATTACTACTCGATGAGCCTACCAACAACCTAGATATGGGGACTATATCATGGCTAGAGGAGGAGCTTAAACGTCACGAGGGTACACTTATGGTCATCTCTCATGATAGACATTTCCTCAATGGGGTAGTGACACACATACTTGACCTTGACTTCCAAAATATACGTGAATTTACGGGTAATTATGATGAGTGGTATATCGCTGCAAATCTCATAGCAAAACAAGCAGAAACAGACAGAGCAAAAGGTCTTAAAGAGAAAGAAGAGTTAGAAAGCTTCATTAAACGTTTCTCTGCCAATGCCTCTAAGGCAAAACAAGCCACTTCACGCCAAAAACAACTCGATAAACTTGATGTACAAGCCATACAGCTTTCAAGTAGACGTGACCCTTCTATTATGTTCAAGCCTCACCGTGACATAGGAAATGAAATCCTAGATGTAGAGGGATTATGTAAATCTTATGATGGTGAACAGGTCTTTGAAAATATCTCATTTAAAGTCAAAAGTGGAGATAAGATAGCAGTTATTGGTACCAATGGTGTGGGAAAAACGACTTTACTTAAAATACTTATGGAAGAGATAGAAGCTGACGCAGGTACATTTAAATGGGGGCAGACCATTACACACTCGTATTTCCCTCAAAATACCACAGATCTTGTCGTAGGGGATGAAGAATTACCACAGTGGATACAAGGCTTTGATGTCAAGTGGCACATTGATGACATACGTAAAACACTGGGGCGTATGCTTTTTTCTGGTGAAGAACAAAAGAAAAAGATAGATGCGTGTTCAGGTGGAGAAAAACACCGTGTAATGCTAAGTAAAATTATGATGGATAGCTCAAACTTTTTAGTGATGGATGAACCAAATAACCACTTAGACCTTGAGGCTATTGTAGCTTTAGGTGAAGCTCTACATAACTATAAGGGCGGTGTCATTTGTGTTTCTCACGATAGAGAACTCATAGATGCCTTTGCCAATAGAATTATACAAATCAATGAAGATGGGACTATCATCGACTTTGAAGGTGATTATGAAACGTTTGTGGAGCAGCACGGATAAGCTAAAGTAAGGTGTTAGTATGCGTTTTTCACGCAGTAATACCTAATTTATATTCGTATAAACCGCTTGTACATCTTCATCATCTTCAAGTTTATCAATGAGCGTTTCTACTTCTTCTAGCTGTTCATCTGTGAGGTCTATGGGAGTGTTTGCGATGCGTTCGTGTTTTGCTGATTTGACTTCTATATTCATAGCTTCTAACGCTTTAGAAAGGTCACCAAAGGCTTCAAAAGCACCAAATACTTTGATGATGGCTTTGTCTTCTGCATCTTCTTGAGGCTCCATCATTTCTTCTATCTCTTCTAGTCCTGCATCTATGAGTTCTAGTTCAAGCTCTTCTAAGTCCATCTCTTCTGTTTTATCAAAAGTGATGACAGACTTACGTGTAAACATGAAGTTTAATGCACCTGAAGTAAGCATCTCTGCTTTGTTGCGTACCAATGCGGCTTTTACATTGGCTACTGTTCTGGTGCCATTGTCTGTGGCACAGTCGATGATGAGCTGTACACCATAAGGCCCTTTGGCTTCATAATGCATCTCTCTGATGTCTGCAGCATCTTTACCCGAAGCCCTTTTAATGGCTGCTTCTATGTTGTGCTTAGGCATATTTTGAGACTTAGCATTGAGTATGGCTGTACGAAGGGCAGGGTTCATGTCAGGGTCAGGGCTGCCTGCTTTAGCTGCCATAGTGATGACATTTCCTAGTTTTGGAAACAGTTTTGACATCGCTCCCCATCTTTTTAGTTTTGATGCTTTACGGTACTCAAATGCTCTACCCATAGTATAATCCTTCAATATATAATTGAATGTATTATACTGCTAAGTGGCTTTAAAGTTTAGGAGTGTATATTTACTTTATGAAATTAAACGAAATTATACTAAGCAACCCTTACCTAAGATTAGATGAAGCCTGTTATGACAAAGTAGCAGCTACACCACTAAGAAATCCACACCTTATTCATGTGAACAAAGACGTAGCTAAAACCATAGAGATTGATGAAGAAGAGCTAAATACCGAAGCTTTTGTACAGCTACTCAATGGCGAGTATAGACTTCAAGGCTCAGACACCTTTGCCATGTGTTATGCAGGGCATCAATTTGGACACTTTGTACCTAGACTTGGTGATGGAAGAGCTATTAATATAGGATCTATAGATAAATGGCATTTGCAACTTAAAGGGGCAGGGGTAACAGAGTACTCACGTAATGGTGATGGACGAGCAGTACTGCGTTCAAGCATACGTGAATACCTTATGAGCGAAGCTATGCAAGGGCTTAAAATTCCTAGTACTCTTTGTTTAGGCATTATAGGTTCAGACCATGATGTAAGACGTGAAGGTATAGAAAAAGGGGCTATCGTCTGTCGTGTAAGTTCTTCTTGGGTACGTTTTGGAACTTTTGAGTACTATGCATCTCAAGGCATGTTTAAAGAGCTTGAAGCCTTGGCAGACTATGTCATAGATGAAAGTTTTCCTCATATCAATGGTAAAAATGACCGCTATACTCTGCTGTTTAATGAAGTCATGGTCATCACTTCTAGGCTTATGGCACAGTGGATGTCCGTAGGCTTTAACCATGGTGTGATGAACACGGACAATATGTCCATAGCTGGGCTTACTATAGACTATGGACCTTATGCATTTTTGGATGATTTTAGACATGAACATGTGTGTAACCATACAGATGTCGAGGGGCGTTATAGTTTCACAAATCAGCCCGCTGTTGCAAAGTGGAATTTGCAAAGACTCATGACAGCTCTTAGTCCCTTAACCTCCATAGAAAAAATGGAAAATATATTAGTCATCTACGATAAAATATATGTAAGGTACTTGCACTACTACATGTGTAAAAAGTTAGGGCTAGAAGGCACAGTAGAGGAAGACCCAGCCCTGATAGATGATATGTTTGACATGTTAGAGACATCACATGTAGACTATACACTTTTTATGAGAACGCTTAGCCACTTTGAACATAAAGGGGACAGGTCAGCATTGCTTGCAACAGCTATGAGCCACGAATCTATGCAAGAGACTATGAATAATTGGTTAGACAGATATGATAGACGCATAGGGCACATAGACAAAGAGACACGAAAAAAGCAGATGTTGTCCAACAATCCAAAATATGTACTTAAAAATTATATGCTACAAGAAGCTATAGATGCAGCAGAGGGCGGTGACTTTAATTTAGTAGATAATTTGTTTAAAATAGCCCAAAACCCTTTTGAAGAGTACCCAGAGTTTGAGAGATGGGCAGGGGTAACGCCTGATGCGTTTAAAAATGAGAAGCTTTCTTGTTCTTCATAATTTTGGATTGTGTAAATTATAATTGTATAATATAAGTAAACTATTTTTGTTAATATATCGGTAATATTTAAGTTTTAGTATGAAATAAACTTGAAAGTAAAAGCTGTATGAATTACATTAAAATGAAAAGAAGTTTCAAAAGTATAGGGTTATGGATACTACTATTAATAGTGACAGTATCATCATTACATGGGAAACCTATAAAAATAATGCCACTTGGTGATTCAATAACAGAGGGCAATATGCTAAAGCCTGATGAGGAGAATGTCGAGATTAGTAACTATAATGGCTCTATTATATAATACAAAACCCTACATATCGTTTAGAATTGTGGAAACTTTTTAAAGCAGCAGGATATTCATTTGGGCAAATAGAAGGCGATATTGATTTTATAGGAACTAAAAATACGGGGAGTAATTCTCAAGGATTTGATGCAGATAATGAAGGTTGGAGTGGCAGAACTTCATCATTTATTAGAGATAATATTGATAGTTTATTGAATCAAAATAAACCAGATATGGTGTTACTTCATATTGGTACAAATGATACGGGTGCTCATATAGATATTGGTTCTTATAATGATACAAATCAAGAGAGGTATTCTTCGGTAAATAATGTAAAAAAATACTCAATAGTATTTTTAATACAAAGCCAAATTGTAAAGTATTTTTAGCAAGAATTATTACAAATAGTCGTGCAGAAGCATGGGGCGGATTTTCTACTGCTAACTTTAATAATAAGATAGTAGAAATGGTTAATAATTATCCAAAAAAAGAAAATATTAAAATTGTTAATATGGAAACTGGTGCAGGATTAGTGTACTCTCCTGCGGGAATTGATATGTTTCCTGATTATTTAGAGGAAAATAACGCCAAAGATTATCACCCAAATGCCGAGGGATTTAAGAAAATGGCACATAAATGGTTTAATGAGATTATCTCTTCTGGCTGGCTAGATGGTTCAACAACTAACCCTACTAATGGACAAGAACTTGTATTAGGTGGAGGCAATGAGAAAGGTGCATTAGAGGCAAGTCAATGGAGTGGGATTGGTATGAGTCATAATGACTATGTTGGAAGAGTAAATTACCAAGGTGTAAGTTATCTTAATGCAAATCCACTTGCAAATAATGGGGGTATATATCAAGCTATAAACACAGAGGTAGGTAAAAGATATAGTGTAAAAGCTACATTGATAGGAAGTAATCATTATACAGATATCAATAATTTCACCTTAGCTAGTAGTTATATCACAATAGAAGATAGTCAACCGACACCAACAAGTAGTCCTAGTCAAATATCAAATAAAGTAAAAGGTTCTACGCCAACAGAAGTCACAATGACTTTTACTGCTACAACTACTACAAGCTATATTTCACTTAGGAGACATATCCTAAATGTTGTGTCCAACAGTAACACCTAACTATTTTTCCTCCTCATAAAATTTGATTTGAAACATCTGATTTAATTCATAAACCTTGGATTTTATCATTGGAATAGGTTTTTTC
>Ga0256840_1003776_pt1 | contig 11912 bp, 9 predicted proteins | sample 355202metaG_FD_185969 | JGI IMG/M metagenome (GOLD analysis project Ga0256840, IMG submission 185969) | Hydrothermal vent microbial communities from Mid Atlantic Ridge, Atlantic Ocean - 355-202 | ecosystem: Environmental > Aquatic > Marine > Hydrothermal vents | place: Atlantic Ocean: Mid...
TTTATTTGCATTCCTTAGGAACGTGTATGGAATAGCTTCCCGAAATTATAACTTAGGATTTTTGTTTCAGATGGAATGATCTCATGAGGCGCATAGTAGGCTACGCAACGAATGGGATCATTCCATCTGAAGAAAAAAGACAAGTTAGAAATCGGTAAGTTGTTTCATGCACGTTCCTTAGGAACGCGCACGGAATAACTTAGGCAACTGACGCAGGATTTTTGTTCGTATTCAAGACGTATAAATAGGCGCATAGCAAGCTACGCAACTATTTATACAACGCAGAAGACGGACAAAAAGACAAGTTAGATGCTCAAGTTATTTCGTGCACGTTCCTTAGCTAATCTTCGGCCACTAATGTTTCGATCATTTGCTGTAGCTCACCTATCTCTCCAGAACGAAAACCCAGATGGATATATCGAACAATCCCCTGTTTATCAATCAAATAGGTTGATGGCATTGCCTGTACCGCAAAAGATTTCGCACAGACCTGCTCTGGGTCATAAGCCAAGGTGAAGTCAGCGGGTAGCTTAGTTAAAAACTCATCAGCGTCACTCAACGGCTGGTCTAAATTAACTGCAACAATCTGTAAATCACTCGACTTAAAGGTACGCTGCAACTTATTCATATAAGGAAACGATTTTGCACAAGGGGCGCACCAAGAAGCCCAAAAATCCACATACAACACCTTTCCTGAGTACCGGTTTAAGTGTAAGGTCGCCGCAACATCATTCAATGGCTTTAAGTTACAATCAGGCATTTTTTCGCCCACTGTCACCGCCCAAGCATTTTGTGTTGCTGCAAGTACAATAATACCTAATACAATATACTGTTTTATATGGTTCACAATCGACTTTCTATTTTAAAAACCTTTCTACTTATAGCAAAAAAGCGCCTGTAAAACAGACGCTTTTTGGTAACTGACTACAAACAATTACTGATCTTGAACGGGAGTTGTTGGCACTGTTGTTGGGGTATGATCCCCTGCTGCATTCTCACAATGGTATTCAATAAAATAGACTTGGTTTCCCACTCTGGTATGGTTAGCTATCATAGTATAAACACCATTTCCTGCATTTACCGAGACCAGTGGACTATAAGCATCATTCCCTCCAACCAAATCGGTTGAGGTAACAGCTTTACCATCTTTGTATATTACTAGACTTATAAAATTAGAGTCATCAGGGCTAAAATCTTTGATATTAGCCACCAGCCTTGCCGAATCGCCTAAAGTACTGCTACTTAAACAACTCACCTCCCAAACATCGGTTGCCCCAGCACCATTTGTTGCGAATAAAAGTTTAAACTTCAAATCATGTGCTGCGACTGAAGCCGCATACCCAGCTGAGAATAAAGAAAGAACCATTGCGAATATTATTTTATTTTTCATAAATTTATTTGTTTTTAATTGGGCTCTCTATTATTTAAGAAAACCTTACGTTTTAGTTAAAGAGATAGGCTCTCTCAATTATTATTTATTTAAAGCATTTAGCTTCATTTCTGCCAATTGCCGCACTAGAGCGTCCCCATCTAATAACGCCAGTCTTAAAACGGCAGCATCCTGAGCCAAGTCTACCGCCTTTAAGCGGACAGAAGCCACTGGATCCTGCAATGCTTGCTGTAATTCAAAAATAGCAGCTCGGCCATTTCGGTAGACCCAAGCAAACAACACCTGTTCCCTGACTCTAGCTGATTTATCACCCATAGCCATCAGCAAAATATTATCGACCTCAATATTATCCATTGCTATTTTTGTCGCCAGATCTGCTATGGCATCAGCTCTTTGTTTAGGGTCAGCTGATTCTAACTTAACAATCAATTGAGCAACGAGTTTCTCATCAGCTTGCTTAGTATTTTTAGGTATAGCTGCCAAATCAGCCCTATCCCCTTGGCAACTTACTCCCCCCCTATCTTCCTGCAAGGTAAGACCGGCTAATGAGCTACCTAAGACCCATACCTCGCTAGGCATTCCCGCTTGCCCTTTATTATGAGCATATTGATAGACAATATTTTGTGACTCCCCCAACAAACATTGCAAAACTGCTTTTAAATTATCAGCCACGCAAGTAGCTGTAATAAATACATCAGTTAACACCGAATAATGAATTACAGCCCCAGTAACGCGACTCAATTCACTCAATACAGCCTTCAATGATGCCTGCTCAACCTGCAACTGGATATTGGCATTCAATTTTGGTCTGTATTTAACCAAAATTGATGAAACTCTGTTATTATCAGCATCCGTCTTAGCAAAGCTGTTATCCATAAGCAAACAACAGCAAAAAATGATTATTATGACTTTCACCTTTAGTCAGTCTTAAACTGAGGTTGCAATAGGTTTAAACAAAATTCAGCCTTGCTTTCTACTGCGCCCAACCGCACCCAAACCAGCGATTGCAGTAGCAAACAACCAAACAGCGGCAGGAACAGGAACAGCAGAAACATCACCTTCTATATAGACTTCATAAGGGCTTGGGGCTCCTGCAGTATTAAAAGCCCAAGTACTCCATTGTCTATCAGGATTTGTACCTCCAAAAAATTCTACATTAAAATCTACAAAACCATCCTCTACCGTACCGCCATAAATAGATGCATTTGGTGTAAAATCAAAACCTGCAACAGTAAACAAATAAGATCCAGCATCTAAATTATAGCTACCTCCTGTATCAGAAACACCTAAAGCTTCTGAATCTCCCTTGATATACCCATTTTTGATTGCCACATCAAATATATTTTTTCCTGTTTGATTCAACCCATTTGTATCTCGTTCATCATCTGCATTCCCCACATCCCTCACAAAGTCATACTTTCCTGATGCAGCATTCAACTTAAACAACGCGCCATTAGAATCAAAACCATCTTGCAAGGTATCAACCCACAATGACACATTTCCCGAACTGTTATTATCAAAATAGAAAAAATCCACTTCACCATCAAAGGTATGAGTATCGGTATAGTTTAAAGTCACCGCTTGAGCAGTCCCTATTGAAAGCCCTAATAGGGCAATTGAAGCAAACATTTTAGTTTTCATTTTGTTTCCTTAAAAAATAATTAAATATAGTTAAAGTTCTACAATTTTTGACACTATTAACTTGTGCCCTAGCATCAGTTTCAGCACTTTTTATGCCATAACAAGAAAGTGCCTTTAGTTCTTAATTGGTAACTACACGCCTATATCTTGTGCTCTTAATCCTCCTCTCAAGTGAGGGCGAAGGATTAAGAGCACAAGATAATTTTTATAGGCTGAGTAGCCAGCCTTATTTTGACACAATATATAGAAGAAGAGTAATACATTCTTGCCTTCATAATTATTACATTATATAGGCCTAATATAAAACAAACTGAAGTGTCTAATTATTTCAAAAATATAGTTAAAATTTTAGATAAGCTTAGTAGGATTTACCTATGCCATTAATTTCAGCATTTAAAAGTAGGTCATTTGACCCACTTTTAAAATAAATCACGCCAAATAACACACTTTGTTTTTATTCACTTTCCTGTTCAATAAGTACCTCCCACTTTTCCATCCTGATCTACCCAAAGATACTTTAGCCCTAACTGCTTTAACCAACGCTTGCCCTGCCTTTCCATTAACATAGCCACTGTACAAGCACTCCCCGCTATAACACACTGCTGTGCGACAACAGTAACCGATGCCAACCCTCGTACAGGCCAGCCTGTTCTTGGATTTAGTACATGCCCGTATCGCTTGCCATTAATGACAATACACCGCTCATAATCCCCACTACTTGCAACAGCGCCGGAATACACCTCCAACCTTGTTAATAATCCCCCGGCTTTACGTGGATGACTAACCCCCACCAACCAAGGCTTACCATCAGGGTGTGGACCAATCACTTTAATATCTCCGCCTAAATTAACCAACCCGTTTCTCACACCGTGTTGCCAACAAATTGTTGCAGCACGATCTACCGCATACTCTTTCCCTATCCCACCAAAATCAAGCTGCATCCCAGGCATTGCAAAGCTTATAGCCGATGCAGTTAGTTTCACTTTTTTCCAGCCTACCGTTTTCAAAAGCTTTTTTATATCCGCTTGCTTAGGTACTGTTTGCGATTTAAAGTCCCATGCCTTTCTAAGTACACCTGATGTAATATCAAATAAACCACCACTTTGCTGGTAACAAGTATTGGCATAATTAAGTAAAGCGGCTGTTTCCTCATCCACTGCAATACAGCCTCCTTTTTCAGCCACTCTATTGATGTCTGACAGCACACTTTCTTCTTTATATCGAGAATATCGTTGCTCAATTCTTAGCACATCAGAAATCACTTTATCTGCAATAGTTTGAGCTTTACGCTTATCTGTGCAATATATTTGCAGTTCACAGGGGGAACCCATGGCATTAAAGGGGAAATGATAAAGATTACTGGTCATATTTACTTTAAACTTTAGTAGGTTAGGAACGTGTATGGAATAACTTCCCGAAATTATAACGTAGGATTTTTGTTTCAGCTGGAATGATCTCATGAGGCGCATAGCCAGCTTCGCAACGAATAAGATCATTCCAGCTGGAGCAAAAAGACAAGTTAGAAATCGGGAAGTTGTTTCATACACGTTCCTTAGCCTTCAAACAGTAACCGCCCCCCCTTCTTTGGAAAAGAGGGGGGTTAGGAGGGATTTTATTAGATAAATCCCCCTCAATCCCCCTTTTTCAAAGGGGGAGGTGAACGGTTACTTGAAACATGGTCTCAAATGGTTTTGAAATGTTAAAACAAATTCTGCTATTAATTCCTCTTTTAAGAAAGAAGAGGCATTAAAGCGTATCTTCAGCTTGTGAGTAGACAATGACAATGTAAGAACGTCGGCGCGAAGATAATTGGCGGTTTTAGAGAAAAGAGCATTATTATAATCGCGCCGGGGGCGGACGCTCCTACAGAATATTGCATTAAAGCAAATGCTAACGGCAGGGATTTTGCTTCCCATGCATCTATGCTCCGCATAAACTCTCAATTTAACATAAAAGAAAAATATAATTCTATGTCAAACTACTTACACTTGGGTCAAACTGCTATTAATTCCCGCAACACGGCTGAAGCTGTTCACTGGTTTGAAAAGGCAGTACAAGAATCACCCAATAATGCCCAAGCCCTAGCCTGTCTTGGCCAAGCACTGTGTTGGGATGACAAACCAAATCAAGGACTCAAGCTTTTACACAAAGCAGGAAGGCAATTAATCAAAAAAGCACGTAAAAGTAAAGATACCCAACCCCTTCTTGCTATGGCAGAACAGCTTCAATTTTGGAATGATTATCCAAACTCGCTTGAACTGGTTAAACAAGCCGTTCAAATAAACAAAAAAGATATTCGTGGCTTTCAAATTCTTGCCCATACCTATTCTAGGTTAAATAAAAACAAACTAGCCTTACTTGCCAGCCAGCAAGCTTTAAAAAAAGCCCCTGATAGTGCTATTTTAAACATTCAACAAGCCACTTTAGAAGCAAAAGAGGGCCAGCACGATCTTGCCATCAACCGCTTAAAATCAGTCTTAAACAAACCAGCGACTCATGAAGAGTTATTTCGCACCCACAAAGAACTCGCCATAATACTGGACAAAAAAGGCCACTACAGCGAGGTATTTCAACATTTAAACACAGCATCTGAACTTTCTAATTTATTGCCTGAAGTCAAAAAACAAGATGCTTCAGAGATCCCCAACATGCTTAATTGTTATCTTACCGAGTTTAATAGAGAACTGTTTAACCACTGCGCTAACCCCCAGACAAAAGATATAAAAAACCCGGTTTTTATCATTGGTTTTTTACGCTCAGGCACCACCTTAACCCAAGAAATACTAGATACCCACCCTGATACTTTTATTTCAGATGAAACGGATCTTGTATATGCTATGCGTGAAGAGCTGAACAAGCTTTCAGAATACAAAGGCACTCTCCCCAGCCAATTAAAGAAAGCAACACCTCAAACGCTTGAGCATCTACGTCAGTTTTACTGGGATAGAGCGGTTAAAAAGCATGGTGAAAAAATTAAAAACAGTCTGTTTATTGATAAAACAACCATGAATACCTTTGATATTGGGCTAATCAACTGTATTTTTCCCCAAGCCAAAGTTATTTTTGTTATGCGAGACCCTCGCGATGTATGCCTAAGTTGCTTTATGCAAGTAATGACCCCCACATCAACAACAATTCATTTATTAAATTGGGAAAAATTAATTAATTTATACACCCATACCCTAGAGTGGTGGATCACCATTAAAAAACAATTAACACTGGATTATCATGAGTTTCGTTATGAAGATGCTATTAGCAATTTTGAACCAACATTCCGTGAGGTATTTAACTTTCTGGGCTTAGAATGGACAGCTGCTGCCAATGATTTTCACCTACGCGCCGCAAAAAAATTCATCTCAAGCCCAAGCTTTAACCAAGTATCACAACCTTTATATTCTAGCTCGGTCGCTCGATGGAAACATTATGAAAAAGAGTTTACCGATGTAAACTCTAAACTACAACCCATTATCCAAGCCTTCCACTACCAATAAAAATAGGTCAAATCACACACTTAGCTAAGCTTAAATACTACCTTCTGTGTAACAACCCCAACAATACCTTGCTGCTAATATGCTTTATTTTATGGCCTGTTTTTTGCTTGTAACTCTATTATTGAATAAGGAACGTGTATGGAATAACTTCCCGAAATTATAACGTAGGATTTTTGTTTCAGGTGGAATGATCTCATGAGGCGCATAGCAAGCTACGCAACGAATGAGATCATTCCATCTGGAGCAAAAAGACAAGTTAGAAATCGGGAAGTTGTTTCATGCACGCTCCTAAGCCACACTCGTTGAAAAACGAGGCCGGAAAACCTAGGGTCTATTACTAGATAGCCAGGCTACCAATTATGTTTACATGGATAGTAATAACAATTTAAAGTCAACTCGCACTAAAGTGCAAACTGACAAAACTTTATTTTTCAGGTGAATCATGAATCTATCTAAAATTATTGCCGCCTGCTGCCTTACCCTCTCTCAGGCAGCTTTTGCGCACGGACCCATTCCCGTACCATTAATAGGTGTACCAACACCTCCCGTTCCAGGACTACTGGATGGCACCGACCCTATTGTCGTTAATAAGGAAATGGCTATTGCCTTAGGTAAGGCCTTATTTTGGGATGTAAATATTGGTAGTGATGGAATGGCTTGTGCATCTTGTCATTTCCACGCTGGAGCAGATAATAGAACAAAAAATCAGATCAACCCAGGGACCCTCATACCTAATGCTGACAATCAGTTTGATGTATTAACTTCAGGGTTTGGCGGACCCAACCACAACCTTCAGGTTTCTGACTTCCCGTTAACCCAATTTAATAACCCCTTGGATAAAAACAGTGGCATGAGCTACACCACTGACGATACCATTGCTTCCTCTGGAACCTTTAGCGGCGTTTTTACAGGAACTTCTGCTTTTAGCGGTATGAACGATGATTGTGAACGCAGTGCAGACTCCATTTTTAATGTTCATGGCATTGGCACTCGAAAAGCCGAACCACGCAATGCACCAACAACGATTAATGCAGTATTCAACCACCGTAATTTTTGGGATGGGCGTGCCAATAACACCTTTAACGGCAGTAGCAATTGGGGCGATAGAGACCCTGATGCTGGCGTATGGGTTCAAACCGGGCGACGTAAAGTAGAAAAACAACAACTTCACTTAAAAAACTCTGCATTAGCATCGCAAGCTGTTGCAACTGCGTTGAGCCAGCTTGAAATGATCTGTAGCAATCGAAGCATTGCCGACATTGGCCGAAAGGTTTTATTTCGCAACCCCCTACAACATCAAAAAGTACATTATCAAGATAGTGTATTTGCACCTTTAAACCTTACAAAAAGCACAGCAGGTGCTCAGAAAGCGGGGCTAAACACAACCTACAAAAAAATGATTCGTGCGAGTTTTGCGCGTAAATATTGGGGCTATACCCGTAGAGGCTCCTTTGGAAAACCAGCTATAGGAGGCAGATCCTACAATCAAATGGAAGCAAACTTTCCGATGTTTTTTGCTTTAGCTATACAACTCTACGAAACAACTCTTGTCTCCGACCAAGCCCCTATTGATACTGCAGTACGTGATGCTGATACATATATGCCAATCGGCCTTACAAATTCAGAATTAAGAGGTGCTGAGGTATTTATTGAAAGCCATTGCAATATCTGCCACGCAGGCCCTTTGTTAACTGCGGCAGCAATTACCACTAACTCCACCCTAGTTACGCCAACTGATGGTGCGTTTTATGGTCCAGAGCACAGCTTACGCGCCTTTGGCCCCGAGTCTATGGGCAATGTTCCGGTAGATGCAGCTAAAGACGCAGGGGTTACAGAGTTTCCAAATGTTGTTATTCGTGATGTCACTCGCAACCCAGCAGGACAACAATTTATGGATGTTGGTTTTTTTAATACCTCTGTAGGTGACCCAGAAAAAGACCCAGGCTTAAACGGTGTAGACGACTTTAACCAACCTTTATCATTTAGCGCTCAATATATTCAGTATTTAATGGGTAATTATGAAAACGTTAAAGACAAACAAGCCAAGCAAGTCCATAGCTGCCAATTTATGGTTCCAATTGCCTGGAATCTTGGGTTTGATTTTTCGTTCCCTGCTTTTTTCACCTTATCAGCCGACCGAGAAGTAGATGGCAGCAGAGAAGGTTCAAGTGAAATTGCTAAACGCAGTCAAAACTGCCAAGACAACGCTTATGCGTGGATACCCACTGTTGATGCCGCTATAACTGCCTTCAACAACCCTAGTAACAAGAAGTTTCCTATTGCTTCTAAGGCTTCATTTAAAGCACCAACACTTCGTAACATCGAGTTGACAGGCCCTTATATGCATAATGGCAGCATGGCAACCCTAGAACAAGTGATAGAGTTTTATGCTCGTGGCGGTAACTTTGATAATAAAAATCAGCACGATTTTTTAGCAACAACCCCCATGAGTACAAACCCTCAAAAACGTGCCGACTTATTAGCGTTTCTTAAAACATTAACCGATGACAGGGTTCGCTTTGAAAGAGCGCCTTTTGACCACCCTGAAATCATTGTTCCAAACGGACACCCTGGAGATGACAACCTAGTAAGCGGTGGAAATACTATGGATTCAGCATTAGCAACAGAAGATTTTATTACCATTCCTGCTGTTGGTAAAAATGGCATTACTACAGCAATAAAACCTTTTGCAAACAACCTAATAACCAACTAATTTTGATAATACGACTGGTGAGGGGATCACTGTTAAAGTCCTTCCCTCATCATTTGAATCACAGCTTATTATAATGTATGTATTTTAATAAAATACATTCAAACTTCTTGGAAAAAACAATGAAATTATTAAACAAAACCAATCTAACTACCAGCTTATGCTTATTAGGCCTGTCAATATTTAACTCTCAACAGCTTATGGCCAGTAGTAGCTATTTAAGCTCAGCGCAAGTTCAATACACCATCACTGCAAGCAACCGAAATCTATCAGGAAACCTTAGCTCTCTTGATATCAGTGACCTTTTTGACGCTTACCCAGATGACTCAGATACACAAAGTTTAACCAGCTTATTTACCCCGATTCATAATCCTTACAGCGGATTAAATATTGCGCATTCCAACCAATTAACCACCCAAGATACTATCAATAACGGCTCAGCAACTTCTGAATATTTTGCTGATTTTGAACTAAATTTTAAGAACCTATCAGCAGATATAACTGATATTTTTGATATTACAATCAGCTATACGCTTTCATTATCAACCCAGGCTAATGGTGAACATGCAGATACAGATATTACTACCAATATCTTTAATAGAAATGATGATAGGCTTGGCGGCATTGCTTTAACCGCATCCACCAACACCCAAGGAACAGATACAGACTTTTTACCTGGCACTTTAAACATCACTTTAGAAAAAGGGCAAGTGGAAACTATTTATATAGAAACCTTTGTATCTAGCAGCCTTGAAGCAACAGGCGTTGCCCCTGTACCAGTACCAGCAGCATTTTGGATGTTTAGCTCTGCATTACTAGCTTTTCCAGGCATTAAAAAACTACGTAAAGCTTAAAAAAACAACACCAAAACCGTAGGTCGGGTTAGCTTATCAAGCAAAGCGAGATAACGTAACCCGACAACTTCTGATTTACACCCCTAAAAAACCACCTCAGTTTATGAGTAGACAATGGGTAACCGTCCACCCCTCCCTTCCAAATAGGAGAACTGAACGGTTACGACAATAGTGATGTAGGAGCGTCCGCCCCCGGCGCGAAAAAAAATAATGCTCTGTTCTCTAAAACCATCAATTATATTCGCTCCGAGGGCGGACGCTCCTACATAATACTGCACTAAAGATATTGAATATTGTCTTGTTAATCAATGGACAAAAAAAGGCTTATATCCGCAACAATATACACCCAGTTGCAAATAACTGACTTACCACCCCTCCTAAAAACCCACCTCAGCTTGTGAACAGACAATGGGTAACCGCCCACCCCCTCCTTTCCAAAGAGGAGGACTGAACGGTTACGACCATAGTGATGTAGGAGCGTCCGCCCCCGGCGCGAAAAAAAATAATGCTCTTTTCTCTAAAACCATTAATTATCTTCGCGCCGAGGGCGGGCGCTCCTACATCACATTGCACTAAAGATACTGAATAGATAAAACATTTTCTTGTTAATCAATGGACAAAAAAAGGCTTATATCCACAACAAGATTACATCCAGTTGTGAATATAAGCCTCTTCTTTAGAACTAAAGAGCCAGCAGTATTTATGTGTCTTTTAGTTTTCTTCGTCCTAAACCAGCCAAACCAAATAAACCCGTACCAAATAACCATACTGCAGCAGGTACTGGCACAGCCGATATCTCAGCTTTATAACCATAAGGCGTACCAAAAATATCTCCGCCTATATCATTCCCTCCCAAGTAGATAGAATAAACTTGGTCTGCCACCGCCTGAAAAGTAACCGTACTTTGGTCACCATGAGTTAAATAAGTTAACCCACTAGTTCCATGTGGATTATCAATTTGCGCAGGCCCTTCATTTAACCCAGAAATATACCCTGCATTCCATGCCGAATGGTGACTAAAGCCCGCAGTTCCATCATCCATTCCTGTGAAAACCGTAATACCAAAATTATTTATATTATCAGCTGAATTGACTTTTGAAACGTTAACCTGAATGGTTGTATCAACTAATGATTTTACCAAACCATAATCCGTATTATGCGCCCACCCTCTGGTAAAGGTGGGGGTAGCAGGGTCAACCTGCCAAGCCCCCCAAGAACCATTTGCAGTATCAAGATCTGCAGCAAAACCATAATCAGCTATCGAATCAGCTTGAGACACTTCTACGGTAGATGTTCCCGTATGAAGAGTTGCCGCCCAATTTACTGCCTGAAGACCTTCAAAACCAAAAGGTCGTACCCCCCCTGGTGTTCCTTTCCAAGGGATAACCGCCCCTGTATTATTTCTTCCGTCTTCTTTAGTCCAACCGTCAGTAGCAGCGAAAGCGCCGGTGTTATACATAACATGAGCCGATGCTGTAGAAACCACACCAAAAGAAAGCGCAGTACTCGTTACTGCAATAGCAATTGCCTTAGCCAAATTTGTTTTTTTCATTTTTACTATCCTTTAAAATATATTTTAAATTCTTGCCACACCTTAAATAACAAATAAGCTAAATTTCCCACCCCGATAGGAAAATACCTTTTGTCGATATAAAGTCTGATTTAACAGCATCTACATTCAAAAAATAGATTTTCATCATCATTCAATCATTTCTGAATAAATAACTAAAGAAGCCGTAATAAAAGATAAAGCAATATTAATACCAAATTTCAAATACTTAAAAAGAACTTCTTAACTTTAAAGACAGAAGCACCCTATAAATATT
>Ga0256840_1003777_pt1 | contig 11908 bp, 12 predicted proteins | sample 355202metaG_FD_185969 | JGI IMG/M metagenome (GOLD analysis project Ga0256840, IMG submission 185969) | Hydrothermal vent microbial communities from Mid Atlantic Ridge, Atlantic Ocean - 355-202 | ecosystem: Environmental > Aquatic > Marine > Hydrothermal vents | place: Atlantic Ocean: Mid...
ATTTTTACTTCACATTTATCTTTAAAAAAATTACTCACGTACTGAAGTACGCTTCGCAATGTTTTTCAAGATAACTGCTTTGTAAAACTGATTATAACTTTTATTTTTTATTTTTATTAATTTTTCTCTAAATCAAAAATTATATCTTCATGAACAGTTTCTAATCTGAGTCTATACTCATCGCTTACATCTTGAATTGCTTTGTTATATATTGCTTGTCCTATCTCTTTGTTGAAAAAATCAAGTAAAAATTCTGCTTCAAAAGCACCCACTTCTGTATCTAGTTCATTTAGTAAATAAGCTTTTATTTTAGGTACTAATACCTCTTTTTGTTCATTTGTAAAATTAATCATTTTCTATTTTCCATATGTGATTCATTTCATTATAGTTAGATTTTTTTAATCGTGTTAAAAAATACTCCCTACTTACTTCTTTAGCACCTAAACTTTTAAGATGCTCCGTTGGAACTTGACAGTCTATAAAGTCATATCCCCAAAGTTTAAGATGTTTAATGAGTGTAGCATAAGCAGCTTTACTTGCATCCGTTTTTTTAGCAAACATACTTTCTCCACAAAAGACACCACCAACTACCACTCCATAAGCTCCACCTACTAACTCACCATTATAATAGCTCTCAACGCTATGAGCGTATCCCATCCCATGCAATGTAGTGTAAGCTTCTATAATATCATCATTAATCCAGGTACCGAGTTGGTCATGTCTCTCAACCTCTTTACAGGAATGCATCACTTGTGTAAAGTTAGTATCAAATTTATAGGTAAATTTTTTTATACTTTTTTTTAAAGAGCGTGATATTTTGAATTCATCAAGCTCCATGATAAGTCTAGGGTTTGGGGACCACCATATAATTGGGTCATCTTTAGAATACCAAGGAAATATTCCATTTTGGTATGCTCTAATAAGTCTAGAAGCATTCAGGTCACCTCCCCAAGCAAGTATTCCATCTTCGTTAGCATCATTAGGATGTGGGAAGGCTAGGGAGTATTTATTTAACTGATTTATCATTAAGTCTTACTAGCTTCTTTAAACTTTAAAATAAGTTTTTTTCTAAAACTAACTTCAACACTTCCACCATTTACTAGTTTTCCAAAAAGTATCTCGTCACTTAGTTTATTAGTTATGTTATCTGCAATATACCTTTTAAGTGGTCTTGCACCCATTTCTAAAGAGTATCCTTCATCAGAGATATAATCTCTTGCGCTATCAGAGATGCTTACAACTATCTTTTTCTTTTTGAGTTCATTATTGAGTTCTTTAATAAACTTAGTAACAATTCCTCTTACTGTTTGAATGTCTAGTTGTCCAAATTCTACTATAGCATCTAAACGATTTCTAAATTCAGGTGAAAAAAATGACTTTAACTCTTCATTTTGTGAAATTGTTTTATCTTTGTTAAAACCCATCACATTTCTAGCAGATGCACCTATATTTGAGGTCATAATGAGTACAACATTTTGAAAATCTGCCTTGTATCCATTGTTATCAGTGAGAGTCGCACTATCCATAATTTGAAGTAAAATATTGACCAAGTCAGGATGTGCTTTTTCTATCTCATCAAGTAGTAAAATGGTGTAAGGATGTTTTTTTATTACCTCTGTAAGTAAGCCACCTTGTTCAAAACCAACATAGCCTGGAGGTGCACCTACTAGACGTGAGAGAGAATGTTTTTCCATATATTCACTCATATCAAATCTTTCAAAGTTGATACCTAAAGTTTTACTAAGTGATATCGCAAGTTCTGTTTTTCCAACACCAGTTGGACCTGAAAATAGAAATGATGCTATAGGCTTATCCGCGGGAGTAAGTCCTGCTTTAGATATTTTAATCGCCTTACTTACTTCAAGAACTGCATTATCTTGACCTATAACTAACTCTTTTAAATCACTCTCTAATGTAGCAAGAGATGTAGTTTCTTCTTTATCAATTTTAGATCCACTTATTCCTATGATTTTGCTGATTGTATTTTCAATGTCATTGACATTTACTTTAGTTTTTCGTTTTTTATTAAGATGAAAAGAAGCAGCTGTTTCATCAATGATATCTATGGCTATATCTGGTAAAAATCTATCTGTAATATACCTCTTAGAAAGTTCAACAGCACTGATGATAGATTTGTCAGTATATTTTACTTTATGATGTATTTCGTATTTAGACTTGAGACCGCGGAGGATTTTAATACTTGTTTTAATAGATGGCTCATCAATATCTACTTTTGAAAACCTTCTACTAAGAGCCTTATCCTTTGCAAAACCATTTCTATACTCAGCAAATGTAGTAGCACCCATGCATCTAAGTTCCCCAGATGCTAAAGCTGGTTTTAGCTGGTTTGCTGCATCCATAGTTCCACTTGTAGCACCTGCACCTATGAGAGTATGAATCTCATCTATAAAAAGAATGGCATTGGGGTTTGATTTGAGTTCATCCATGACACCTTTGAGACGTTTTTCAAAATCTCCTCTGTATTTTGTACCAGCAAGCATTGCACTTAAGTCTAAAGCATAAAGGTCTGAATCTTTTAATATATTAGGGACCTTGCCTGCCACAATATTAAGGGCTAACCCTTCTGCAATAGCAGTCTTGCCTACACCAGCTTCACCAACTAGTATGGGGTTGTTTTTCTTTCTTCTGCAAAGTATTTGCATAACTCTGTTTATCTCATTTTCTCGACCTATTACAGGATCAATTTTTCCATCTCTTGCTTTGTCGAGTAAGTTTATAGAGTATTTTTGCAGGTGTGTGTCTTTTTCTTGTGTATCTTCTTTTATATTTGTATGTGAGATTATTTCTATAACATCAAGTCTTGAAATTTGGTATTCACTTAGTAACATATGTGTATATGTATTCTCTTCATCATAGAGTGCTGCTATCATATCTCCAATATCTGCTGAGTTTTGTCCAGCACTTTGGATGTGTTTTATCATAGAATCCACTACGCGAGACAGGGCTACACTTTCGTAGGGGTCTATCTCTACATCTTTTGGAAGTTGTTCGATATTCGTTGTAATATATTCTTTGAGAAGTGTACGCATTTTATCTACATCTCCTCCACAAGCTAAGATGATATACATCCCCTCATCTGAAGCGAGAATTTCATAAAATATATGTTCAATTGTAAGGTACTCATGACGCATCTCTTTTGCAAAGAGTATAGAGTTTTGGATTACATTATTTAGGTTAGAGCTTATCATATTTATTCTTCCTCCATAGTGCATTTGAGTGGAAAGCCACTGTCCTTTGCACGTTTATGTACAGTAAGTATTTTTGTTTCAGCTATCTCATGTGTATATACGCCACAGATACCTTTGTTTTTTTTGTGAACATCTAACATTATATTTTCAGCCTGTTCGTATGTTTTATGAAAGACACTCATTAGTATGTCAATAACAAATTCCATAGATGTATAATCATCATTTAAGATGAGAACCTTGTATCTTTTCGGATGTTTAATCTTTATATCTTGTGCTAATTCATGTTCTATATGTGTACCCATTAGTTACCTTTCGCTTGTAAAAAATCATTTATAATATCTTGTGGACTTTCTAACCCTATAGATATCCTGATAAGACCATCAGAGATACCGAGAAATATTTTTTCTTCATCATTAAAATCACTATATATAGTAGATGCCATATGTAGCGCAAGTGTACGAGTATCACCGATATTTGCACTAAGAGTAGCTAGCTTTAACTTGTTTAAAAGTTTAAAAGCTTCTTCTTTTGTTCCCATATCTATAGTTAGTAAAGGTCCACATCCCTGAGAAAAATTATTTTTATATCTTCCATGATGCGGATGATTTGTTAAAGAGGGGTGATTGAGATTAAATCCATTTTTATCTAGTTCTTTTGCAACAATCTCTACACTTTGTACTATTCGTTGTAGTCTAAGAGGAAGAGTTTCTAATCCCAGCATAGTTTGGTAAGAAGCGTTTGCATTTGGACTCATTCCAAAATCTCTAAGGGCTCTTTTTTTAGCATTTGGTATCAATGCCATTTTACCCATTTTTTTGATGAACTTTTCCAAAAATGAATATCTAGAAGATTTAAGTTTATCTACACCATCATTTACTGCTCGAAATACTGCACATCCTCCAAGAGCAGATGCATTTCCAGAGATTATTTTAGTCGTTGAGTATACAACTATATCTGCACCAAGTTCAAGGGGCTTTATGATAAGAGGCGTGATTGTGTTATCTACTATTAAAATAACTCCAGTTTCATTGGCAATGGTAGCAATTTTTTTAATCTCAGGTAATCTCATATTTGGATTTCCAACACTTTCAAGAAAGATGATTTTAGTATTGTCATTAATAACTTTTTTTATATTATCAAGCGAATCTACATCAAAAAAGTGTGTAGTGATTCCAAATCGAGAGAGTGTTTCATTAAAAAATGAGTATGTACCTCCAAATAATCCACCAATACTAATTATTTCGTCCCCTTGAGATAAAAGTGACATACAGGCAAGTGTCGTTGCTCCCATACCACTGCTAGTAGCAATTGCCCCAATTCCATCATCCATCTCAGCTAAAATACTCTCAAGATGAGCAGATGTTGGGTTTCCCATACGAGAATAGAGAGGTTTTTTTACGCTTCCATTGAAGATAGCTTCACCTATTTCTGGAGTTCCATAGGCAAATGCTGCTGAATTTACAATATTTGGAGAAATAGCTCCCTCTTTATTACCAACTGATTGCACAAGTTTGGTACAATACTCTTCAAAATAGTTCATTTATATATAGCCTTTAAATAATAAAATGATTATAACAAAGTAGAGATAATTATGAGTAAAAGAATTTTTATTACAGCAACAAATACAGATATTGGTAAGACTTACACGACGATACTCCTTTTACAAGAGTTAGCATCAAGAGGTCTAAGAGTTGGAGTGATTAAACCTATTGAGACAGGTGTCGTAAATGGTTATTATCCTGATGGAGAAGAACTTCTCTCTTGCATAAAAGAGTTAAATCCAGAATGTAAAGATTTGGAGCTAAAAGATATTGTACCAATATCGCATAAGCTTCCAGCTGCACCTTTTGTAGCTAATGATGCTAAGGCTTTAGATATTCAAAAGATAGATACATGTGTTGCGAAATTGGAAAACTTATGTGATGTATTGCTTTTTGAGGGTGCGGGTGGCTTGTTTGTTCCTCTTGATAAGGAGTATATGATAATAGACTTGATTGAAGTATATCAATGCGATGCACTCCTTGTTACACACTGTTCTCTTGGTTGTATAAATGATACTTTACTTTCTAAAAAGGCACTTGATGATGCTAAGATAAAAAATACTGTAGCTTTTAATTGTAGAACAAATGATGAGAGTTTCAAGGAGATAAGTAAACCATATTTTGATGCTATAAATTTTAAAGTGATGAGAGTAGATGAAGATATAGACAAAATTTGTGATGTAGTGTATAATTTCTAAATTAGATTCTAATAATTGAGTTAAAAATGGCAATGGAGCGTGATGAAACATCTAACACGAACTGATGATTTTACAAAACAAGAGATAGAAGAACTCTTAGTTGATGCTAAGAAGTACTCTCAAGGTGGTTTTTATAAAGACTTAGAAAATAAGTTAATAATTACACTTTTTTTTGAAAACTCTACTCGCACAAAAAGCTCATTTGAGATTGCGTCTAAAAGACTTGGCGCAAATATTGTCCATCTTGATGTTGCAAAAAGCTCTACAAAAAAAGGTGAGACCTTAGTAGATACTGCGATGAATTTAGATGCTATGGGTCCTGATGCAATCATCGTTCGGCATCAAAATTCTGGAGTCCCAAAGATACTTTCAAATCATACAAAAGCCTCCATTATCAATGCGGGTGATGGTGCTCATGCTCATCCTACCCAAGCTTTGCTTGATTTGTTTACTTTAAAGGAACATTTTAAAAATTTAGCGGGTAAAAAAATTGCGATAGTTGGTGATATAAAAAACTCTCGTGTAGCAAACTCCAATATAGAGCTTTTAACTCGATTTGGAATGGAAGTGATCCTTGTAGCGCCTCCCCATTTTTTACCAAAAACAACCCTTCGCACAACGCACTTTTTAAAAGAGATTATTGATGAAGTTGACGCTATCATGAGCCTTAGAACACAAACAGAACGTCATTCTTCTCAAAGTTACGCTTCTTTAAAAGATTATGCGAGTGACTTTTGCATTACAGAAGAGTTGATAGGGCACAGAGATATATTACTTCTTCATCCAGGGCCTGTACATAGAAATATCGATATAAGCGATGCTTTATTAGCAGATAAAAGATGTAAAGTTCTTGAACAAGTCAGTAATGGAGTATCTATGAGAATGGCTGTTTTAAAGAAGTTAATAACTACATCTTAGTATGAATTTTAACAAACTCAATGATTTAGGTCTCCAAAGAAAACCGTTTCTTTTTATCACTAGCTTTGATGCTAAAGACTTAGTGGTTATTCCATTGGATGAGCTTGAATCTCATGATATAGAATTTTGTATAGATGAGAGTTATAAACAAGATGCTCATAAATACCAAGTAGAAAAGTTTCCAATAGATTATCTAACTTATAAAAATAGCTTTGATAAAGTTATAAGAAAAATAAAATCTGGTGATACTTACTTTTTAAATTTAACGGCACAAACCCCCATAAAAACAAGTTTAAACCTCAAAGAGATATATTCAGTGGCAAATGCACATTATAAACTAAGATATAAAGATGAATTTGTTTGCTTCTCTCCTGAAAAATTTATTCAAATATCTGAAAATACAATCCATACCTTTCCGATGAAAGGGACGATTGATGCAAGTGTCGATGATGCTAAGGTGAAAATACTTGCTGATACAAAAGAGATGGCTGAGCATGTGATGGTTGTTGACTTACTTAGAAATGATCTCTCAAAAGTATCCACTAATGTAAGGGTAGAGAAGTTTAGATATGTTTCTCATATTGCTGCTGGTGACAAAAAATTATTGCAAGTAAGCTCTCATATAAGTGGAGATTTAGAGAATGATTGGCATAAAAATATAGGTAATATTTTAAAAGATATTTTACCTGCAGGTAGTATAAGTGGTACACCAAAAAAGTCAACTTTAGATATAATAGAAGAAGTAGAAAATTATGAGCGTGGTTTTTATACTGGTATATTTGGTGTTTTTGATGGAAAAACATTAGATAGTGGAGTGATGATACGCTTTATACAAAACCAAGATGCTCGCTTAGTATATAAAAGTGGTGGTGGTGTTACGCTTGATAGTAATGCAGAAGATGAGTATGCAGAGATGTTGGAAAAGGTATATATAGCATGAGTAAAAATTTTGATAATTTCATGAGAAGTGGTTGGAACTTTACAGAATCAGAAATTACTTTAAAAAATAAATTTCAGTTAATAAATATGATGCTTCTTACTAATATCTTTGGATTAATGGTAGGAATTAGTGTTAATTATATAAAGCATATTCAAGGTTTAATCCCTTACGAGATACTTATTTTAATCATTACCTTCATAATGTTGCATTCTTTAAGGCGTTCTCGCACCTTTATTTATATTGCGATTCAGGTGATATCGTTTCAATACATCTTACTTTTTTCTCTTTTAATCTATATTGGTGACCCATCTGATATGAAGCATGTTTGGATATATGCCTACCCCTTAATTCTCTTAAATCTTCAAAGTAATAAACAGTCATTATTTTGGATGATAGTATTTATTTTTGTTTTAGCTATAGCACCTATACAACCATTTATCGATATACAATATAGTGGATTTCAAATTTTTTATATGTTGATAGTTTTATTTATAGTAGCTATTGTGACTTATTTTTACCAACTTAAAATGATTGAGGCCAATAGTATAATAGCAAATCAAAGACTTGATATAGAAAGAAAGTATCAAGAGCTTTCAAAAAAAGATTCTATGCTAACTGCCCAATCCAAACAAGCTGTTATGGGAGAAATGATGAGTATGATAGCCCATCAATGGAGACAACCACTCTCAACTGTAACTTTAAATATCTCTAATATTCAATTTAAAAAAATGCTTGGTCAAGAACTAAGTGATGAAGATCTTAACAAAGCACTGAGTGAGATTAGCGATACAGTAGTGTATCTTTCTGATACTGTAGATGATTTTCAAACTTTTTTTCATCCGAAAAAAGAAAAAGGTGTCTCTGAGATACATGAACTTCTACAAAAAGCAGTGAACTTTGTTCTCCCAAGAACAAAAGAAAGTAAGATAGAAATCACTGTAAATAAGTATGTAGAGATAGAAGTTGTGACCTATATTAATGAACTTGTGCAAATAGTGCTCAATATTTTAAACAATGCTATAGACGCTTTAGAATCATCAAACAAAGAGCAAGCAAAAATTATCATCTATGTCGAACTCAAGGGTGAATATATTTATATCTCTATAGTAGACAATGCAAATGGTATTCCCAATGATATCATAGACAATGTATTTAACCCTTATTTTAGTACGAAGGGGAAAAATGGAACAGGGCTTGGTCTCTATATGTCTCAAATGTTAGCACAAAAACAGTTTGATGGTGAAATCACTTTTACGAGTTCCTCTTTAGGGACACATTTCTTAGTCAAAATAAAAAAAGATGTATCATCGTAAATATTTATTATCTAAGTTTTGTCGTCTTTGGAAATTTTGTAGCTATTGGTCTTTTCGCATCTAGGTATTATCTTTTTTATTTTTTATTCTTAGGCTTTTTTAATTCTTATCTTTGGGACAAAGTATTTAGTAAATATTTTGTTCCACTTTATATTTTTATAATGTTGCTTATTATGCAACTTTATCAATTTTTTGATGAACAAATTTATGACTTGAAAATAGATTTAAATATCAACTTCTCACTAGCATATATAAACAACTTTATTGTTTATATATTAATATTTTTGCAATTGTTGATATTTATAGGTATATCAAAAAACTTGGGATATAATGTAAAAAAATTTTAGGATGTTGTATTATGTATATTAAAGAGTTGAAGTTTTCATTGTGGGCAGATTTTATTGAGAGAGATTATCTTGATGGTGAATTTAAAAAACTTATTGATACTAAGACTATAAATGGTGCTACTTCAAATCCTGCTATATTTAAAAATGCTATTTTAAATTCTCCTGCATATAAAGAGCAGCTTGCAACTCTTGGAGATTTAACACCAAAACAAAAGTATGAAGCCCTTGCTATTTTTGATATAAAAAAAGCTGCTGAAATTCTCTCTCCCCTTTATGAGGCTGGAGATGATGGCTATGTAAGTATAGAAGTAGATCCATTTTTAAGTAATGATGCTGAAGGTACTATCTCAGAAGGTAAACGCCTTTATGTTGAGATAGGTCGTCCGAATGTAATGATAAAAGTGCCTGCAACAGATGCTGGGTACACAGCAATGGAGGAGTTGGTTGCAGAGGGGATAGCTGTAAATGCAACCTTAATATTTAAGAAAAGCCAAGCACAATTATGTGCAAAAGCATTTGAATCAGGTGTAAAACGATATGGTAAAAAGGTTGATACAGTTATTAGTATATTTGTTTCTCGTGTTGATAGGGCTATTGATGCTAAGCTTCGAGACTCTGGCGTACAAGAATCATTAACAGGAATCTATAACACAGCAGATATTTATGCAACAATTCAAGAATTAAATATAGAGGGTTGCCGTGCTTTATTTGCAAGTACAGGTGTTAAGGGCGACACTTTGCCAACACATTACTACATAGAAAAACTTTTGGCGTACAATAGTGTAAATACGGCACCTGTTGATACTATCAAAGCCTATGTGAAAAATGGTACTACACATAAGGCTCTTCCTATATCTCAAGAAATTATAGATACCCATATGCAAAAAGTAGAAGATGCGGGTATTGACTTAGATAAAGTTTTAGATGCACAAATTAGTGATGGTTTAGTCGCTTTTGAAGAAGCATTTCAAGATATATTGGAGAATTTATGAGTGAACAACAAATAGACTTTAGTTCTTATGACTTTATTCAAAGAGATAGGATTAATGAATATCTAAAAAAGATGATAGCTTTTGGTGGAAGTGATTTGCATGTTAAAGCAAAGGCTGTGATTCGTGCTAGAAAAGATGGAAAGATTCATCAGTTTTCGGGAGGGATTATCTCAGCAGAGGATTCAAGAACCTTAGCAAAAGAGATACTCAAAAGTGATTATGTAAAATTTACACAAGAAAAAGAATATGATACTGTACATAAATTTAATGAAAAATATAGTTTTCGTGTAAATTTCTTTTTTCAAAAAGATGGTGTATCGGCTGTATTTAGAATAATTCCCACAGAAATCCCATCATTAAAAGCTTTAGGGATGCCTGATATCGTCCAATCATTTACACAAAAAGAGAGAGGACTTGTTCTTGTAACAGGTATAACAGGAAGCGGTAAGTCCACAACTTTAGCATCAATGATAGATGAGATAAATCGTACAAAGTATAAACATATTATTACTATAGAAGAGCCTATAGAATTTACGCATAAAGATAGAAAATGTATCATAAATCAACGTTCAGTTGGTAAAGATACCCTCTCTTTTAAGGCAGCTCTTAAGGCATCTTTACGTGAAGATCCAGATATCATATTAGTAGGGGAAATGCGTGATCGAGAGACAGTTGAACTAGCCCTCCATGCAGCAGATACTGGTCACTTAGTTTTTTCTACCTTACATACAATGGATGCTAAGGAGACTATTAACCGTATAGTTTCTTATTTTCCAGTGGATGAACAGCATCGCATAAGACTCTCTCTTGCTAATGTTATTGAGGGAGTAGTTTCGCAGAGACTTATACCTACGGAGGATGAAACTGGAAAAATTACTGGTCGTCGGGCGGCTATGGAGGTACTCGTGAAAACTCCAACTATTGAAAAACTTATTTTGGAAAATCGTGATATTGAGATTCCAGATGTTTTAGAGGCAGGTCGTGATCATTATCATTCTCAAACATTTGATCAGTCTATTTTAGATCTTTATAATGAAGGTGTTATTTCTAAACAGCGTGCTAAAGACTATGCTTCAAGTGCATCTGATTTGGAGCTTAAAATGGGTGGTCTTTCTAGTACAAGTGATAGAAAAAATACCGAGAATACAGGTGAGTCTGAAACTATTCAAATAGAGGAAGAGGAAGACTTATTTGACTTAAAGTGATTCTAAAGCTAAAGATGTGTATAATTCCAAACATTTTTTATTAAGGATTTAATATGTTAGAAGGTATAGTTAGAGAGAGTACTGGTCCGAAGAACACAAAAGCTCTTCGCCGCGATGGTTATCTAATTGCAAACATTTACGGTAAAGGGCTTGAAAATATTCATGCTGCATTCAAAATGAATGAATACATCCGTGCTGTTCGTAACAAAGAAACTTTAGCATTTGACATTAAAGTAGGTGAAGATAAGCTAAAGGTTGTTGTACAATCATATGAGTCTCAACCATTAACAGGTACATTATTACATGTTGATTTAATGGTAGCACAAAAAGGTGTATCTACACACTATATGATTCCAGTTGAAACAACTGGTGAAGCTATTGGTATCAAAAACAAAGGTATGGTGTTTATTGCTAAACCTCGCTTAAGAGTAAAATCTACAATTGAAAACGTTCCAAATAGTATTGTTGTAGACGTTACAGACTTAGATGTTGGTGATGCTAAACTTATTCGTGATTTAGATTCAATCAAAGACGTAACTTTTACAGATGACGGTCGGGTATCTGTTTTGAGTGTAATTAAAGCTAAGTAATTATGCTTATAGTTGGTCTGGGTAATCCAGGTTCCCACTATGAAAATACTCGCCACAATATAGGTTTTATGGTGATTGATGCTCTTTGTGAGCGTCAAAATGCTATAAAACTTTCCTCTTCAAGTTTTGAAGGTGAACTTTTCAAATTTAAAAAT
>Ga0256840_1003778_pt1 | contig 11906 bp, 11 predicted proteins | sample 355202metaG_FD_185969 | JGI IMG/M metagenome (GOLD analysis project Ga0256840, IMG submission 185969) | Hydrothermal vent microbial communities from Mid Atlantic Ridge, Atlantic Ocean - 355-202 | ecosystem: Environmental > Aquatic > Marine > Hydrothermal vents | place: Atlantic Ocean: Mid...
AAAACCTAGAAGAATCAGGAGTTAAAACCTCGTCTATTAGGTATAGTTTGTCTTGATCTAACCCAAATTCAAATTTGGTATCAGCAATAATTATTTCTTTGTCCAAGGCAAAATCTCTAGCCTCGGTATAAAGTTTAAGAGATATAGATTGGACCTGTTCTAAAAGCTCTTTGGAAAGTAATTCTTGGGCTTGCTCCAAAGAGATGTTTTGATCGTGTTTTCCACGCTCAGCCTTGGTTGAAGGGGTAAACAGAGGAGGTTCAAGTTTGTCGGCAAGTTTAAGGTGGGGAGGAAGTTTGTGCCCGCAGATTTCTCCTGTGCGCAGATAGTCTTTCCAACCAGAACCAATAATATATCCCCGGACAATACATTCCAAAGGTAGTGGCCTGGTCTTGCGAACCAGTACACTTCTTTGTTCCAATTGGGATGAATAACTGCGCAAGGGGGCAGGAAATTGACTTACTTCTACTTCCAGCAGGTGATTATCTACTATAGACTTAAACTTTTCCATCCAAAAAATAGTTAATTGATTGAGGACGATCCCTTTGTACGGAATAGGGTCTGGCAAAACTACGTCAAAGGCACTCATTCGATCCGTGGTTACGATTAACAAAACGTCTTGATCAATTTGATAAATGTCTCTGACCTTGCCTTGATGAACCAATGGATATTCTTTGATTTTGGTTTGAGTAATTACTTTCAAGTCGTTGTTAAGCATAGACTAAGTTCCTTTGATAAAAGTTTTTTGTTTTTTATTGATATTAAATTGGTTAGTTCTTGAGCCTGGTTTCAATGCTGCGGGCATGGGCTTCTAAATTTTCGAGTCGGGCCAGACGGGCAATTTTGGCCCCATGTTGCTTTAAGTAGTCTTGATGGGTGTAGATAAGGCTGGACTTGTGATAAAAGGTTTCTACGGACAGGGCAGAAGAAAATCTAGCCGTGGACATGGTTGGCAAAACGTGGTTAGGTCCTGCAAAGTAATCGCCTACTGGTTCAGGAGTGTGTTCGCCTATAAAAATTGCCCCAGCATTTTGAATTTTGCCCAGTAATTCCCATGGGTTTTCAACCATAAGTTCAAAGTGTTCTGGCGCTATTTTATTTACCAATTCAATGCCTGTTTCTACAGAGGGCACTTCAATCACTGCACCGTAGTTTTGTAAAGATTGTTGAGCAATTTCACTGCGTTTTAGGGTTGTAACTTGATGTTTTAATTCGTCTTTAACGGCTTGGATGAGAATGGGCGAAGGTGAAATCAAAATGCTTGCAGCTAAAGGATCATGTTCGGCCTGAGAAAGAAGATCTGCAGCAATGTATTTGGGATTGGCCTGTTTGCAGGCTAGGATCGTTATCTCACTTGGACCAGCAATCATGTCAATGCCTACTTGGGATTGAAGTAATTTTTTGGCCAAAGTAACAAAAATGTTGCCTGGCCCAGCAATGACGTCCACTGCAGGAATGGTTTGCGTGCCCAAGGCCAAAGCTGCTATTGCCCAGGCAGAACCTACCTTAAAAATTTTTTTCAAACCCAAAAGATGGGCTGTAGCCAGAAGATAAGGATTTAAACTTCCGTCCTGGCGGGGTGGAGAGACTAAAACTATTTTCTTAACTCCGGCAACCAGGGCCGGGATGGCATTCATCAATAAAGAAGAAATAAGCGGGGTTTCTCCCCCCTGTCCTCCTGGGACGTAAAGCCCTGCCCGTTGAACAGGTCTAACGATTTGTCCAACAATAGTGCCATCAGCACGGGTGGAAAACCAGGAGTTTTGGACCTGTTTTTGGTGGTAGGCCAGGATGTTTTCCTTGGCCTCCTGGATTATTGTAAGGTCATTGGGATCCACTTGCTCTAGACTCAGGTTAATTTCTTCTGGAGTTACTGCCAGCAAGCCTGGTTTAAAGCTTGGACAGTCAAATTTTTGGGTATAATCAACCAAAGCTTGATCGCCATAAGCTTTAACTTCATCTATTATTTGTTGAACCTGTTTTTCCAATTGGTCGTGGTTTTGTTTTCTGGTTTGAAGCCAGTTAAAGATCTGCGGCCAGTTGCCTTCGTGTTGATACTTAAAGTTGTTTATCACTTTGAATCTCCTTTTGATTAGATTGGAAAAGTTAAGGTTTATTGATTGTTAGTCTGGTTATAGTCGCCAATAATCAAAAAACGTGTCAAGTTTTTTCTTGGCTCAGTTGAGCTAGAATTGGCCAGATTACTGTGGTTAAAGCTAATGTTTTGGTAGCTTAAGTGTATTTACGGATAAAATCCTGATAGGTATAAGTGCGTTTAAAGGTAATTTGAGATTTATTTTTAAAAGTAATCAGGTCAGGCAAATTTATTCCATTAAAGGTAGTGTTTTTGACAAAGGAATATAAGGCCATGTCCGTAAAAATGAGCTTTTGTCCCCTTTCCAAGGGGTTCGCAAACGAGTAGTCGCCAATGACGTCTCCAGCCAAACAGGTAATGCCAGTTAACCTATAGGTATAGGGCAATTGATAGGGTTCGGCTGCGTCAATAATTTGAGGGCGATAAGGCATGGCCAGTACGTCAGGCATGTGATTTTCAGCCGAAGTATCCAAAATGGCGACCTCTCCTTGGTTGGAAATAAGATCAAGGACTTGGCTAACCAGGACTCCTGCATTTAAAACAACGGCTTCTCCTGGTTCCAGATAGATTTGTAAATCATACTTGGTTTGCAAGTAATAAATTAATTCCAAAAGCAGATCTAGGTCGTATCCTTGGCGAGTAATGTGGTGACCTCCCCCGAGGTTTAGCCACTTGACTTGACGTAAGTATGGCTCAAACTGTTCTTCAACCCGTTTAATCACCCGGACCAAAACATCGCTGTTTTGTTCGCAAAGCACGTGCAAGTGGAGGCCATCTACGTTTTTTAACAAATCTAAGGACAAATCTTTGGCTAAAACCCCAAATCTGGACTTGGGCTGGCAGGGATCGTATAATTTGACCTGCACTTCAGAATAATTGGGATTTATTCTTAATCCAAGTTGAAGATTGGGATTGACGGATTTGGCCAGTTTTGAAAACGTTTTTAATTGAAAAATAGAATTAAAGATAACAGCCGTAGAATATTTGGCTATTGCTTTGAGCTCCTCTTGTTTGTACGCTGGAGCAAAGGTATGCACCTCTTTTTGAAAATAAGTTTTACCTGCCCTGGCCTCAAATAAACCACTTGCACAAACTCCCTGCAGGTATTTGGCCATCAAAGGGAAGGTGCTGGGCAAAAAGAAGGCCTTTAAGGCCAAAAGAATTTTAGCCTTGGTTTGAGCGTAAATAGAGTGTAAAATTTTACAATTTTGTTCAATTTTATCTTCGTTAATCAAATAACAAGGGGTTTTTACTTGCTGGATAAGTTCTAAGGGAAAGTCCTCTTTGGCTGTGAGCAGAGAATGTTTGGCTAAATCTAACATTTAAGTAATCTCTAAAAAATGCAGTTATTTTTTTAATTTTGTTTAAAAGACGCATCTGCAAAAAGTCAAAAATTGTGTTTTTTGATAAAACCGTTCGTTTATAACAAGCTGAAAACATTCTGCTTTTTATATGTTAAACTTTGTCCTTTTTCTCAAAAACACTTTTTGCAGGAGCATCTTAAAACATTAATCTGGCAAATTTCCTTTAAAGTCTGTTACCTGCCAGGGCAAGCCATTTTGGGCAATGGTTTGCAGGCAGGGATCAGGGTCAAATTGTTCTACGTTAAATACGCCTGGACCTTGCCAGATTTTTTTTAGGATCATCATAGCCCCGGCCATGGCTGGCACGCCTGTAGTGTAAGATACGGCTTGGGCTCCTGTTTCTGCGTAAGCCTTGGCGTGATCACAGACGTTGTAGATGTACTTTTGAATCTTTTGTCCATTTTTAATGCCAGTAAATACACAACCAATTACTGTTTTTCCCTGATAGTTTGTGCCTAGGGAGGCAGGATCAGGTAAAAGGGTTTTTAAGAATTTTAAGGGAATGATTTTTTTACCTTCGTAGTCTACGGGTTGAATACTGGTCAGGCCGAGATCGTAGAGTACGCGCAGATAGGTTAGGTATTGGTCAGAAAAGGTCATCCAAAACCGAATTCTTTTTAAGCCCTTGATGTGTTTGACCAGAGATTCTATTTCTTCGTGATAGAGCAAATAGCTTTCTCTAGGCCCTACTTCTGGATAATTAAACCTAAAGTGAACACAGTTGGGATCCAAAATAGGCGGAGTTTGGATCCACTTGCCCTCTGACCAATGTCTTACCACTTGAGTAACTTCTCTAATGTTGATTTCAGGATTAAAGTTAGTTGCAAAAACATGGCCGTGATCTCCAGCATTGCAATCCAAAATGTCTATAGTCTGAATTTCGTCAAAAAGATGTTTTTGGGCGTAGGCGCAAAACATGTTGGTAACTCCAGGATCAAAACCACAACCGAGGACTGCGGTGATGCCTGCCTGTTGGTATCTGGAATGATATGCCCATTGTTCCTTGTATTCAAACCTGGGAACGTCTTTGGGTTCGTAATTGGCCGTATCCAAATAATGGGTTTTGGTTTGATAACATGCCTCCATAATGGATAAGTCCTGATAAGGTAGGGCCACGTTGATAACTAGATCTGGCTGGTGTTGCTGCAAAAGTTGGATAAGCTCATTGGTATTATCGGCATCGACCTGCATAGTTTGAATGGCTAAACCGTACTTATTTTTGATCCTTTGGGCGATTTGTTCGCACTTGCTCAAGGTGCGGCTGGCCAAAAGGATTTGCTCAAAAACTTCAGGATGCTCAGCGCACTTGTGGGCAACTACGTTGCCTACTCCTCCAGCTCCAATAATTAAAACCTTTCCCATAAAAACTCCTGTCCTAAATAGTATTCCCTTTGGCTAGCTTAAAGCCTGAGTTAAAGTCAAGAGTAAACAAAATTAGGGCCAGGTCCACGTCAAAGTCATAACTTCGCTTCGTTATAGACAGATTTTTTAAAAAGATGAGGGTGTGAATTTTGCCATTTTTTTAAAGCTTCAACGGGGGTAAGATATCCTTGTGGATTTTGGGGAATGTGATGGTTATACAAATGAAGATGAAAGGAAATTGAGTTGCTCATTTATTAAGTTATTAAGCTGAGCGCTTAATGATCAAATTGAGCATACGTCCACAAGTTTTATCTCGGCGATAAGAAAAAAAGAGATCAGGATTGCAGTTAGTACAAACATCCAGGCTAAAGATGTGTTCAGGCAAAAGACCGGCTTTTAGCAATTGCTTTTTGGTAATTTGCCAGAGATTTAGCTTTAAGGTTTTTTTATCTAGGTAAGACCAAAGTTCTTTGGGTATTTCTCGTTTGTAGTTTACAAACTCGGCACAACATGGTCCCAAACTTGGCCCGCGCACAGCTAAGATTTCACAAGGTTGCAGGTTAAATTCTTGGGCAAATTTTTTTACTCCAAGTCCTGGAAAGTTATAAATATTTCCCCGCCAACCACAATGTAGGGCTCCTATGTATTTGCCTTTTAAATCTGTAAAAAAAAGAGCCTGACAATCTGCAGTTTTAATTCCCAGGGCTTCACATTTGCTGGAAAAAATACCGTCGCCTTCTAAAGTTTTTTTTGAGTCGGATTGGGTGATAATTTGAGTGGAGTGAATTTGCTTTAATTCTTTCCAGTTCAATAGGTTTAGATGTTTTTTTATTTTTTCTCGATTGGTTAAAACATCCTGTTGGTTATCTCCTACTTCTAGGGATACGTTTAAGCTTTGATAACTTCCTTTGCTAACTCCACCTAATCTGGTTCCAAAATAAACTTGAATATTTTTTAGACCTGGAAAACAAAATGATATAAATACTGGTTGCATATTATCTCCTTGTAATTTGTTAACTATCTATTGTTATAGTTTTAATAAACTTTATCCTCTGTAACCACAAAACGGACAGGTTTATCCCAGGGTTCTGTGGGCAGTTTTTCTACGATTTGAATGGCAAAACTCAAACCAATTGACGTAGTTTGGGCAAAGTCTGGATGGGCTAAAAGCCGGTCATAATATCCTCCTCCATAACCAAGTCTATATTTTTTTAAATCAAAGCCAAGGCCAGGCAAAAAGATAAGTTGGGGTGCAGGCAAGGTAAAAACAGGACACTTCTTGGGATCAGGCTCCAGAATCCCAAACTTGCCTGGTATCAATTGGTCCTTGTTCGTAACCTGATAAAATTGCATTTTGCCTTTTTGTTTTGGGTCGCATTTGGGTAGAAGAACTTGGATGTTTTTTTGCCAGAAGTATTTTATAAGTGGCCAGGTATTGACCTCGTTTTGTACGGGTACGTATAAAAAAACCTTGGTCAAATCAGGGTTGAAAAAGTTTTTTAAAATTAAGCGGGTTATTTGATTGCTTTTGGTAATAACCTGGGTTAAGGTAAGCGATTGGCGTAGCTTTAATAGGTTTTGACGTAATTTTTGTTTTTCCATGTGGCTAGGTTTTTAAAAGGTTTGGCTTTTGGTTCAAAAAGATAAGGACTAATTGAAAAATACGCTAAAAGTTTGTTTTTTACAATAAAAAAATAGAGACCAAGGGTCTTGTTGCAACGAGGTGAGAAAAGATATGAAAAGTGACGTTTTGTATAGAACCATTGTTTTAGGGGCATCTATAGGGCTCATAGCTAGCTGGTTTGGACTGGATCCAGGCCGATCTCTGGCCCTGGGTATAGTAAGCGGTCTGGCTGCAGGCGTGACCAGGGTTTTGATCTTGAAGACTAAGTCAAGACAATCTAAAAAGCAGTGAAAAATGCACGGGCGGTATGTGATATGGTGAAAGATGGTAACCCCAGGGGATGGCATTGTATAGAGTTTATGGCTTGTCGTGGAGGCTGGATCAGTGGTGGAGGACAACCTAGAACAGCAGTGCCGCCTACTGATGAGATTCATCAAGCTAAGATTGACGCTCTATATGCTACAGATGAAGAGGATGTTATACGTGTTTTTTATAAATAATGAGGAAGTTCAGGCTCTTTCTGATGAGTTTCTTGAACCATATTAATAAAAGTAATAAAAGATAGGCTGGCTTATTGTCCGGTCTATCTTTATTGGTGACCTGAACTGGTTGAGTTAAACTGTTTTTGAAGTTAACTAAACTATGACGTAACTGTAAAAAATAAAAATTTGTATTTTTCCTTAATAAATTGGCTTGTAACTTGTTATAATTTAATGTTTATTTAGCGATTGTAAGACAAATAGGTAAAAACAAAGTTTTTGCAGGCACATCTTCAAATAAAATTAATTGCAAATTTGACGTAACTGCAAAAAGTCAAAACCTGTGTTTTTTGACAAAACCGTTCGCTTGTAATAAGCTAAAATTATTTAACTTTTTAGACGTTAAACCTTGTCAATTTCTTCCAAAAACACTTTTTGCAGGGATATCAAATTTTATTTATCTTTAAAAACTGTCCAGTTATAGACTTAGGATTGGAGGCTATTTGTTCTGGGGTACCGGTAGCTATTATTTCTCCGCCCAGCTCACCTCCGCCAGGACCAAGATCTATAACGTAATCTGCTGCGTTGATTACGTCTAGGTTGTGTTCGATCAAAACAATAGATGCTCCTTTTTCAATGAGTTGATTTAAAACCTGGAGTAATTTTTTTACTTCGTGTATGTGCAGGCCAGTGGTTGGTTCGTCCAGGATGTAAAGGGTATTGGGCAGGTGTTTTTTGCTAAGTTCGCGGGAAAGTTTAATCCGCTGAGCTTCGCCTCCACTAAGGGTTAGGGCAGATTGACCTAATTTTAAGTAACCCAGTCCTACTTGTTGTAAAATTTCCAACTTTTTTACTACAGCACTGTGGTTAGCAAAAATGTTTTTGGCCTCATTGACGGTTAGTTCCAGGACTTGGGCAATGTTTAGGCCTTTGTAAGTTATTTCCAGGGTTTCGCGGTTATATTTTTTTCCCTTGCAGACCTCACAGGTCACGTAAACATCAGGCAAAAAGTGCATTTCCACCTTGATCTGGCCTTCTCCCTTACAGGCCTCGCACCTGCCTCCTCTGACGTTAAAACTAAATCGGCCAGGCAGGTAGCCCCTGGCTTTGGCCTCTCCAGTATTGGCAAAGATAGTTCTGATATCGTCAAAGATTTTGGTGTAAGTGGCTGGATTGGAACGGGGAGTGCGGCCAATGGGAGTTTGGTCAATCAAAAAGACCTTTTCTACACGTTCAATTCCTTTGATTTTTTTGAGTTTACCTGGGTTTATGGCCTTTTGTCCCTTAGCCAATAAGAGGTGTTTGTACAAGGTATCTACGATTAAAGAGCTTTTGCCTGAACCTGAAACTCCAGTTATTACGGTAAGGGCATTTAAGGGGATCTTACAATCTATATTTTTTAGGTTGTGGGTGGTTACGCCAAGTAATTCCAAGTAGTGTTTAGGTTTGCGTCTTTGTTTTGGGATGGGGATTTTTAATTCTGAACGCAAGTATTTTCCGGTTAAGGTATTGGCCCGTTTTAGTTGATCTATGCTGCCGGTAAAAACGATTTGTCCGCCTTGTTCACCAGAACCAGGTCCTAATTCCACTATGTAATCAGCCGTTAAGATGGTTTCTTGATCGTGCTCGACTACGATGACAGTATTGGGTCTGTGTTTGAGTTCCACAAGGGTTGCGATTAATTTTTTATTGTCTTTGGGATGGAGGCCAATGGTGGGTTCGTCTAGAACGTAAATTACGTTGGTTAGGCCGCTACCTAACTGGGAGGCCAGGCGAATGCGTTGGGCCTCACCTCCCGAAAGACTGGACATGGTTCGATCCAGACTGAGGTAATTTAAGCCTACGTTAACTAAAAATTGAAGACGGCTGTTGATTTCAGCTAGCAAAGGCTGGGCAATTTTGGACTGAAGAGGTGACAACTGGATGGTTTTTAAAAATTGCTCTAGCCGAGTGATGGGAAGTTCGGTTAGTTCTGAAATATTTAAACCGTTTATGCGCACGCACAAGGCCTCTGGTTTTAATCTTTTGCCTTGGCATTCAGGACAGGGTTTGGTGTTGAGGTAACGGTTTAACTCCTTGCGCCAAAATACGTTTATCTTTTGAAGTTGTTCCAAAACAGAAATAATGCCTAGCCAGTTTAGAGTCTTATCTCCATAAAAAAGCGCATCTAAAGCAGGCTGGGAAAACCTAGTTAAAGGAGTAGTCAGGCTAAAATTATACTTGCGACCTAACTGAATAAGATCTTGTTCGTACTTAAGATAAAGTTTGCCTGTAAAAGGCAAAACTGCTTTTTCTGATAGACTTTTTCCAGGTACAGGGGCTAGCAAGTGAGGGTCAAAGTATTCCTGAACTCCCAAACCAAGACAAACAGGACACGCCCCTTGGGGACTGTTAAAAGAAAAAAGTTGGGGGCTAATTTTGGGCAAAGATATTTTGCACTTGGGACAAACCGCAACTGTGGAAAACAAGAGTTCTTTTTTTTCGTCTAATAAAAGTAGCTTGATCCAGCCCTGAGATAGGCTCAAAGCCAGTTCTATAGAGTCAGCCAGGCGTTTTTGGAGGCCTGATTTGAGGATCAAGCGATCTACTACTACCTCTAATGTGTGTGACTTGTTTTTGTTTAGGCTGGGAAGTTCATCTATTAAATAGATCTGGCCATCTAGTCTAACCCGGATAAAACCTTGTCTTTTCAGGCTGGCAATGAGTTTTTGCAGACTTCCTTTTTGTCTTTCAACCAGAGGAGAGAGTAAAATAAACCGGGTCCCTTCAGGCAAGGACATGGTTTGGTCTATGATCTGGTCAATGGTCTGAGAGACGATTTGGTTTCCACATTTTGGGCAATAGGGTGTGCCAATTCTGGCCATTAAAACCCGCAAATAGTCATAAATTTCTGTGGTCGTGCCTACAGTAGAACGCGGATTTTTGGCAATGTTTTGTTGTTCAATGGCAATGGCTGGGGAAAGACCTTCAATTTTTTTGACTTTGGGTTTGTCCAATTTGGGCAAAAATTGTCTGGCATAGGCAGAAAGAGATTCTACATACCTGCGCTGGCCTTCAGCATAGATTAGATCAAAACTCAAAGTTGATTTGCCGGATCCGCTCGGCCCGCAAAAAACGATCAATTGATTTTTGGGTAATTCCAAGTCAATGGACTTTAGATTGTGTTGGCTTGCTCCAAAAATTTTAATTTTATCTTCCATAAAACCACCTAACTATGTTTTTTTTGACTTCTTTTGGTGGTTGCGTAAGAAAAAGCAATGTCTTTGGGCCTTGTTCAAGCAGTAAATGTTTCTCCAGTTTGGAACGTTTATACTTTATAAAGATGTAGCTGCAAAAAGTCAAAAATTGTGTTTTTTAACGAAATCGTTAGATTGTAATAAACTGAAATTATTTGGCTTTCTATACATTAAATTTTGTCAATTTCTCCCATCACCAGTTTTTGCAGGAGAATCTTATAAATAGTTTTGTCTTAAAAGCATACGCTATAAGTTTAAAAAGCAAAGCGTATTTTCCAGGATATGGTTGAGAAAGATAAAAGATTTGGTGTTACTTACAGGGAATCTGGTTGTTTGAAAAGAAAAAAATAGGTCTAAAATGTCCCAAGAGACCATCTTAGGTCTCCTGGGGAAAAAGATTTAATCTTCAGCGTATTCTACTTTCCACACTTCGTAAACTTTGCCAGCCAAGGCCGGGTTAGGTGTCAAGGTGGGTTTGCCAGGCCTCCAGCCAGCAGGACAGGCCTCTGCTGAATGTTCTCTTACGTATTGAAAGGCTTGAATTTGACGAATCAATTCACTGGTATTTCTGCCCACAGGTGCGTTTAAAACTTCTACGGCCTGAACTATGCCATCAGGATCAATCAAGAATCTGCCCCTTAAGTTTACGCCTAGTTTTTCGTCGTAAACTCCATAGGTTTTGCCCGTATTTCCGGCTACGTCCCAAAGCATAGGGAAAGGAGCTCCACCTTCAACCATCTTGGATAATTCCTGTTCCTGCCATACCTTGTGGCTAAAAACCGTATCTGTGCTAATAGCCAAGACTTCAGTGTTCAACTTTTGAAGTTCTGGATAGCGAACTGCTATCGCTGAAATTTCAGTGGGTCAAACAAAAGTAAAGTCTGCTGGATAAAAACAAATAACTACCCACTTTCCTCTAAAATCAGATAGTTTAAACTCCTTTACTGCCCCTTGATGATAACCTTGCAAGTTAAACTCTGGCGCTTCAACACCTGGTCGTACGTTCATTTTAACCTCCTTGTTTTTTTATTTGACTTATTGATAAATAATAATTATTATCAATAGCAAAAGATGTCAATAGATTTTCTATGGTTTTAGTAAATTTCTATTGAAAATATCTATGTTAAAAAGGAGAGAGAGTGTGGAACAATTTTTTCAAGATAGCAAACCTTCTACCAAGAGAATAACCAAGCAGCGAAGGTTGATTTTAGAGACGTTGCGGGCTACCAATACTCATCCTTCAGCAGACGAATTGTACTTGATGGTTAAGAAACGTTTGCCTAGGATAAGTTTAGGTACTGTCTATAGAAACTTGGAGGTGATGTCTGAGCTTGGTTTAATTCAGTGTTTGGAATTTGCAGGTAGGCAAAAACGTTTTGACGGCAATCCAGAGCCTCATTATCACTTTAGGTGTATAAATTGTGATCGTATCTTTGACTTGGACGAGAGTGAAGTAGAGATCAGGTGTAAGTTAAAAAATAACAATCAATTTCAAGTCAAAGAGTATCGTTTAGAAATTTTGGGCTATTGTAAAGATTGTCAGCAAAAGCAAGAAGGGTTCCGAGCGTAGTCCAGGATTAAACGTTTAACCTAAGGAGGTGGATTGTGTGTGATTTGCGTAAATTTAAAGACCTGCCCATAGACTGGGAAATGACTCAAGAAGATGCCATTACCAGACATTTGGAGTGGGGAAATAATCCTTATAAAGGCGAGCGAAGGGCGGTTCAGTTTGCAGGAGAGAGTTCT
>Ga0256840_1003779_pt1 | contig 11903 bp, 11 predicted proteins | sample 355202metaG_FD_185969 | JGI IMG/M metagenome (GOLD analysis project Ga0256840, IMG submission 185969) | Hydrothermal vent microbial communities from Mid Atlantic Ridge, Atlantic Ocean - 355-202 | ecosystem: Environmental > Aquatic > Marine > Hydrothermal vents | place: Atlantic Ocean: Mid...
AAGCTTTATTTTTATCTAGTATTAAAAATCTATCATGAAATTTATCTGATTGTTTGATTATAAGATTATTATACTGAGCATTGTATTTTTCTATATCTAGTTCTAATTTTTTTGAGATAGATTTTGTGATAATTGTAAAGTTTATGTTTGAGAATTTAGAAAACAAAGTCAACACTGTGTCATCAATATAATTATCGATTAAGATTACTTCTTTGTCAGCACTTCTTAGTAAATCATTTATAAAACTATATGCATCAAATATCTGTCCATCGTAAAAAATTCCTTGTTTTATTGATAAGGTATCATTATGTACAAGTGATTTTATAGTTGCTACATCACTTTCTAAAGTTAGCAATCTATGCTCTGTAATTCTATGAGTATTTACTGCATAACCCTTTTGAATATAGTTTTTAAGTACTGATGTTGCCCATTGTCTAAACTTAGTAGCTTTTAATGAGCTAATCCTATATCCTACAGAGATAACTGCATCTAAATTATAATGTTTGATTTTTCTTGTTACACTGCGATTACCCTCTTTTCGAACTACCGAGTAATCCTCGACAGTTGAATTTGCATCAAGCTCTTTCTCTTTGTAAATGTTTTTTAAATGTAAACTAATATTATCACTACTTGTACCAAATAACTCAGATATTTGGACTTGATTAAGCCAAATACTATCCTCATTGACAGATACTTTAAGTTCTATCTCTCCATTATCATAAACTAATATTTGATTATCCATTATAATACATCCCCAAAGTGAGGTCTTAATCTTTTAAAGACTATAGCTCCTAAAACAAAAAAGAATCCACATATCGCTAAAAAATAGTATGTTGCGTTTTGCATTTCCCAAAACCATACATCATTTATAAAAGTATTTCTATAGCCTTCTGTTATATAGTAAGCTGGATTAAGCTCTATTATCCATTGATACTTTGAAGGTATCATGGATATATTCCAAAATATTGGTGTTGCCCAAAAGCCGATTTGTAAGATAACTCCTACAAAATTTCCTATATCTTTTACAAATACACGAATAGCAGATGTAAGCCATGAAATCCCTAAGACCAACATAATGGTACAGAGTATAAAAAATGGCAACTGTAACCAGTAAATCGTAGGGGTATATCCATAAAGTAAAAACATTACTAGTAAGAACATAACAAGAACCATATGTATTATAAGTGCTGACCCTATCTGAACAAGAGGTAATATACTTACTCTAAAGGCTACTTTTTTTACTAAAAAAGAGTTACATGTTATGGCATTTGTTCCTGAGCCAATCGCATTAGATATAAAAAACCAAGGTATCATAGCACTAATAAGCCACAAAAAAAATGGAGTATCATCTCCTATTGGGGCAGAACGAAAACCATAAGTAAAAACAAACCATATAACCAACATAAATGTCAATGGCTGCACAAAAGCCCACAAAAGTCCTAAGTAAGAACCTAGATACTGTTTTTTAAAATCATTCTTAATTAATGTAAAAATTAACTGTTTACTTTCACTTATATGATTTAAAAAACGGTAAAACTCTTTTATGTATCTTATCATTAACTCACCACAAACCAAGGGTTTAATAAATTTTCTTTATTATACAACATTGGTGTTTTGCTTTCAAATTGATATGTCATTTTTCCACTCTCTCGAACAATGGCATCCGCTGCTGCTGTATCCCATTCCATAGTAGGTGCAAGTCTTGGATAAATATCTGCTGTACCTGTCGCTACCATACAAAGTTTTAGTGAACTACCTCTTGATATTTGCTCTATCTCTTTTGTATCTAGTTTATCTATAAACTCTTGTGTCTCTTTTGAGAGATGTGATTTTGAAGCTACAACATTTAGTTTTTCTTTAGGAGTATCATTTATCTGAAAAGGAAGCTTTTTGTTGTTCAAATAAGCACCTTCATCTTTTTTAGCTCTATACATCTCGTTTAATACTGGAGCATACACTACACCAAGTACAGGAGTATCTTTATGAATAAGTGCGATGTTAACTGTAAACTCTCCATTTTTTTTTATGAACTCTTTTGTGCCATCTATGGGGTCTATACACCAGTAGTATTCCCAGTTTTTTCTTACTTCATATTCTGTTTGTTTGTTCTCTTCTGACATTATTGGTATATTTGGGTAAAGTTTTACGAGTGCATTACAAATAATTTCATTTGCTTTTGTATCTGCCTCTGTTAGTGGTGATTTGTCATCTTTGTATTCAACTGTGAAATCTTTCTTATATATTTTCAATATTGCGTCACCCGCTTCTTTAGCAATATTCACAACTTTTTGTAAGTCTATATCTTTAAATATTGTAGTCATTATTTTCACCTCTAATATATCCATGCTCTACTAAATAGTTTATTATTTTATCGCAACATTCTAAAATGTTTAGTGCATCAGTTTTCACTTCAATATCAGCCTCTTCAGGCTTTTCATAAGGAGAACTTATCCCAGTGAAATTTTTTATAGCCCCTTTTCTTGCTTTTTTATATAAGCCCTTTGGATCTCTACTTTCACATACTTCTAAAGGTGTATCTATAAAAACTTCTATAAATTCATTGTACTCAACCAAAGATCTTGCAATTTGCCTATCTGACTTAAAAGGGGAGATAAAAGCAGTTAAAACTATCAAACCTGAATCAACGAAAAGTTTTGATACTTCACCTATCCTTCTAATGTTTTCAATTCTATCTTGTTCAGAAAAGCCCAAATCTTTGTTCAGTCCGTGTCTAACATTATCACCATCAAGCAAGTATGTAGCTATACCTCTTTTAAAAAGCTCGTACTCAACTGCGTTTGCAATTGTTGATTTGCCACTTCCACTTAAGCCAGTAAACCACAAAACACATGACTTTTGATTTAATTTGTCTTGCCTTATTTTTTTTGTAATTTCTTGTTCATGCCAAACTATATTTTCATTATCTTTACTAATCATTTTATATACTTCTTTTTTATGTATTTTACTATAATACTCACCGATTCATCTACGCTTAGTTTATCTGTATCAATTACAATCTCTGCTCGCTGTGGCTCTTCATAAACATCATTCACACCAGAAAAATTTTGATATTCTCCACTTAAAGCTTTTGCATAAGCACCCTTGTAATCTCGTTTTTTACAAGTCTCAACATCAGCTTTTATATAGACAACTACATTGTTTTTCACCATCTCTCGTATAGCTTTTCTAGACTCTCTATATGGGCTTACAAATGAAGCAACTGTTGAGATGGAGTTCTTTTGTAAAGTACGGATTAGATTTCCGATGCGATGCATATGGCGATTTCTATCTTCTCTTGTGTAGCCTATGTCTGGGATAAGCTCTCTGATATCTTTAGAGTCTATCCTCTCTAAAGGAATATCAATCTTTTGCAACTCAACATAGACTTTATCAGCTATGGTTGTTTTTCCTGACAATGGTAAGCCTGTAAACCAAAGATTAAATGGCTCTATTTTCTTTTTGCCCCATCTTATTTTAAACCAAGCTCTTTCATGTGCCCAATAAAGTCCAACTTTTAAGACCGTTTCTATCATACCAGCAGCAATTGCAAGGTCAAGTCTTCCAAAAAACACATAAACAATAACTATAGTAGTGCTCGTAGCAACAATTCTCCAGCTTATCCCTTTTACTATCGAGCGTTTGTTTGTTTCTTTGTACATTATACTTTTTTACATTCCCATTCTGGAAAATTCTCACGGATGTAAAGATTAAGTGCTTTTTCTGCATCTGTATAGCTTTTATCTGCTAGTTTAAGCGTATCCTCTTCTCTGCGACTCACACCAACAATCATACCAGCTCCAACTGTATTGCTCGTAATCCTATCTACTACTATAAAACTCCCTGTTAAACGGTTCTCTTTATATGAGTCTGATGCTATAGGACGAGTCAATAGCATTTTACAAGATGCTATGTCATTTAAGCCAAGACTATTGACTTGCATTCTTTCGTAAGTGTTTACATCTATTTTATAATTAATATGCTCAAAACTACCCGATATTACAGAGGTAGCTCTTTTTATATCATACACTTTGCCTACTTCCATAGGCTTTTCATCCATCCAAACAAGCATAGTTTTTAAAGAGTTTGACACACGAGGCATAGCGCTCGTATGTACTATCATATCTCCACGAGATATATCAACTTCATCTTCTGTTGTTATAGTAATAGCCATTGGTGCATATGCATTAGTGGTTACAACACTTCTATTTTTCTCCGTTATATCACCTGCGTTTATAATACTTTTAACTTTTGTAGTTTTACCAGATGGAAGCACTGTAATATCATCTCCAACATTTACAGTTCCAGCGGCAATAGTTCCACAGAAACCTCTAAAGTCTAAGTTAGGACGATTTACATACTGAACTGGAAATCTAAAATTTTCAGCCTTTTGCTCTTTAGAAATATCCATAGTGTCAAGTAAATTTAATAGAGGCTTACCGCTATACCAAGGGGTGTTTTTACTTTTATCTACAACATTATCACCATCTAATGCACTTAAAGGGATATAGTATGTGTTTGCAATCTTTAACTCTTGGGCAAGCTCTCTATACGCTTGCTGAATCTCTTTAAAAGTATCTTCACTAAAGTCAACTAAATCCATCTTATTTATAGCAACAACAACATGCTCTATACCTAAAAGGCTTACAATAAAACTATGGCGACGGGTTTGAGTAAGGATCCCTTTTCTCGCATCTATAAGTATGATTGCTACATCTGCCGTAGATGCGCCTGTAACCATGTTGCGAGTATATTGTTCATGACCTGGGGTATCAGCAATTATAAACTTACGATTTTCAGTTGCAAAAAATCTGTAAGCAACATCGATGGTAATACCTTGTTCTCTTTCACTTTGAAGTCCATCAACCAAAAGAGCCATATCTATCTTTTCGCCAGTAGTACCGTACTTTTTACTCTCACTCTCTGCTGCTGAAAGCTGATCATCAAATATCATCTTAGAGTCATAAAGCATACGACCTATAAGGGTACTTTTACCATCATCAACACTTCCACATGTTAAAAAACGCAACATATCTTTGTTTTCATGCTCTTTAAGATAACTTTCTATATCTAGAGTTATTTTTTCATTATTCGTAGCCATTAAAAATACCCCTCTATCTTCTTCTTCTCCATAGCACCCTCGCTATCCTTATCTATAAGCCTGCCTTCCCTTTCACTACTTGTTGAGAGAAGCATCTCTCTAATAATCTCAGGAAGAGTAGTAGCATTTGAATTGATAGCACCAGTTAAGGGGTAGCATCCAAGAGTACGAAATCGTACCATCTCTTTTTTAGATGTTTTTTTAAGCTCTTCTGGCATTCGGTCATCATCTACCATTATCTTAGTACCCTCATACTCAACAACCTCTCTCTCTTTTGCAAAATAGAGTGATGGGATAGGGATGCCCTCTAGGTAAATATATTGCCAAACATCAAGTTCAGTCCAGTTACTGATAGGAAAAACCCTCACTGATTCACCTTTTTGTATAGCAGTGTTATAAACATTCCAAAGTTCTGGTCTTTGATTTTTTGGATCCCAACGGTGATGCTTATCACGAAAAGAAAATATTCTCTCTTTTGCACGAGATTTTTCCTCATCTCTTCTTGCTCCACCTATAACTGCATCGTATCCACCATCATTAAGAGCTTGCTTAAGAGCTTGTGTTTTCATAATATCAGTATGTACCTTACTACCATGTTCAAACGGGCTTATATTCATCTCAATACCCTCTAAGTTTGAGTGCACGACAAGGTCAAAGCCTAACTCTTTAGCACGGTTATCACGAAATTCAATCATCTCATGAAATTTCCATAAAGTGTCAACATGCAAAAACTTAAAAGGGGGCTTTGCTGGAGCAAATGCTTTTAAGGCTAAATGAAGCATTACAGATGAATCTTTCCCCACTGAATACATCATAACAGGGTTAGTAAATTCTGCTGCAACCTCACGCAAAATATGAATAGATTCTGCTTCAAGCTGTTTTAGGTGTGTTAGTTTTTCTTTACTTAGCATTATATTTCTCCAAATACCATTCAATAGTCTTAATGATCCCACTATCAAAATCTTCATCTGCTTTCCAGCCAAGTTCATTTTCTAGTTTTGTTGCGTCTATGGCATATCTTCTATCATGTCCTGCTCTATCTTCTACGAAAGTAATAAGTTCTTTGTAACTTTTAATATTAGATAAATTAGATTCTAAATCAAGTTTAGAATGACGAGAGGATAACGGAACTTTTTCATCAAGAATAGTTGTAATGGCATCAACTATCTGAAGATTAGTTCTTTCATTTCTTCCTCCGATATTGTAAACATTTGCTTCTTTGCCAGTGTGGTAAACTAAGTCTATACCCTTGCAGTGATCAAGCACATATAGCCAGTCTCTTATGTTTTTGCCATCACCATAGATAGGGATACTCTCACCTGCTAATGCTTTTCTAATAATAGTTGGTATAAGTTTTTCATCATGCTGTTTAGGTCCATAGTTATTTGAGCAGTTTGTTATAACTGTGTTCATCCCATATGTTTCTTGGTAAGATCTTACTATCATATCGCTTGAAGCTTTTGATGCACTATATGGGGAGTTTGGAGCATAAGGTGTCTCTTCTGTAAATAGATCGATTTCATTTAATGTTCCATACACTTCATCAGTTGAGATGTGGTGGAAGCGAGGGAGGCTAGATTCTGAATCAAGCTTGGAGTGACTAAAGCGTTCTTTATACTTAAATGGCTTATCCATCCAATACGCTCTTGCTACATCTATCAAAGTAAAAGTACCATTAACATTTGTCTCTATAAATACACCTGGATTTTTGATAGAGTTATCTACATGTGATTCTGCTGCAAAATGAATAACACCTTGTATATCATACTCGCAAAATATAAACTCTACAAGCTCACGATTGCAAATATCACCTTTAATAAACTTATATCTGGGATTGTTCTCACACTCACTTAAGTTTTCTAAATTACCTGCGTATGTTAATAAATCTAAATTAACTAGATTATACTCTGGATATTTTTCTAAAAAATACGGTACAAAATTTGAGCCGATAAAGCCTGCAGTACCTGTTAATAATATACTCTTCACTATTTTTTTTCTCCCATTTTTCTTAAACACTCATCTAGACTATCTTTCCAATACGGGACAGATACATTAAATGTATTTTTTATCTTCGATTTATTTAGCAAAGTATAGTGCGGTCTTGAAGCCGGTGTTGGATACTCTTTTGTTTCAATTGGATTTATTTGACATTCAAGTTTTGCCATTTTCATAATCTCTTTTGCAAAATCATACCAACTCAATACACCCTCATTTGAATAGTTGTATATTTCAACTTTTTCATTATTAATCTTTGCTAATATGTCTAAGATAACTTTTGCTAGATCTTTTGCGTATGTTGGAGTTCCAACTTGGTCAAATATAACACCTAAAGAATCACGCTCCTTACCTAAGCGAAGCATAGTTTTTACGAAATTATTGCCAAAACTAGAATAAACCCATGAGGTTCTAATTATTATGGAGTTTAACGGATTTATATCTATCATCGCTTTTTCACCAGCTAATTTAGTTTTTCCATAGATTCCAGTTGGATGAGTAGCATCATATTCTACATATGGCTTATAATGTTCTCCATCAAATACATAATCAGTTGAAATATGTACAAGTTTTATATTTTTGTCTTTAGCAATTTTTGCCAAATTTTTTACTGCTATATTATTAATGTTATCTGCATTAGCTTCATCAGTTTCTGCTTTATCTACTGCAGTATAAGCAGCACAATTAATAATAATTTTTATATCATTAGATACTATAAACTTTTTTATAGCTTCTTTATCTGTAATATCTAAAGTTTCCCTATCTGTAAAAAAAAACTTATACTCATAAGATGCTGAGAGTGACTTAAACTCGCTACCTACTTGACCATTAGAGCCTGTTATCAAAATATTAGTCATTATAGTAGTCAACTCCATATTCAAATATATCGTTTGTTTCACTAAGTTTAGGCTGCTTGGTATCTTTTGCAGATAGGTTTAACTCATTATTTGGTATTTTCCAATCAATATCTAAAGCTTCATCATCAAAGGCAATACCTCTATCACACTCAGGAGAGTAGTAATTATCTACTTTATATGCAAAAACAGTATCATCCTCAAGAACAACAAATGCATGAGCAAATCCACGAGGAATAAGAAGTTGTCTTTTGTTTTGAGAGCTTAATTCAACTGAGACATGTTTGCCAAAAGTTGGACTACCTTTTCTAATATCTACCGCAACATCAAGTACGCTACCTTGAATAACACGAACTAATTTAGTTTGAGCAAATGGAGGTAGCTGATAGTGAAGTCCTCTTAGAACTCCCTTTGAGCTTTTAGATTCATTATCTTGGCAAAAATTTATTTTAAATCCAAGAAATTCTTCAAGTTTATCAGCACGAAAAGTTTCCACAAAATAACCTCTATCATCTCCATGAATAGTAGGTTCACATATGACGACATCTGTTATTTCAGTTCTTATAAAATTCATCTGGCAACACTACCTTCATTTGCTCTTCTGATTAAGTATTGCCCATATTGATTCTTTTTCAATGGCTCTGCTAGTTTTAAGAGTTGCTCTTTTGAAATATAGCCCATCTCATAGGCTATCTCTTCTATACATGCTACCTTGAGTCCTTGACGATTTTCTATAGTTTGGATGAAGTTAGATGCTTCTAGTAGTGATTCATGTGTACCCGTATCAAGCCATGCATACCCTCTACCCATAAGCTTAACTCTTAGTCTATTTTCTAAAAGATACTCTTGATTTAGTGTTGTGATTTCTAGCTCACCACGCTGGGATGGTTGAACTTCTTTAGCTTTTTTTATAACATCATTTGGATAAAAGTAAAGTCCAACTACTGCATAGTTACTTTTAGGAACTTTTGGTTTCTCATCTAAAGATATAACATTTCCAGACTCATCAAACTCTGCCACACCATATCGCTCTGGATCTTTAACATAGTAGCCATATACTGTGGCTTTATTATCTTTTTTAGCATTCTTTACAGATTTAGCAAGAAGTTCAGTTAAACCATGACCATAAAATATATTGTCACCTAGTACCAAACATACATCATCACTTCCAATAAACTCTTCACCTAAGATAAATGCTTGCGCTAGTCCATCTGGAGATGGTTGAACAACATAAGTAAATTTCATCCCTATACTAGCACCATCACCTAAAAGTTCTTCAAACCTTGGTAAATCTTGAGGAGTAGAAATAATCAATACCTCTGTAATTCCAGCAAGCATTAATACCGAAAGTGGATAATATATCATTGGTTTGTCATAAATAGGCGTTAATTGTTTAGATACACCTTTTGTTATAGGATACAATCTTGTTCCACTGCCACCAGCTAATATAATGCCTTTCATTTACTTTCCTAATTATTTATATCTCTTTTAAAGTCGTGAATTATACAATATCTATGCATACAAAATAATTAAACTAAATGCAACTTATATTATGATTCCCTTCATAGCTTCTTTTTCTATAAGCCTATCTTTATCTTTTTCGTAGTATCGATTAAATATTTTACATTTTTATAAACATCCATCTACTTATCTCTATACCCACTAGGATTATTAGATTGCCATCTCCATGTGTCTTCACACATCTCTACTATTGTTTTTGAAGCACTCCAACCTAGAACCTCTTTTGAAAAGCTTGGGTCTGCGAAACATTTTGCTATGTCACCTGCTCTTCTATCTACTATCTTATAAGGGATATTTTGACCTGTAGCATCTTCAAAAGCTTGTATCATGTCCAAAACAGAGTAGCCTGTTCCTGTACCCAAATTCACTATAAGAGGCTTCGTATCTGCTTTTGATTGATTAATATAGTCTAATGCCTTTACATGTCCTAAAGCCAAATCAACTACATGGATATAGTCCCTCACTCCCGTTCCATCATCTGTATCATAATCTCCACCAAATACACTTAAAAATTCTCTTTTACCAACTGCTGTTTGTGCTATAAAAGGCATAAGATTGTTTGGTATGCCACTAGGGTCTTCACCTATTGTTCCGCTTTTGTGAGCACCAACAGGGTTAAAATATCTTAATATTACTATCTTAAAATCACTATCGCTACTATATAAATCTTTTAAAATCTCTTCTATAAAAAGCTTAGTTCTTCCGTATGGGTTTGTAGCACTTAAGGGGGAATTTTCTTGTATCGGTGTGGTTTGTGGGTCACCATATACTGTAGCAGAGGAGCTAAAAACTATTTTTTTGCATCCAAATTTTTTCATAACACTCAGTAAAACAAGAGTGCCGTTTACATTATTATCGTAATACTCAAGTGGCTTTTCAACCGACTCCCCTACCGCTTTTAAACCTGCGAAATGGATAACAGAGTCTATGTTATATTTGGTAAATATTTTTTCTAAAGCACTCTCATCTCTAATATCTCCCTCTTCAAATACAATATCTTTATTTGTAATTTTTTCAACTCTTTGAAGAGCTTTAACAGAAGAGTTACATAAATTATCATACACTACAAAATCATATCCAGATTCTGTTAAAGATATAAGTGTATGTGAGCCTATATATCCTGAACCACCTGTAACTAAAATCATATATTTTCCTTTAATATTTATAAACCGTCACAACCATCAGACATTTTACAACATTTTTACATACAAGCAATTTAAAACTAAATTTTAAGTTTATAAACCTTCGCTCGAGGTGTCATAATCACCTCTTCAAACAATGATTTATCATACTCTTCTAAAACCATTAGTTTGATATATAATGAATTATATGTTTTCTCATCAACTATTAAAAAGGTGTTATAGTTTGACATAAAAATCACACTTAAATTTGAGTTAAAATTTACTAATTGAGTATCTGTTTGTAGCTTCCCGTTTTTGTCATAAGCAGTTTTTACAAATCTTCTTATAGATGTTTTTTTATTACCAATATTTATACTTGAATCTTTTTTATTGATCGAAACACCTTTTCCTAGCATAATCTTGTCACCTGCATCAGAAAAATTTCTACTTACAAAGAAAAATGGAGATTTTTTCTCATCACCATTCATAAGGTTTATCTGAGAAAATGCACTGATGGTTGGATAGATGTTTAGCATTTTATAAGGGAGATAAATATATATATCCCTAGTTTTCTCAGGTAACTTAATATCTGTTTGTAAAGAGAGTAAAAAATCATTTGTATCGTCAAACCCATAATCTGTAGTCATCTGTTCTATGCTTGATGGAACTACAATATCTTTAGATTTTATCGCTTCTTTATTTTCTTCTCTAAATTTAAATATTTTCTCAGCATATTCAACATCAAGCCTTGCCATTTTAGCAGCCTCTTCTTGAGCATTTGTGAGTATATAACTAACAGGGAAATTTACAGCCCCATTATGTTTAGCACCATCTATAAGAGTTTTAATATCCGAGTAATAACGGATAGGATAGCCATAATCCCACCATGTCACTACATAATCTTCTCTGCTTGCAATTTTGCCTAGATTATCTAAAACTTTCACTTCATCCTTAGAAAAAACAGTAGGAACTTTGTAAGACTCAACATGTTTAATATTTGGATAAAGAATAGCTGCTGTTAAGAGAGCCATACTAAGATATTTTAATTTATTATTAGGCATTTTTGCAGAGAGTTCTGTTATCAAAAAAGCAATTCCAAATGCCAAGATAGGAACTGCATAAACAGTAAATCTAAGTCCACCAACAGATGCCATAAATCCAAGCCCTATCATAGGAAGAGCAAACAGCATCACTTTATGTCTAAAAGCTAAGTAGATAAATCCTACGATTGATAAAACAAATGTCACCACATGACCACTTATCCTGTTTGCAAATGTCTCAAATGGGATTTGTCCCGCTTCTCTTACAGTTTGC
>Ga0256840_1003780_pt1 | contig 11903 bp, 11 predicted proteins | sample 355202metaG_FD_185969 | JGI IMG/M metagenome (GOLD analysis project Ga0256840, IMG submission 185969) | Hydrothermal vent microbial communities from Mid Atlantic Ridge, Atlantic Ocean - 355-202 | ecosystem: Environmental > Aquatic > Marine > Hydrothermal vents | place: Atlantic Ocean: Mid...
GCCCTGGAAAAAAGCTTTGCAGGATTATTTGAAGGAGAAGGGACATGTTTGACTGTTCAACTTTGATACAATATACTTGAGAAAACTTTGGCCTTTCGGGTGAAAGTATGAGCGATGCGACTCAGGCCTTACACAAAATCGCAAGGGGCACTGGGATCATCTTTGCGGAAACGTCATTTTGATGTTTCCGAGTCTTGGGGGCAGAGTTGCGATGTGTTGTTTTAAAAATGCTCACTAAACTGCATAAATTTTTTAAATTTTGTGCACTATATTTTTATGGGTGCACAGAATGAGGGAACACATGATAGCCCAAAAGTATGAACTCGAGGTACTGAAAAAAGAGCCCTATGTTAAGAGAGAGGCCGAGGAAAAGCTCAGGAGGTACCTTCAAACCGACCTGATAAAGGTCATAACCGGGCCCCGAAGGGCGGGAAAGAGCTTTTTGGCGGTAAGGGCTCTTAAGGAAAATTTCGGTTATGTGAACTTCGATGATGAGGTACTGGCCAGAACGGAAGACCTCAACGGGGTTCTAAAGCTTGCCCACGAGGTCTACGGGGACTTTGAAACAATATTCCTCGATGAAATCCAGAACGTTAATGGCTGGGAGCTTTTTGTGGGCAGGCTCAGAAGACTGAGTTATAACGTTGTCCTCACAGGTTCCAATTCGAAATTGCTGAGCAGTGAGTTGGCCACACACCTAACGGGAAGATACGTGGAGGTTAAAGTCTTTCCGTTCTCCTTTGGAGAGTTTCTAAGGGCCAAAAAAATAGATCCGAAAGTGGAGATAAGCTCCCAGGAGGGAAAAATGCTCTCAAAACTTTCCGAGTACCTGGAGAAGGGGGGTTTCCCCGAGATAGCTGTCAAGGGTTATGACTACCGGGATTACGGGAGGATGCTTTTTGACGGCATCATAATGAAGGATGTCGTCAGTCGAAAGAACGTAAAATACTCATCAACCCTTTATGAGCTCGCCCTCTACCTCGTCTCCAATTTCGCCAGGGAGTTCAGCTACACGAGGTTGAAGAACGCTCTGGATGTGGGGAGCGTTCACACCGTAAAGAACTACGTCGACTACCTTGAAGAGGCATTTATAATCCTCAAAGCGGAGCGCTTTTCTTATAAAGTGCGGGAAAGCCTGAAGTCACCGAGAAAAGCATATATCGTTGATCCTGTTTTTCTGAGTGCAGGCTTTAACCCATCACCTGATCTGGGAAGAAAAATGGAAAACACAGTTGCCGTTGAACTCCTGAGGAGGGGATACAGTCTGTACTACTGGCGGGACGAGAGAAGGGAGGTTGACTTTGTTCTGAGGAGGGGCCTGAAAGTCGAGGAGCTGATACAGGTTACGACGGAACTAACAAAGGATAACTATAAACGGGAAATTGCAGGCCTTGTGGATGTTGGTGAAAGATTAAAGGCTGAACGGCTGACTGTGATAACTTGGGACGATGAGGATGTCATTGAGGAAAGCGGAAGGGAAGTTAGGGTGATTCCCCTCTGGAAGTGGCTGATTGAAAAATAAAACCATGCAAAAGTGGCCTCCATGAGCGAGGCGAGCCAGGCTTTGCAGAAGATTGTCAGGAAGTGATCAAGCTCAATTCAAAACCTGAAAAGATAAAGTTATAGCCAAGACAGTAGTTATGGGTGAATGGAGGAAGTAGTTATGTGCGACGTTGAGAAGTTAATATCCACCGGTGAGAACGAAGAGATAGAATTCGAAGGAAAACTTTGACTTTAAGGGAATAGTGGAAACGGCGGTTGCTTTTGCTAATAAAAGGGGCGGCGTGATATTAGTCGGAGTCAAGAACAATGGGGCCGTCGTTGGGGTTCAAATAGGCAGGGAAACACTGAGGGACTGGGCCAACAGGATTTCCCAAAATACCGACCCGCCGGTGATACCTGAGCTTGGGGTTGAACAGGTTAATGGCAAAAAAGTCCTCTGCATAAAGATTGATGAATACCCAGTAAAGCCGGTCATGTTTAGAGGCAGGGCTTATCTAAGGGCCGGCAGTTCAAACAGAAGGTTGAATGCCGGAGAAATAGCGGAGCTTTACTATAGAAGTATAAGGCACAGCCGGGATTATATAACGGTCAATGCAGATTTGGATGAGGTTGATTTTGACACGGTCGGGAAATTTGTTGAGGCCGCAAAAAGCAGGGACAGGCTTAATGTTCCTGATGGGGAAGATTTAAAGACAGCTCTGGAAAAACTTGAGCTTGTTCGCGACGGGAAGCCAACGAGGGCTCTGATTTTCCTTTTTGGAAACGATCCTCAGAAATACTTCCCACATGCCGTTGTGAGGATCGCCAGATTCAGGGGGAGCGAGATTGAAGACGATATAACAATCGATGGAAACCTCTTTAATCAGGTGGAGGAAGCTTTGAAGTTCATAAGGAAGCACATAAACGTCAGGTTCAGGATTGGAGGGAAAGCGCAGAGAGAAGAAGTCTGGGACTACCCTCCGGAAGCACTGAGGGAAGCCGTGATTAATGCCGTTGCGCACCGGGACTATGCGGAGCCTGATGAGGTACAGATAAAAATACTCGACGACAGGATAATATTCTGGAATCCGGGTAAGCTGCCCTTTGAACTGAAGGTTGAGGATCTGTACAAACCTCATCCTTCAAAACCGAGGAACAAGCTTATTGCCAAGGTCTTCTACTACTCCGGCCACATTGAGAAGTGAGGCAGCGGCATAGGGAGGATTCTGAGGGCACTGGGGGAGTATAACCTGCCGGAACCCAGGTTTGAGGAGGTTTTTGGAGGATTCCAGGTTACATTTTACAGGGACGTTTACACCGAGGATCACCTGAGGAACCTGGGGTTGAACCACAGACAGATCAGAGCGGTGCTCTATGTAAAGGAGAAAGGCAGTATAACGAATAAGGAATATCAGGAGCTGTTTAAAGTTTCAAGGATAACGGCTACAAGGGACTTAGGCGAGCTTGTTGAGAAGGGTATTTTGATGAGAGTTGGAAGGGGCAAAAGGGGAATAAAGTACGTGATTCAAATGATGCAAAAATGAAGCAATAATGATGCAAAAGATGCAAAAAAGGTGAATCCCGTAAACAAAGCCAGCAAATCTATCCAGAAACCCAAAAATGTTATATATAACACTTTCTAATTTTTGAACATGAATAGCCTGTCAAAAATTGAAGTTGGAGTACTTTTGAAGCTCAGAGAGGGGAAAACTATAACCGAGTTAGCTAACGAATTGAGTTTATCCATTTATCGGACCTCCACCCTCGTTGCATCTCTTAAAAGAAAAGGTCTAGTGAAGACGGAAAAAAGAGGGAAATACAAGATAACATCACTAAGAGAAACAAAGCCCGCAGAACTTTTTAGAAAATTGGCCTCCAGGTTCGGCCACATGCCCCTTGACAGTATTTTAAGCGGGAAAAATCTGCCGCTTCTGGCTGTTCTTAGGGATACTCCTCTAAGTGCCCATGAGCTCTGCATAAAGGGGAATCTTCCAAGGAGTACCCTCTACTATGTACTTAACAGGCTCTCCAATTATGGCATTATTGGAGAGAGAGATGGAAGGTATTTTCTGGTTGAGAGATACAGGTTGTTTCACGAGTTTGCCCGGGAATTCTATGAGCTGCAGAATTCTATCAAAGCAAGGGAATTCTCGGGCGATGCTGTGGTGGTATGGAGCGGAGTTGGGGAATTTATCCTGTCTACGAGAAAGTACAGAGGGAAAGATGTTAGAAACTTTCACCTAACCGGGCTTGAGCGGTTTGGGGATTTTGGGGTTGAGCTCATCGGGACCGGGCGGTATCACTATTATTATTCTGAGAAAGCAGAGGAACTTTCTCTGGAAGAGGTTATCCTGCATGCACTGCTCATTGATTTCAGCCCAAGAACAATTTTGTATTCAATCGTTCTCCTGCTGGCGTATAAGAGGATAAATCAAAAGAAGCTTTTCAATCTCGGCAGAAAATACGGCGTTAGTGTGGGTGAATTGTTGGAATATCTTAAAGGCAGAGAAGTTAGAAAATATCCATATCCCCCCATGGAAGAAGTAAGGGAGATATTCAAAATGTACTTCGGTGAAGGAGATGGGTGCTGTAACCAGAGAAAAGATAATATCTGAGTTTCACCTGCTGGAGGAAAAAGCAAAGCTGCTGGATATTGAACCCCTTCAAGTTTATCTTATTGGTGGTGGAAATCTGGCACTTAGGGGACTTAAAACTGCGACAAAAGATGTTGACATTGTAGTATTAAACAAAAAGCACTCCTCCCTTTTGGAGACCCTTCTTGAAGCCCCAGTACTGGGATTCCCACTCTACCCGAAGCAGTATAAGTCCCAATGGGACTACGATCTGGGGATGAGCGTTAGATATACTCATCCCGTATATGGGTTCAACCTTGATGTTTTTGTGAAGAGGGTTCTCAACAAGCTGTACCTGTCCGGGGACATGGTTTCGAGGGCTGAGGTTCCCGAAGAGTTTAAATCCCATGAGCTCTTTAAAGTCTATCTCCTTTCAAAAGAAGATATCTTCTTGTTTAAAAGTGTAACTTCAGTGGAAAGAGTGAGGGACATTGGGGATCTGATTGCGCTTGTTGAGACTGGGCTGGACTATGAGGTAATCATTCAGGAGCTTGAGAACCAGCTTTCAAGGGATGAGTCACTCAGGAGCTTGGTTTCACTAATAATGCATCGTGTTGATCTTTTAATGAAACAAACTGGAACTGTAAAGGGGCTTGTTCACATTATGGAATATCTGAAAGAGGTAAGCGGGTGAACCCCATGAGCGGTGCAAGCCAAACTGTCCACGTTTTGTTATCATCAATATCAACAAAAGCCTTTTAAACATTTGTTGATATTGTAGATTTGGTGGAGAAGGTGAAGCCCCCCACTTCCAGGGAAAAAGTTTACAGCCTGCTTTTTGACCACAGCCCAATCTCGATCCCCGAAATCTCCAGAGTCACCGGGATGAACTACAAGTATGTTTTCAAGGTTGTCAGGGCTCTAAGGAAGGAGAATTATCTAACAAAAACGCCAAGCGGGAAGCTGGTGGTTCTGGACAGAAAAGGGCTGATATTCAAGTGGGCAAAAGACAAGGAGATAATCCTGAATTCTCTAAGTCCAGTAACCATTAAACTGATCCCTGACTATTACCTGAGGGATCTTGTTCTCTTCTCTGGAAACTCCGCCCTCTGGTTGCTCGGCAGGGTAATCAGCCCGGCAGGGGGAATTCTCTACACCAGTGAAAAGACCTTTGAGGGACTCCTTGAGCTCAAAGATCCTGAAGGTTACCCATTCAAGGTTTACATTTACGATGACCTCTACTTCAGGATCAGGAAGGAACTCAACGGTTATTACATTCCAAGCTGGGGAATGATTTTAGCAGACATGCTCGTTCAGGGGACTTATACGAGGCTCTTTGACGATGTTTTTGAGACGGTTGTTTCCAGTGATTGAATGGAACATTACTCTTCCAGTAGTACTTTTAAAATTTCCTCTGCAGACTCTATGGCTTTTTTAAGAGCGCTTTCATCAATCTTAACCTCTTCCCGAATTCCAAAAAACTCCTCGGCCCTTCCTTCATGTTTAATTATTGTCGGATTGAGAGCATAATGATCAGCCGCGATCCTGTACGTATGGAGGAGCTTTATCTCGGCATCCAGTGCATTTGAGATCATTTCCTCAACAAACTCTATGAAACTAAAGCGATCCTGCTTGGGACCTTTTCTCCGTTTGTTTTCCAAGAAATATTTTCTATTCGCCCAAAAATTAAACAGGGAAAAATACAAACTGCTTATAATCCGTCTGATGGAAACTTCATCAAGATTATAATTTTTTGATTCCACAAATTTCTTCAACAGGTCTATGAATTCTGATGGATCCATCTGTGCTACTCTCTCAGGCCCTGAAGGCATGTTATTGCCACCTTTGCCGCCAGGTTATCAAGTCCTGCTTTTCTCATCTCTTTTTTTACTTCTTTAACCACCCTTCTCCATTCCTCCCAGCTACCACGGGGGAATGTGATTTCAATGAATACAGGTTCCGATGTATCCGGATCGTGAGCAACGCTCAAAACCGGGTGTCCCAGCCAGGGGTACTTTTTGACGAGCATCTTTAGCAGTCCCGATAGCTCTGGAATGCTGACTAATGATGCCACTTCCGCAAGGGCCTTTTTATCAAGCTTTCCAAGTGCTCCCGGGATATCCAGGGTATCCCGGGAAATTCTTTCCTTAATCCTGATGCTTTCCGCACTTGTAATATTCAATTTTGTTTGAACCTGAACACTCAGGTTTCCGTCGTACAGCATATACGGCCTCTGGGACATTGAGTCCATCCCCTGATCCGTGAAATCTGTTGATTGATTATTCGCTGTCATCATAAATACCACCCGTTCATTCCCCTGTAATTTCTTCCCATGTAATCTTCGGGGCCCATCTAACCATGTATAACGGTTCACCGCTGAGGGTTCTTACCTGTGTGTTCTTAGATACCATTGCAGGCTCAAATTCAACTCTGATTCTGTATTTGCCTAATTTTGAATCTTCGTACTCAACTTCTTCTACGGCGGGCTCCTTTTCAAGAATTTTTACCTGCACCCATCCTTCCCTGGGCAATGTTCCGGGAGGGGATACAGATTTTCCTTCAACCTCCCTCATGCTCTCCTGTGATGGATATACAGAAATCCCGGTTGCAATATTTACCCCAAACTCCACGCCAAATGGAGAAATCTCCTGGGAGGGAATGGCATCAATTACAGCTGCTCTGAATATGATCAGTGTATTATCCTCAAGTTTCATGGTGCCCCATTTAACATCAAGAACTTTTGTAAGCTTTCCCATTTTTAATCCCTCCATACAAATAAAACAACGAGAATATATTTAAAAGTTTGGAGGGTTAAAAGATAAATATCGGTTGCAATCTTTAGTATATTTTAGAGAAAAGCCAGTACAAGGAGGACATCAGGGTAATGCTGGCGGATTACATTGGTTTCAAAGTTTTTGAGGATTGAGGAATGACCATATAACCGGAAGGGTGATTTCATGAGCGATGCGACTCAGGCCTTACACAAAATCGCAAGGGGCACCGGGATCATCTTTGCGGGGACGGTTGTCTCGATGTTCTTCGGGTTTTTGAGCAGGGCGGTAATAGCGAGGGAGTTCTCGAAGGCCGAGTACGGGGTGTTTAACTTAGCTTTGACGGTTTTGAGCATAGGGCTTGTGGTTGCCACGCTCGGCTTTCAAAATGCTCTACCCAGGGAGGTCGCGTTCTACAGGGAGAAGGAGCCCGGGAAGGTTGACAGGTTGATTTCAACGGCCATCGCCATAACAGCGGTGAGTGCGGTGATAACGGCCCTCCTGATCTTCTTCCTGGCCGGGGACATATCTTTGATCTTCCACGAGGAGCGCCTGGTCAGCGCGCTCAGGGTCATAGTCTTAGCCCTCCCCTTCTCGGCCCTGACCGCGGTCATCATCTCGGTGTCGAGGGACTTTAGGGAGGTAGTTGGGCAAAGAGAGACATTTTTATACCCTAAAATAATGAGAACATCGTAGAAGAAGGCAAATTCTCCTCAGGTGAGTCATCATGGATGAGACAAGCCAGGCTTTACAGAAAATTGCTAAGGGTACTGGAATTATATTTTTTGGAACTGTATTTTGGTTGTTTTTTGAGTTTTTAAGTAGGACAATTATAGCAAGACATTATTCAACTTCAGAATATGGTGTCTTCAACTTAGCTCTGACTGTTTTGAGTATTGCCCTTATAATAGCCACGCTTGGCTTTCAAAATTCCCTCCCCCGGGAGATTGCCTTTTACAGGGAAAAGGAACCTTTAAAGGTCCGTGATTTGATTTCAACGGCATTAGTAATTGTTGCGTTGAACAGTATAGTTTGGATGACAATTTTAATCCTCGGGGCTGAAGCCATTGCTCAAATTTTTAATGAGATAAGGTTAGTTTATGCTTTGAGAATAGTAGCTTTTGCATTACCATTTTCTGCCCTGATGTATGTAATTATTTCAATCTCTCAAGGTTTTGGTAGGGTTAAAGAAAAAGTGTATTTTCAGAATATCATGTACCCTATATTGTTTTTTGTATTAATACTCTTTGGAATCTCCCTAAATGCTAGCTATATCTATATTTTCATTGCATATTTGTTAAGCCAATTCTTAACATTTTTGATGTTAATTCTAAAGTTGTACAAAAATATACTTTTCAAGTTGAGCTTTCTGCTTAATACTGCTCTTGTTAAAGAACTTATTAAATTTTCCATTCCCCTTATGTTTGTTGGTCTTTTGAATTATTTAATGGGATGGACAGATACATTAATGTTAGGATATTACAAATCTACGGAGATTGTGGGACTGTACAATGCTGCTTCACCATTGGCAAAATTGCTCTTGTTAATCTTAAGCTCAGCAGGTTTTTTATATATGCCTCTGGCATCTACCCTATATGCACAGGGGAAGATTGAGGAGATTCGAAATTTATATGTGTTGCTAACTAAATGGATATTCCTACTCACGTTTCCATTGTTTAGTTTGATGTTCCTGTTGCCTGATTTTGTGATAACAATATTCTTTGGGCCAACATACATCCCCTCAAGCTCTGCACTGAGGATATTATCTGTTGGGTTTATCTTTCATGTTATCTTTGGATTAAATGGAATAAGTCTAGTTGTAATTAAGGAAAATAAATTTATGATGTACTCTAATTTATTCTCTGCAATTCTCAATGTGATGCTCAATGCGGTATTGATTCCCCATTATGGATTAAATGGAGCTGCAGTAGCGACAGCAATTTCATACCTTGTTGGCAACATACTAAGCTCGCTATGGTTGTACAAGAAAAGTAGGATTCATCCATTTAGACAGGATTACCTAACTGCATTATCTGTGAATTTATTGTTAATATTATTTGCTAGGGTCATTATATCTTTAATCTCAAATCAAATGTATAAGGGAGGATTAGTGCTGTTATTGTGGATAAGCATGTTTGCTTTGCTTATTGCAACTGGAAGTATTAGCAAGAAAGAGGTATCATGGATTTTACGAAGTGTGTCTATGTAACTGCTCTACGGAAAAGAACAACCTCTCCAGAATAAATCTTATCAAACCCAGGTTGGGCATTCCATCTTTCTAAAAAGTCTTTTGATGCCGGTTTAAATCGTTGCAGAGAAGGATCAACAAGGTATTTTTTACTTTGTAAGCGGGAGAGAAGAACATAGTATTCTTTTGTGTTGAAGATTTTATCTAAGACCAGTTTGGGGTTTGAGACATTATAATAACATCTCTCCAGAATTTCGTCTACAATTTGAGCAGACTGGGTGTATGTATCAATCGTAGAGATTGCAAGCTGGTTATAATATACCAGGGGAGGACCAAGTCGAAAGTCTGAAAAGATGTATTCCGTTTTTGGAATGGATTCCCCAGCAAAACTTAACCCTCTGGCCTCTCCATTTGTTAGTAACCAATTCAATTCGTAGGGATATATCAAAAAACTAACGATGCACAAAAGTGCAATTACTATGAGGATAATTCTAACAATATTTTTTAATTTCCCGGTGGCTATTGCTAGAAGATATGCAGATACAAGCATGGTTACATAGATTAACGCTTCTAGGAACCTCGAAAAAACTCCTAAAATTCCTTCCCAAGCGAATAGTCCTACACCAACAAAAAACTGCGATAATATACAATATAGTAAGAATTTTTCTGTTCCATTTTGTTTGTAAGAATATCTTTTGCTCCCATATTGTATTAAAAACAGAATTACAATGCTAATTATTAGTAGAGATCCAATAAATTGAATATATCCATATAACGAACTAAATGGAGTATATCCAATATATTCTCTGTTAACATGCATTGCAGATGATACTGAGAAAAATGTCTGAAATAACTTAGGAAGTCCAAGAATTATTTGTTTCATATTACCTAGTAAGTTTGTGCTGTAGTATATTGCAGAGGTAAAAAAGGCCACCATTGTAAGGACAAAAACCCTAAAAATATTATATCTCTTTGCGTCGCCTGTTAAAAGGGATAGAATACTGATCCCAAAAGCATATATTAAAAAATAATATGACCAAGTATGATGGTAATAGAAAAAAGGAAACAATATGAGTATAAAAATCATAACTTTTTTCATATCACTCATTTCTACATATAAGCTCCCAAATAAGGATAATAATAACAAAAAGAGTGCTCTCGCAACTGCATTCGCTGCTGTAAGTCCAAAGGACATTGAAAAAGTTGAACTTGCTAGAGGAAACATTGCAAAAAGGTATAAGACTATTATGTCCAGATTGCTATGTTCTTTTATTTTACTTTTAGAGAGTTTGCTATAAAATGCTATTACCACTATGGGAAGAAATATTAGCCCAGGCCATGGGAAAAGTTGATGAAACTTGTCATTATATGGAAACACGACAGTACCTGTTACTATATTGATGATAGCTGCTAAAAGTTTTGGCAATACATCAACAGTGGCGTAATTTCTTATGTTGGATTGCCAAGTTATTGCCATTTCTTTGTGAGGTATTTCACCATGCGTAATTATATAGTATCTACCCCATCCAGAACCTACTTCCCATTGTACAGGAGTCGGCGAATAGCCTATTTTTGGATACAAGTATACAAGATCCCCTAAAAGAATAAGCAGGATAATTAGTAATATAAGATTAAGTCTTTTCATGTTTAGTATCACCTAGGGTTATTTGTAGCCATTACTTAGTTTTAATTTTAAATTTTTTTCATGTCTTTTTATAATCTCCTTAAATAACTTGACTGCTTCAGGATTTTTGTCTGCGAGATTTGTTCTCTCTCCTGGATCCTGTACAAGATTATACAGCTCCATAGAGTTTATCCCATTGTCGCATATAAATTTGACCTTTTTTGTTCTAACTGCTATTTTTCTTAGATTGTAATCAATTTCCAGTTTATATTCCGGCTGTGCAACTTCTGAGATAATATAATCTTTTTTCTTCTGCTTGGGGTTAAGGATATTGCCTCCAAGATATTCTTTTGGTATCTTCACTCCTAAGTTGCCCAATACGGTTGGCCCAATGTCCAAGTGCTCTACCAAATTGTCAACATAAATTGGCCCCTGAATGTCCTTAGCATATATGATTAAAGGAACATGAATAAGCTCATCGTATAGCTTTGGTGGGTGTATAAAGTCCCCGTGCTCTAGAAACTCTTCACCATGATCCGCTGTGAATATTACAAGGGTATTTTCCAACATCCCTAAGTTATCAAGTTTTCTAAACAACTCCATAAGCGATCTATCTAGGTATCTAACTTTCATCTCATATAAATATCTCAGGTCTTTTAAGTCATTATCTGAGATTAACCATCTGGCATGCTTGTAAAGCCACAGTTTTAAATGCAATTTTCTTATTTTAAAGTTACTGATTTTGTAATTTATTCTTGGAGAATAATATGGAAGGTGTGGATCCATATAGTGTAACCAAATGAAAAATGGCGAGGAGAATTTCCTTTTATGAGATTCAATAAGGTTATACAGGTGCCTATTGACTTCTTCTCCTTCGAGGTAAGGAGGATTTATGTTGAGAAACATGTTTATTCCTTGAGTTAAATCTAGCAGGAATGGATCTTTGTGAGCAAATTTTGATAACTTATACATCATTTTCCTTAAAGTTGATATCTCATTTTGGTCTAAGATATCACTGAAAACATTAAATCCCCTATTGTATCCAAAAAATTTGGAGAGATATGCATTATTAGAGATTCCTAATGTGAAAAAGCCTTCTTTTTTTAGCACTTCTGCGATGGGTTTCCGTTTTTTATTGAAAATTCCTCTATACCCACCATACATAAGGGGATATGTGGATGTCATTATAGAAGGGAAACATGCTGGAGTACCAGCACCATTTGAGAAAGCATTTCTAAAGATGATGCTATTCTTTAAAATAGACC
>Ga0256840_1003781_pt1 | contig 11902 bp, 9 predicted proteins | sample 355202metaG_FD_185969 | JGI IMG/M metagenome (GOLD analysis project Ga0256840, IMG submission 185969) | Hydrothermal vent microbial communities from Mid Atlantic Ridge, Atlantic Ocean - 355-202 | ecosystem: Environmental > Aquatic > Marine > Hydrothermal vents | place: Atlantic Ocean: Mid...
GTTCCTGGAAAATGCGGAATATGATCCTGAAAAGCCCATCTCTGAGATGCGTTGTTTGCTGGAGCAGGGTTTCATGTGCATGGGGCCGGTCACTGCCGGTGGATGTTCTGCTGGAGAGGCTCCCAAGTGTATCAGCGCCAGGGTGCCTTGCAGAGGCTGCTTTGGGCCGGTGAAACCGGATAGCAATCAGCTTCTGGACATGATGAATGCCCTGGCAAGCAACGGTATCGACTGGAAGACAGTAGTAGATCGCAAGTCCCTCCTGAGGTTTTCAGGTGCCCACGGGTTTCTGAGACCTTCAAAGGGTAAATAAGCAGGAAAGACGGAGAAAGATATGGAAAAGGTACTCAATATACAGCCAATTACTCGTATTGAGGGACATGCCAGCATTGCCATCCATCTGGATGATGACGGCAATGTCAGGGAGACCAAGCTTCACATCATGTCCCTCAGGGGATTCGAGAAGTTCATAGAGGGCCGGCCTGCAGAGGAGGTCCCCAGGATAGTCAACCGCATCTGCGGTATCTGTCCCTGGATGCATCATACCGCTGCCAACAAGGCAGTTGACGGATGTTTCGGGGTCACACCAACCCCGGCAGGGAACAGACTGCGGGAACTGCTGCAGACCATGGCCCACATCAATGACAAGATCCTGCATTTCTTCTTTCTGGCAGCCCCTGACTTTGTCCTCGGTCCTGACAGTGACTATGCAGTCAGGAACGTTGTGGGCATAGTAAAGGAGGCACCTGATCTCGCCATGCAGGTGGTGAAGATGAGGCAGCTTGGCCAGATGATGCTGGAGCGTTTTGCAGGAAAGGCAATCCATCCCATTGCAGCAGTAGTGGGAGGATTTGCCAAACCCATGACAGAGAGAGAGAGAAAGGAACTCCTGGCAGATACACAGACTCTCCTGGATTTTGCCAGGTATGCACTGGATTTTGCCAAGGAGAATGTCTTCAGCAAGTATGAAGATGTCATTGCAGATCTTGGCACTATCAAGACCGGGTTTCTTGGTTCTGTCAAGAATGGCGGAGAGTTTGATATCTACAACCAGGGTACTCTGCGTCTGATGAAGGCGGATGGTACCTATACCGATTTTTCTGTAGATGAATACACTGACTATCTTGCTGAGGCAGTAGTGCCCTGGTCCTATGCCAAACTGCCATACGCAAAGGTCTGGAACGAGGGATTCTCCATGGATCTCGATGAGCCAAAGGGGGTTTATCGGGCCAATACCCTGGCAAGGATCAATGTGTGTGACAAGATCGCTACCCCTGATGCACAGGCTGCTTTAGAGGAGTTCAGGGAAAAGTTCGGCAGGCCTGCCCAGAATACACTGCTCTATCACTGGGCCAGGCTCATCGAGCTGGTCTATGCGTGTGAGCGCAGCAAGGAGCTCCTGGAAGATGATGCCATTACAGAGACCAACGTCAGGGCTGAGGCTGCTCCCAAGGCAGGCCGCGGTATCGGATGTGTAGAGGCACCGCGCGGCACCTTGATCCATGACTACACAACGGATGAGAATGGCTGTATTGTCAAGGCCAACATGATAGTTGGTACCACTCATAATATAGCCCCTATGAATATGAGTGTAGCCCAGGCTGCAAAGTCTCTTATCAAGGATGGCAAATATGATGAGGGGCTGTTGAACAAGGTGGAGATGGCGGTACGCGCTTATGATCCATGAATCTCCTGTGCTACGCACCGCCTGGATGGCGGTCTTCCCCTGACAGTTACCATCGTTGATAGGGATGGTGAGGTCGTGGATCGGCTTAAAACCACTTAGGAGGTTATGCCATGACAGAGGAAAAGAAGAGAGAACGGAGAAAGGTCAGGGCCGAGAGCCCCAGTACTGCCTGCGGCTATATCGGACACATGACAGTTGATGAGCTGAGGGAACGTGCCACCGGTGATGAGTTTGATGCCCGGTGCCCTGTGTGCCGTCAGATCCATCTGACCAGGGAGGAGATAGAGGAGTTAGAGAAGAGAAAGCTCACGGAATCTGAAAAATTTCAAGAGATAAAGAGCGAAGCAGAGCTTTAGGCCGTTACTCTTTTGAAATAGTTGGTTGACGTTGACGGTAAAGAGGCCCTGTCTGGGCCTCCTTGGTAGCTCTTTGTATAGAGTTCAGGGATTCAAGATGCAAAGGCCTGCTCCGCACCGGAGCAGGCCTTTACTATTATCCATTACTTCTTTGTCTTTTCTATCAGCTTGCGGCTGCCATCAATGAGATCGTCGATTACTGATGGATCTGCCAATGTGGAGGTGTCACCGAAGTCGTCCAGATCTCCTGCTGCTATCTTACGCAGGATTCGTCTCATTATCTTTCCGCTCCTGGTTTTTGGCAGTCCTGGAGCAAACTGGATCACATCAGGAGAGGCAATAGGCCCGATCTCCTTTCTTACATGGGTTCTTAGTTCATTCCGGAGTTTTTCAGTCTCCTTGACGCCGGACTTAAGGGTAACATAGGCATAGATGGCCTGGCCCTTGATGGGGTGAGGCATTCCCACCACTGCTGCCTCTGCTACTGCTGGATGTGCTACCAGGGCGGATTCGATCTCTGCAGTGCCCATTCTGTGTCCGGAGACATTGATTACATCGTCCAGTCGGCCCATTATCCAGAAATATCCGTCTTCATCTCTGCGGGCACTGTCACCAGCATCATACAAGCCTTCAAACCTCTCAAAATAGGTGCTCTTATAACGTTTGGGGTCTCCAAACACCCCTCTTAACATGCCAGGCCAGGGTTTTTTGATGACCAGGTGCCCACCCTCATTCACGTCTGCCGGTGATCCGTCTTCCTTGAGTATTGCGGCGTCAACTCCAGGCAGAGGCAGTGTGGCTGAACCTGGTTTCAGAGGTGTGACATAGGGCAGGGGGGAGATCATTATTCCGCCGGTTTCCGTCTGCCACCATGTATCCACTATGGGCAGCTTTCCCTTGCCAATATGCTCATGATACCAGATCCATGCCTCAGGATTGATGGGCTCTCCAACTGACCCCAGGACACGCAGCGTTGAGAGATCATGTTTCTCTGTCCATTCTGTGCCTTCTCTCATCAGTGCCCTGATAACTGTGGGAGCGGTATAGAAGATGTTTACCTTGAACTTTTCCACTATCTTCCAGAACCGGTCTGGGGCCGGCCATGTTGGAACTCCTTCAAACATCAGGCTGGTAGCACCGAGTGTGAGCGGACCATAAAGTATATAGGAGTGGCCTGTGATCCAGCCGATGTCAGCAGTACACCAGTAAACATCGTCATCCTTCAGGTCAAACACCCACTGGGTAGTGTGGGCAGCGTAAGTGAGATAACCGCCGGTGGTATGGACAACACCCTTAGGCTTGCCTGTGCTGCCACTGGTATAGAGGATGAATAGAGTGTCCTCGGAGTTCATTCTTTCAGGTTCGCACTGATCAGTAATTTGGTCAGAGGCCATCTCCTCGTGCCACCAGGTGTCCCGGCCATCCTGCATCTCAATCTCGTTTCCAGCCCGCTTGACCACTATGCAGCTCTCCACAGAGGGACACTCCTTCAAGGCCTCGTCTGCGTTGGGTTTTAGCGGAATTGTTCTGCCTGCTCTCAACACGGCATCAGCAGTTATGAGCACCTTGGCCTGGCAATCCTGAATACGGTTTTGAAGGCTATGGGCACTGAAACCTGCAAAGACCACGCTGTGCATTGCACCAATTCTTGCACATGCCAGCATTGCGATTGCAAGTTCAGGAATCATTGGCAGATAGATGGAAACTCTGTCTCCCTTTTTAACCCCTTTGCTCTTGAGGACATTGGCGAAACGGCAGACCTCCGTGTGGAGCATCTGGTAGGTGTAAACCCTTACGTCATCTTCAGGCTCACCCTGCCAGATTATGGCGGCCTTGTTTCTCTTTCCATCTTCGAGATGCCTGTCAAGGCAGTTATAGGATGCATTGAGCTGGCCACCGATAAACCATTCTATCTTGGGCTTGTGCATATCAGCCTTTACAACAGTGCGCCACTTTCTGAACCAGGATACCAGTTCCTCCGCACGATCTCCCCAAAATCCTTCCGGATCATCCATGGAGCGTTTGTACAGCTCCTTGTATTCTTTCATGCTCTTTACATGGGCCTTTTTCTGGAGTTTTTTGTCTGGTTTGAAGACCCTCTCTTCATGCATCAAGCTTTCAATCTTTCCATTTTCACTCATAGCGTCACCTCTCAAATTGTATTTATGAGGAAGTATTCACCCAAGTAGTATTTTTGTCAAGGTATTAGTTAAAGAATAAATAAATATAAAAACAGGTAGTTGTGAAATAACTAATATCTTAACATCGTTGCTATTCAGAATGCGCCAGAGAAATGCCTCTTAACAGTTTGTTATGATAGGGGTAAAGTAAAGGAAAAAAAGGGGGTAGAGTCAACAAAATGAACGGTGTTGACAATGATCTCTTCCGATGGATGGTCAGGATCAGGAGGCACCTGCACCAGTGGCCTGAACTGGCCTTCCAGGAGGAAAAGACCTCTGCATATATTTGTGAACGGTTAGATGAATTGGGGATCTCCTATCGAAGGGGAGTGGCCAGAACCGGGATTGTTGCAACCATTACAGGCCGAGACAGGGATAAGGGTGGTGGAGTGGCATTGCGGGCCGATATGGATGCCCTGCCCATTGAGGAGAAGACCGGCCTTCCTTTTGCGTCTATGGTGTCTGGAGTGATGCATGCCTGCGGTCATGATGGACATGTTGCAATGCTTCTCGGCGCAGCGGCGCTGCTCAAGAGAACCCCGCCGGAAAGAGGAGAGGTTCGTCTCCTGTTCCAGCCTGCGGAGGAGGGGCAAGGCGGTGCAAGGCTCATGGTAGAGGAGGGTGCCCTTGATGGAATGGACCTGATATTCGGTGGACATATTGACAGACATTTCATGGTGGGAGAGATCGTGGTCCAGCCAGGCTTGATATGTGCCTTTACTGATGGTTTTCATGTGAGGATCATTGGCAAATCCGGCCATGCAGCCAGGCCCCATGAGGCTGCAGATGCAGTGGTGGCAGCCAGCCACCTGGTGATTGCCGTGCAATCTCTGGTTACCAGACGGCTGAATCCTACCTATCCCAGCGTCATCTCCATCGGAAGGATAGAGGCTGGCACTGCAGAAAACATCATAGCAGGCAGGGCAGATCTTTACGGTACCATTCGAACCACCCATGCAGCCATCAGGAAGCGGGTATTTAACGGGCTGGAGCGCGTGGTGGCCTCCATCTGTGATCTTTTCAATGTAGAGTGCAGTATCGAGTATGGCAATCACTATCCTCCTGTGATAAACAGTTCTCGGGCCTGTGCTATAGCAGAGGCAGCCGCTAAGGAGGTATGCGGGGCCGATGGTGTCATAGGTCAGAGCCACCCCAGCCTTGGAGGAGAGGATTTTTCCTTCTTTCTTGAAAAGATCCCTGGGTGTTTTGTTAGGTTCGGTGCTGTCCAGCCAGGCCAGGAGGAGATACCTGCACACAGTCCCTTTTTCGACTTTGATGAGGATGTGCTCTCTTTTGGCGCAGCATTTTTCGATGCCGTAGCAAGAAAGGCCCTGTCGCATGACAAAACATGGGCAGGAGATCTATAATATTCTTTTTTTATGAGCTAAGCCAATGCCCTTCAATTTGGGAGCTGTTGGCAGCAAGGCAGGAAGAGAGATGAAACACCATGCAGACGAATTGATCCTGGATTTTCATGCCAGCCCCTGGTTTTCCCTGGGTATCGAGGTGGAACTCCAGCTCCTGGATCCTGATACCATGGCACTGTCCCCCAAGGCCCTTGACATTCTTGAAACCCTTCCTCCTGGCCTGGAAGAACATGTGAAGCAGGAGTTCATACAATCCATGCTGGAGGTTAATACTTCTCCGTGTCCGGATTTTCAGACTGCCTATGAAGAACTCCGCCGGATTATTGTTGCCTTTCACGAGGTGGCAGCAGGGTGCGGAGCATCTGTCTTTGTCTGCAGCCTTCATCCATTTTCCAGTTCCCATGAGCAGGTGCTTTTCCCGGATCCCCGTTATGCCCGGATACTTGATGAGATGCAGCTTGTGGGCAGGCAGCTCATAACCCAGGGCCTGCACTGCCATGTTGGGGTTCCTGATCGGGATATTGCCATAAGGGTCTTTGACAGGATACGCCCCCTGCTGCCTCTGTTTCTGGCCCTCAGCTGTTCATCTCCCATCTTTCACGGAGAGGATACAGGCCTGTCTTCCTATCGGTCCAAGCTGTTTGATGCCTTGCCCAGGTCAGGGATGCCTGAGGCCCTGGGACGGTGGAATGGTTACGAACAGCTGTTAAATGTCCTCTATTCCCAGGGCATTATCCAGACCCCAAGGGATGTCTGGTGGGATGTAAGGCTCAGTCCGGGATTCGGCACCATAGAGATCCGTATCTGTGACGTACCTATTCGTTTCAAGGAGATAATGGCCCTGGTTGCCCTTATCCAGGCCACTGTCGCAGCCATTGCCCAGGATCTTATGCCATGGGATCTGCCGCCCAGGCCCATCATACAGACCAACAAGTGGCAGGCGGCTCGCTATGGCCTAAATGGTCGGTTTATCTCTATAGGAGGGGCTGTAAAGGGGAACAGGCTGTCGATTTCCGATGCCATTTTGCAGCTTCTGGATCTGTTATATCCTGTCTTCCAGGAACTTGGAAGCGAAGATCAGGTGGATACCATAATCCAGATGATAAGGCGGGATACCGGCAGCAACAGGATGCGGGCGGCCGTGAAGGATACTGGCAATCTTCCAGGGGCAATCCGCAAGCTGCAGCAGGGTTTTTGGGAGTAGAACCCTGGCCTTAGAAACCGGATGGTTGAAAAAGGCTGTTTCCTCTGCGTGGTTCCATTTGCTGCAAGAGCTCTCTTCTTTGGATTGATCCTATGCCTGTAACTATGAAATGAAGGGGCTCCCAGTTCTCTTAACCTGCTGCCTTTTTCAACCATTTTTGCCAGCTCTATTGACCTTGCACTGCACCGGATATATTTTTCCATATCTCCTTTAGACAATTTTGAGACAGGATAGCATAATATCTGCAGCCGCATTCTGCCGAATGGGGTGCTTCATCCCTTCTGCAGAGGCACTATTCTGAATATGGCTGCTGAAATGGAGGAAAAAATGGCAAGAAAGGTCACCAGGACCCCGGTAATTCTAATTTCGTTGCTTTTATCGTTGGCTGCATCCGGGGCCAATGGTTATGTGGTTTATTACCTGCACAGGGAGCTGCTGCAGAACTGGGAAGGTTATCTCCTGATAGCCTCTCCCCTTGCAGCATGGCTTCTGTTCCTTATCCTGCTCTTTGTCATCATGCCCACAGGGGAGCTGGTTTCTGCTATTGAAGATGAGACGGACAAGGAACCTTATGTTGACAAGGGTGCCAAGGCTGATGGGCAGGTGCGTGCCGGCGGAGAGGATCTGGAGGCGGCTGAAGTAGCTGAAGGTGCCCCTGTTGCGGATCTCCATGGCCGTGAGGTGGCAGTGGCTCAACTCCTTGGGCTTCTGCAGCGTGAAGGTCGTCTTCTGGACTTCCTTCAGGAGGATCTTGATGCATATGAGGATGCCCAGATCGGTGCCGCTGTTCGTGAGGTGCATAGGGGATGCAAGCAGGCCCTGCATGACCTCCTTGGCCTGAAGCCTGTACTGGATGCCCCTGAAGGCAGCGAAGTGGAGATAGATGAGGAGTTTGATCCGGTAAGGATCAGGCTGGTTGGTAATGTTCAGGGTAATCCCCCGTTCCATGGTGTTATCCGCCATTGCGGATGGCGCTATACCAGGATGAGGCTTCCTGAATGGACCGGAGGCGCCACGGATATCCTGGCACCTGCCGAGGTGGAAATATCCTGATCCCAGCCGGTTTCAGGGTGTTGTCCGTATGTAGCCAGGCTGAAACAGTTCTTAAAGGTCTAAAAAAGGTATGAGTGAAAACCAGTCCAGATATATCATTGGAATCGATCTTGGTACCACCAATTCTGTACTCTCATTCCTGGATTCTGCCAGTTCTGAGGATGGTGCCAGGATAGAACTCTTTCCGGTTCCCCAGGTAGTGGCTCCTGGTGAGGTGGCAGAGAGGGACCTTCTTCCATCCTTCATCTATATTCCCACCAAGCAGGAGAGGGATGCTGGCAGTTTTACCCTGCCATGGGACCCCTTTGGTGAAAGGGTAGTGGGAGAATATGCCAGAAAGCGTGGCGCCGAGGTCCCTGGCAGACTCATTGCCTCAGCCAAGAGCTGGCTTTGCCACTCAGGCGTTGACCGCACTGCCCCTATATTGCCCCTGGATGCCGCTGAGGATGTGCAGAAGTTTTCCCCCATTGCAGCAACTGCCACATTTCTCCGCCATCTCAAGGCTGCCTGGAACCACACTGTTGGTGAAAAGGAGGGTGCCCCCTTGGAGGAGCAGGAGATCTATCTCACAATCCCTGCATCCTTTGATGCCGTGGCCAGGGATCTCACAGCAAAGGCAGCCTCCTCTGCTGGTTTTCACAGGATAACTCTTCTGGAAGAGCCGCAGGCAGCCTTCTATGCCTGGCTCAATGCAATGGGCGATCAGTGGCGTGAGGAGGTCTCTCCTGGAGATATCATTCTCGTGGTGGATGTTGGCGGAGGCACCTCTGATTTCAGCCTGATCCAGGTGGGTTCAGAGGATGGACAGCTCACCCTGGAACGTCTTGCAGTTGGCGAGCACCTGCTCCTTGGCGGCGATAACATGGACCTTGCCCTCACATACAGGGTGGCCCAGGAGATAGAATCCCAGGGACAGAAGCTGGATCGGTTTCAGTTCCAGACCCTGTGGCACCAGGTCCGGTTGGCCAAGGAGAAGATATTTCAGTCTGAACATGGCCCTGATCAGGTCTCCATAGCCATTGCCGGCAGGGGTTCCTCCTTAATTGGAGGAACAATCAAGGCAACTGTTACCAGGGAGATCTGTCAGCAGGTGATACTGGAAGGTTTTCTTCCTGCATGTTCCCAGGATGATATGCCTGTTGTCCGGCCTGTCACCGGGCTTCAGGAAATAGGGCTGCCCTATTGCAGCGATACCGCCATTACCAGGCATCTTGCTGCCTTTCTCAGGAATCATGCGCCCTCCCATACTGCCATCTCTTTTGTCCTGTTCAATGGGGGTGTCTTCAAGGCCCAGGTGCTCAGGGATCGGCTCATGGAGGTGATCAGATCCTGGGATGTCGCATCGGAAATAAGGCCCCTGTCAGGAACTGACCTGGATCTTGCTGTTTCCCTTGGGGCAGCCCATTTTGGCAAGGCCAGACGCAGCGACGGAATCAGAATAAAGAGCGGCGTACCCCTGTCATATTACATCGGCGTGGAGTCCGCCGGTCTTGCAGTTCCAGGCATGCCACCGGTTATAAAGGCCCTCTGCATCGTTCCAAAGGGGTTGGAGGAGGGTTCCGATGTGGAGATCCCGGAACGCCAGTTCGGGCTGGTGGTGGGGCAGAAGGTGCAGTTCATGTTCCTTGGCTCCAACCAGAGGCCCCAGGATCAGCCTGGTGACATGGTAGAGAATTGGCACGATACAATAGAGCAGATAAGCATCCTGGAATCAGTAATGGAGGCTACGGGACTGGAACCAGGCACCGTGGTCCCTGTAATCATCAAGGCCAGGGTAACAGAGGTTGGTACCCTTTCCATCAGCCTTGTGAACCAGGAGAAGGGGCTGGAGTTCAATCTGGAGTTCAATGTCCGGGAGCAGTAGCAATATAGCTCCGATCCGTATGGACAGACGGGTGATCTCCATGGCCATGCGCTATGTGGAGAATCCTGCCCTTGTGGACAAGGAGCGGGATGTAGCAGTGCCCCTGCTCATCAGGGCACTCGGAATGAAGGAGATGGAGCATCGGCAAGATGTCATGATGATCCTTTGTACGGTAGCCATGGAGGAGTTATGGCAGCCCCTCTGCAGGATCATGGCAGACAGGTCAGAACCAGATGAACTTCGGGATCATTCAGCAGTCTATATCTCCCTTGTTGGCCCCTTTATCTCAAGACCAGCCCATCTGAACAGGATCCTTCAGGACCTATTTCTTTCAGGGGATCATGGCCTCAAGGTCAGGGCCCTGCTATCCATGGGTTGGGAGGGAAATCGGCATGCCATCCCTTTACTGATGAGCGCCGTACGTTCAGATGACCAGGAGATCCGGGACGTTGCTATCGATGCCTTGTGCAGTGTCCGTGAGCCGGAGCTGATGGACATTCTGGAGGAGATGGTTGTGAATGGAAGCGATCAGGAGAGGCTGGTCATTCTGTTCAACCTCTGGCAGTTTCAGGATAGTGAGGATCGGGTGGCAGCCATCTACACCAGGGAGCTGAGAAGCAGTGACCCGCCCCTTCGGGCAGATATACTTCGGCTGCTGGGTGAGCTCTCTCCAAGACCGGAAAATAGATCCCTTTATCAGCAGTATCTTGAAGATCCTGACGGAAAGATCAGGGGGCTTGCCTTAGAACGGCTTTTTGAGCTGGATCTACTGGACCGTGACCAGGTCAGGGAGTTTCTGGATGACCCCTGTATGGATGTAAAACGTCGTGCCCTCGCCATTCTCAGGGAGATGGACAGGTAGCCCATGGCCTCTTGATCTCTATCCCCTTTTTCTTCTGTTTGTCTCCACACCCTCTCTTTCCATCTACCATTCAATCTTACACCCCAACAGGGAAAAGTTTTTTCTGGAAAAGTTTTTCCATGTGAAGGAATGTTTTTTCCTTTTTTTTATAATGACGTCTTTTATCCTGCTTATTTCGGGTGTTTCAGGTGTTTTTTTCTTTTTTTGGTTGGCACGATTAGTGCAGAGTCAAGGGCGAAGGTTAGAATTTGGGTTTGTTCAGGATTGTAACTTGGTGTGTTGGATCGGGTAATGAGATTTCTGAATAATCTTAAACCAAATAGAAAAAATTAGAAAATAAGGAGGAGTTATGAAAAAGAGTTTGTTTAACAGGTTTGGGGCAGCAGTAATGATCTGCATGTTCCTGGTGATGGGCGGCATGGTGAGCAATGGATGGGCGCTGTCGTTGCCGGCACTTGACTTTCAAGGATCAGTATATGTGGATCTTGATGCACCATATACAAGCCCTAATCCTTATAACACTGTAAAGGTAACATCATATACGGATAAGGATGGGTGGGATAGTGATTTGGCACATCCTAACGATCCGATTTTGGGACAAACCGTTGCAGGGTTTGGATTCTTGGGTATCAGTTATAACTGGCAAAATGATATCCTTGCAGTGGATCCAACAGCAACTGCTAATTTTATTATTGGTTCCTCAACAGATCCATATTTGACTGCTGAGGCTTCCAATATCCAAATTAATAAAGTGGGCAGCAGAGAGTATCTTGTTTCAGCACTGCTTACTGGTCATACCTTTTATCACACTAATGACTCAGTCTTTATGACACAGTTTAAGGATGCAGTTGGTTCAAATGATCGTTCTCAAATTGTTACCTGGGACGTAGTCTTTGATCTAACAAATCTGCCTACAGACTATGATTATAAGATTAATGTTTCTGGTAAGCTTGCCCCTGTCCCAGAGCCAGCCACTATACTGCTCTTTGGCGCTGGTCTCATCGGTATTGCCGGTATTGCCCGCAGGAACATGAAGAAAGAGGATGCATAATGTAATCCGTCCCATACGGATTGGATCCGCCCAGTAATCAAAAGGGCCTGTTTCAGACAGGTCCTTTTTTATTTTTCCATACAGGCGGTCTTGTTCATTACAATTCATCTTCTCCATTGATACCTCTGGTACCTTGCGGGGTGTATGGCTATTGGCATCTCAACGAAAAAGGCCCTGCTGCAAAAAACAGCAGGGCCTTGCAATGTTTTATCCTGTACGGGGCAACATGATCAGATCGGACTGATCTATGCTGCACAGGGCCTTATATCCTGTCAGGA
>Ga0256840_1003782_pt1 | contig 11901 bp, 10 predicted proteins | sample 355202metaG_FD_185969 | JGI IMG/M metagenome (GOLD analysis project Ga0256840, IMG submission 185969) | Hydrothermal vent microbial communities from Mid Atlantic Ridge, Atlantic Ocean - 355-202 | ecosystem: Environmental > Aquatic > Marine > Hydrothermal vents | place: Atlantic Ocean: Mid...
CAGTGACGATCAATGCCCCCTCACGCACTTCGACCGACAGGTCATCATCGGAAAAACCCGCAACGGCAATGGTGATCCGCCAGGCGTCTTCACCTGTTTTTTCGATGTTGTAAGGGGGGTAGCTTTGTTTGCCGGCGTCATTGGTGAACACGCGGTCCATCAAATCAGCGATCTGGTCAAACCCGACAGTGGCACGATAAAGCGGTGTAAGGTCAAGATTTCTCATGGTTTTTCATCCTTCTTCAAGCGATAAAATGTGGCGCCTTCCGGTATTGGACAGGCTATTTTGCTGACCGGACCCGCTAAACGGCATCCGGCTGATATTCAGATATGTAAGCGATTTTCAGGTTTCAAGGCCCTAAGGGCGGACAAATTTCGCACCGGTATGATCCAGCGGCCCTCGCAAAATTATTCGCTGTGATGCCGGTTCCACCTTTTGAAACGGCCCTTCGGTTTCTTTCAACTTTGCCAGAACCACTTCCAGCGGCTCGGCCAGCGACATGCCCAAAGCAACCTTTCGCCCCTGCACCTCGGCCATCGCCGAAACCACCGATACAATTTGCGGATTGCCGTTTTCCATATTGAAGACCGGCGCCCCGCTGGCCCCGAAATCCACATCGCACGACATAATCAAATTCCCCGATTGCCGCGCCAGCACGCGACAGCTTTCTTCAATCGACGGGGAATCAGACCGCCCGCGGGCATAGGAAACCACCCCGACAGTCGCCCCTTTGCGCGGCCTTGGACCAGTGGCAAACGGCGTGATCGAGGTTTTCTGGATAGGCCGGGTCAATTGCAAGACGGCAATATCGTTGCGCACACGGATATCACTGGAATTCACCGCATAGGAATAATCCGGATGCACCACCGCCCGTTTCACACGGGCATAGGCCGTGGCCCGCCCGCCGCGCCATCCGGCCAGAAACTCGATCTTGGTGGCGTCCACCTGTTTGCGGCTATCCTTGTCAAACATGCAATGCGCTGCGGTCAGCACCAGATCCGGCGCGATCAAGGCCCCTGTGCACATGCTGCTTCCGGCGATGTTCAAGCGCCCCACGGCCTCCCAACCGCGACTGTCGTCGCCGGTTATCATGGCACGCAACCCGCTATGTTCCTCGGAATATCCTACCGAGGCAAAACCGGCCAGAAAGACCAGAACGCTCAACAAAAACCGCATACTTCCTCCGTTACTTGCCGCATCCTAACGGCCCGTTACGGCGAGATTAAGGCTGATCTCCCGAAATTGCACGCGGTTTCGGTCCGCCCAGCGCCCAGTCCAGCAATTCGACCGTATGCACCACCGGCACATCCGTGCCCCCGCCGATCTGGATCATACAGCCGATATTGCCGGCCGCGATCACATCCGGCGCCTTTGCCTCGAGCGTTTGCACCTTGCGGCTTTGCAATTCTTTGGAAATCTCCGGCTGCATCAGGTTATAGGTGCCGGCCGAGCCGCAGCACAAATGGCTGTCCGCCGGTTCCACCACCTCGAACCCCGCACGTTTCAGCAAGGTTTTCGGCTGTGTTTTCACCTGTTGCCCGTGTTGCAGCGAACAGGCCGCGTGATAGGCCACGCGCATATCCCTGGCCGCACTTTCGGGAAACTCCAGCGTGGCCAGCAATTCGCTGACATCCATCGCCAGCCCCGCAATCACCGCCGCGTCTTCGGCCAGTGGATCATTGCGGAACATATGTCCGTAATCCTTGATCGTGGTGCCACAGCCCGAGGTGTTGATCACCACCGCATCCAGCCCCTCGCCCCTGACTTCCCGCATCCACGCCGCGATATTTGCCACCGCCGATCCATGCGCCTGCTTGTCTTTGCCCATGTGGTGCGTCAAGGCCCCGCAACAGCCCATGCCCTGTGCAATCACCACCTCGCATCCCAGCCGCCGCAACAGCCGGATGGTGGCATCGTTGATATCCGTATTCAGCGCCTTTTGCGCACAACCGGTCAGCAGCGCCACCCGTTTCTTGCGTTCCCCTTTGGCCGCAAACACCTGCGGGTCATCATTGCGGCTGACCGACGGGATGCGTTTGGGCGCCATCTCCAGCATGGCACGCAACCGCGCATCCGGCACCAGCGCGCGAAACGGCCGCCCGATTTTCGCCCCCAACAGCGCCAGCCGGAACCTTTTGGGATAAGGAATGACCGCCGCCAGAACCCAGCGCAAAGCGCGATCCATCAGGGGGCGTTTGTAGGTCTTCTCGATATAGCTGCGGGCGTAATCCACCAGATGCATGTAATGCACACCGGACGGACAAGTCGTCATACAGGCCAGACAGGACAGGCATTTATCCACATGCTCGACCGTCTTTTTGTCCGCTGGCCGCCCTTCCTCCAGCATATCCTTGATCAGATAAATCCGCCCGCGCGGGCTGTCCAGTTCATCACCCAGCACCTGATAGGTAGGGCAGGTCGCGGTGCAGAACCCGCAATGCACACAGGCCCGCAGGATGTCATTGGCACGCTGGATATTCGGGTCGCGCATTTGCTCGGGGGTGAAACTGGTTTGCATGTTTTGTTACAACCCCTGCACATAATATATGATAATCCCAAGCGCACAGAAAAACCAAACGGCCATAACTGTAAACAACTTGGAACGCGACCAATGCAGCTTCTTTTGCCCGACGTTAGGAATGATACGAAAAGGCAAAACAACCAAAAACAGCAGGCCAAAAAATATCCAGCCATCAGAATCCGCACTCCCTAGCCAATCATCAGGCGGACGGGGCGGGGAAGTGGAAAAGAAACCGGTAGCAATAATAATTGCAATAACAATACTGACAATTATTAAGGGTTTCCCGTACGGGATCCACAAAAGCAAAGCCACCCCCGAAGCGCCGATTAAAAGCGCGATCAATATCAATCCGATTAAAGGATCCATTCAAGATACCCCATTTAAAAGATTATTATTCAATATCCCGCGCGGATCGAACTGCGCTCTGATCCCCGCACTCAACCTTGCCAGCCCTGCCGGCTCGGGATGGAACCGCGCAAAACTATCACCCCGCACCAATGTCGCATGACCGCGCAGATCACCCATCCGCGCCCGCAAGTCGGCGCCTTGGGGCATCAAGGCCCAGACCTGCCCGCCGCCCCAGTCATAAAGCACCGCATCGCCCCCCAGTCCGGCCACCATGTCAGGCGCATCCGACGGCTTGACCGATATCCGCCACACATCCCCCTCGCGACCCTGAAACGCCGCTACATCGCGAACATCCTGCCACATCGCGGAAACTTGCACCGGATCATCCAGAACCCCGACCTCGCCAAATCCACCCAGCAATTCCCGCAACCGACCGGCCCGATAGGCCACCGACTCCGCAAACCCCTCGATGCGCAACATTGTGCGCCCACCATCATGCGCCGCCCCAGACACCTCGTAAGGCGAGCCAAGCGCCCGCGCCATTACCGCCAAGGCCTGCCTGTCATCCAAGCCACGCAACACCACACAGGCGCTGGTTTCCACATCCGGCAGCACCTTGAACGACACTTCCGTCAACACCCCCAGCGTGCCGTAAGACCCCGCCAGCAGCTTGACCAGATCATAGCCGGTGACATTCTTCATCACCCGCCCGCCGCTTTTCAGAACCTCGCCGCGCCCGTCCACAAACCGCACTCCGATCAGGCTGTCCCGACAGGCCCCCGCCTGCACCCGCCGCGGCCCCGATACATTCGCCGCCACAACCCCGCCTATCGTCGGTACCCCGCCCGTTCCCAACAACCCGCGATGATCCATCGGCTCGAACGGCAACCGCTGCCCCTCCGATGCCAGCGCCGCCTCGATCTCCGCCAAAGGTGTGCCCGCTTTCGCCACCAATGTCAGCGCACCGGGATCATACAGCGTAATCCCCGCCATCCCCGCCGTTGACAAAACCTCGCCCGCGCAGTCCACCCCGCGCGTGCCGCCACCGACAATCCGCAACGGCCCCTCGGCCCCCGCAATCGCCGCACCCAGTTCTTTTTCGTCCACCGGCTTCATCATCTTTGTTCCTCAAATATCCCCGGGGTGAATTGGCCATAGGCCAAGAGGGGGCAGCGCCCCCTTACCCCGCCCGCCTTGCCTGGGTCGCCTGCAATGGAAACACCTTGGCCGGATTTAACAACCACTTCGGATCAAATATATCTTTCACACGCAACTGCGCCTCGATGTCGGCATCGGTAAACTGGTCCACCATCAGATCCCGTTTCTCGATCCCCACACCATGCTCACCGGTCAGACAGCCACCAACCTCGACACACAGGCGCAACACATCGGCCCCGAACCGTTCCGCCAGTTCCAGATCACCCGGCTTGTTGGCATCATACAATATCAGCGGGTGCATATTGCCATCGCCCGCATGAAACACATTGCCCACGCCCAGCCCGTATTCCTTGGACAACTCGCCAATCCGGCGCAGCACATAAGGCAATTCGGACACCGGAATCGTGCCATCCAGACACATGTAATCATTGATCTGCCCCATCGCCCCGAATGCCGATTTTCGTCCCAGCCAGATTTTCGCGCTCTCTTCCTCGGACTGGCTCTGACGCAGCTCCACCGGATTGTGACGCGCGGCAATCTCCATGATCCGGCCTAGCTGGAAATCAATCTCGGCGTCCGAACCTTCCACTTCGACAATCAGCAACGCCTCGCAATCGGGATAGCCGGGGTGGGCAAAAGCCTCGGTCGCCACGATGCAGGGGCGGTCCATGAATTCGATCGCCACAGGCAACACACCGGCCTTGATAATGTCCGACACACAGGCCCCCGCCACCTCGTTGCTGTCAAACCCGATCAGCACCGGCCGCGCGCCTTCCGGCTTGGGCAGTATTTTCAGCGTCGCTTCGGTCACCACCCCCAATTGCCCTTCAGAGCCGCAAATCAACCCCAGCAAATCCAGACCCGAAGCATCCAGATGCGCCCCGCCGATTTCCACCACCTCGCCATCCATCAGCACCAGCGTGACCCCCAACAGGTTGTTCGTGGTCACCCCGTATTTCAGGCAATGCGCCCCGCCGGAATTCATCGCGATATTGCCGGCAATCGCACAGGCCAACTGGCTGCTGGGGTCGGGCGCATAAAAGAAACCATCCTCCTCGACCGCGCCGGTCACCGACAGATTGGTGCGCCCCGATTGCACCCGTATGAACCGGTTGTCGTAATCCACCTCCAGCACATCATTCATCCGCGCCACGCCCAGAATAACGCTGTCCGCCGTCGGCAAAGCCCCGCCCGCCAGTGACGTGCCCGACCCGCGCGGCACCACCGGCACGCCCATCTCGTGACAAATTTTCAGAACTGCCGAAACCTGCCCGGTATCCGACGGCAATACCGCGCACAGCGGCGGGCAACGATAGGCACTTAGCGCATCGCATTCATAGGCTTTCACCTCGGCCACATCGGAAATCACCGCCCCGTCCGGCAATACCGCTTGCAACCGCGCCACGATCTGCGCTTTCTTCGCCAGTATTTCCGCGTCGGGTTCGGGCATTTCCATCGGATCGGCTCCTGATTTTTCAATTGGTAAAGAAATATAACCAATTTACCCCACTGGCAAGTCATTTCCCGACCCGTTATGATCCCCGCATGGAACTTCTTGATCGTTTACAGTTTTTCAGCACCCTTGACCTGATTGCAGTCACCCTGCTGGGGCTGGCATGGGTCGGAATTGGCTGGATTATCGAACGCGCCGACGCAACGCATCCCTCGGTTTCCGTCATCATGGCCGGATACCGGCGCGAATGGATGACCCAGTTCGTCACCCGCGAACCACGGGTTTTTGACGCCAATATCCTTGCCAACCTGCGCCAAAGCACCAATTTCTTTGCCTCGACCAGTATGATCGGCATCGGCGGCGGTCTGGCCCTGATCGGCAACAAGGAACAGTTGCTGGGCATCGCGCAGGATCTGTCCCTGGAAAACGCCCCCGCCGTAGTGTGGGAGATGAAAATCCTGATTGTGATCCTGTTCCTTGCCAACGGGTTCCTTAAATTCGTCTGGTCGCACCGGCTGTTTGGCTATTGTGCCGTGATGCTGGCATCGGTGCCCAATGACGCAAATGATCCGGCCTGCATCCCCCGCGCCAAGCAGGCGGCGGAAATCAATATCACCGCAGCGCGCAGTTTCAACCGCGGCCTGCGGGCGGTCTATTTCGCCCTTGGGGCGCTGGCGTGGTTGCTGGGCGCGATTCCGCTGCTGGTGGCCACAGCCCTGACCGTGCTGATCCTGTGGCGGCGCGAATTCGCCTCGCATTCCCGTGGTGTTCTGTTGCAAGGCGACGGACCTGAAAACCTCACACCATCGTGACGGGACATTCCGCCGTGAAACCGCCATCCTGCCGCCAACACGACCGGAGACCGACATGAAAAAACTTGCCCTTGCCCTGCTGATACTCGCCCCGCTGCCCGCATGGGCCGAATTCCCGACCATCGAGGCTGTAAAGGTCCAGCCCTCGGGCGGCGGCTACAATTTCGCCGTCACCCTTTCCCACCCCGACAGCGGCTGGGACCATTATGCCGACGGCTGGGAAGTGCTGGCTGCTAACGGCAACCGTCTGGGATACCGCCTGTTGGCCCACCCGCATGTGAATGAACAACCGTTTACCCGATCATTGGGCGGCGTCGCCATTCAGGCAGGCACCGACAAGGTGTTCATCCGCGCCCATTGTCTGGTCGATGGCTGGGGTGATCAGATGTTCGAGGTGATGCTGGGAAAATAGATCCCCGGCTGACCCCGCCAAAACAACTCTTATGGCTTCGAGACCAGCTCGGAAATATCCAGATTGTCGAGGTAACCCTCTTCTTTCAATTCTATCACTTTAATTTCCAAGTCAGGGTCGACAATAGGCCCGTTGTCTTGCAACCTTTGCGTCACGCCCAGATCGTCCAGATCGTCCAACAGATCAAGCGTCTCAAGCGTCTCGATTTCTCGCATCAACTGTTGTTCAGCGCGCTCGATTTCTTCAACTTCTTGATCAGACGCATCTGCCTCTTCCGGCGTATCGACATTTGTTGCCTGCTCTTCCTGCTCGCCAGAGGACTCGTAATCCAGTGGGCCAATTCGGTCCATGGTAATCTTCGATTGCAGCAAATTTCCAGGAGGCATAATAACATCCATGCGCCCAGTTATTATCCCCATAGGCATAGCCTGAAGCCACAACGTCACAGGCACCGTGCCCACATTGGGCAGATCAACTGACCCTTCCCCGCGAAGACGAATAGTTTTAACCGCCTTGTCACACCCCAATCCGAGTGTAGCATCTTCGGGGTCAACCGGCGAGAAATCATCATCAGTGCCATCAAAATCCCATTTTGTGAAATCCATTTCATTTTTGCCGATCGTCGTGATCTTCATATCCAGTTGCAATTGTCCGAATATCGGTGAATCGAAGGCAATTGTATTGCCGACCTTGGCCATCGTCGCCGCACCTGTTGCGATTGCGGCAGGAGAACTGAGCACACGGCCAGCCATGTGGATTTTCGCAGGGCCATTTATAATCGTGTAATTCCCTTCGAGTGTTTGAAGGGTCACATACTCATTACATTCCGGTTCGCCTTTGGCATTTACCAAGGTGTTGCCAAGAATGGAAACAACAGTGGCTATCGCTAATATAGAAAACTTCATAATCATGCCCCTATTGAACAGGGTCCAGCGACACCATCAAACGCATCACCATTTCAGGCCATGTAACAATTAGCAGGCCAGATGCGTAAATTCCGTCCTTCCCGTTGCCGTGAATGTACAGGTTCATCTTGGCAGGCCCGACCCTGTTATCATCGCTAAGAACACTGCCTTCGCCGGCAAAAACCGGTATTTTCAAACCGTCTTCACACCCAAGGGCAAGTTCGACATCCTCGATCGACGGCAATTTGTGATCTTTGCTTTTAAGCCAGTTCTGTCCCATGGCGTCCAGCATGGGCAAGTTGTCCTGCACATTTGGCAATCCCAGATCCAGATTGAAATGCCCGTCATCGCTGACCATACTTAACCGATCATCTATTGAAAAAATGGTCACTTTCGACGTGAACGCAGGCATAGGCATTGTGTACCCTTGCGAGGACATGGTGCCAGCATTGGCTGAAAGGACGTAATTCCCGATCATCTGGTCTCGTGTTAAATACCCGCCACACATCTCGGCATCAAATTTTTCGCCCGTTTCGGCAATGGTAATAGTCGGTGGAAACATGGCGCCAATACTTAGCATCCCTACTATGAGGGTACGATGAAATATCATATTTTTCTCTCCAATAAATAAAGCTATTCTAACCACTTCACCCCGTCAGGACCAGTCAGGAATCCCCTACCTGCGCCCCTCGCGCAGCCATGCGCCAACGGTAAACAGCGCCGCCAATAGCAACGTCAGCCATGCGGGCAGCAGAGGGATCAGTGTCACATCCGCTGTCAGATAAGCCTCGCGCGGGGTGATCCCCAGCCAGCCACGCCCTGCCGCAGGGCGCCCGCTGCGCACATTACGCAAGACCGGCACGCCGTCCTCCAGCGCGAATGTGCCGCCGCGCATCTGTTCCACCACCGGCAACAGCTTGTCCCCTGTGGCAATGGTTTCCTCGAATTCGCGCGGGGCCGACGGGCCAAGGGCAATCACCGCGTCCTTTTTCCCGTCGCTCAACCGGTACAGCCCGATCGTCGGCCCGTCGAACGTGGCCTGATAGCGCCCCGGCGAAACCTGTTTCAACGTCACCGTCTGCGTGCTGCCATCCGGCAGGGTTACCTCGACATCCGGCACCTCTTCGCCCAGCGTGCGGCGGATGATGGTCATCACCTGCCCGCGTGCCTCGGCCCACAGGGCCTCTTCCTCCAGTTCGGGTTCCTTCATCATCCAGTGCGCCAGCCGCCGCAGCAGTTCCAGTTGCGGCCCGCCACCCTCGAACCCGCGATCCCACAGCCACGCCTGATCAGACGCCAGCAGCGCCACGCGCCCCTCGCCCACGCGGTCCAGCACCAGCAGCGGACGATCCCCGACGCCTGTCATCACGGTATTGCCCGACAGCGGCTCAACCTCGATCTGGCGGAACCAGCGGCCCCATCCCGGCCCGTCTTCGCCCTCGGCCACAGGGGGTGCAAAATCTTCCAGTCCTTCGGTCACCGGATGGCGCTGGCCAATGTCGGACACCAGCGGTTTGAACCCCTCTTCCAGCACCCGCGCGGTTGGCGCAGCGGGCAGAATGTCGGCCAGCGACGTGTGGTAAATCGAATCCGCCGACGCGAAATCCGGCCCCGCCGCCACCATCAGCGCCCCGCCCTGTTCAACAAAATCCCGCACGCTGTCCATATAGATAGACGGCAGCAAGCCGCGCCGTTTGTAGCGGTCAAAGATGATCAGATCGAAATCGTTGATCTTGTCCAGAAACAGTTCGCGCACCGGAAAGGCGATCAGCGACAGTTCCGTCACCGGCACCCCGTCCTGTTTGCCCGGCGGGCGCAGAATGGTGAAATGCACCAGATCGACCGAGCTGTCCGATTTCAGCAAATTGCGCCAGGTGCGCTCGCCCGGATGCGGCTCGCCCGACACCAGCAGCACCCGCAGCCGGTCGCGCACGCCGTTGATCTGCACCACGGCGATATTGTTGCGGTTGGTCAGCTCGCCCTCGGATTCCGGCACGGTAAACTGGATCACGTTCATACCGCCATGGGGCAGTGTCACCGGCAATTCCAGATCCTGCCCGATCGGCACATTATACACCTGCGCCAGCCCGCCATCGACCGAGATTTCCAGCTCGGCCAGATTGCCTGTCCCCGCAGGAACCGCGCCCTGGTCATCCACCCGCAGGGTCAACAAAACTTCTTCGCCCAGAATGGCAAAACCGGGGGCGTTCTTCACGCTCAGCCGCCGGTCCCAATCGGTTTTATGCCCTGTCAGCAGGGTGTGCACCGGCGCTGGAATATTGGGGGCAAGGTCCACATCATGCACCTGCCCGTCGGTCAGCAACAACACACCGGCAAGGCGCGATTGCGGGATGTCGGCCAAGGCCTCGGCCACTGCGCCCATCAACAGGGTGCCGCCGTCACCCTCGGCATCGGACACCGTGGTGGTGCGCAATTCGGTGTTGGGGCGGGCAGTGATGCGGGCGGTCAGTTCGGCCAGCGCGGCGGTGGTCTGGTCCTGCCGGTCCGATACCTTCTGGCTGGCGCTTTCATCCACCACCAGCAACACAATGTCGCTTAGTGGTTCGCGGTCTTCCTGCTGTAGGGCCGGATTGGCCAGCGCCCCGACCAGCACCAGCGCCGCCAGCCCGCGCAGCGGCCAGCCTGCCAGTTTGCGCCAGATTGCAAAGCCGATGAATAACAACGCCAGCACCGCGAGGGCGGCCAGAACCGGCAACGGGATAATCGGGGAAAACAGGATGGAGTTGCTCATGTCACTGCCCCAACCGTTCCAGCAGGGCGGGCACATGCACCTGATCCGATTTATAGTTGCCCGTCAGCACATACATCATCAGGTTCACACCGAACCGGTAGGCGATCTCGCGCTGGCGCTCGCCGGTATAGCCGCGCCCGACGCGGAACATGTAATTGCCCACATTGTCCACCGCCCAGGCCGCCGCCCAGTCGTTGCCCCCGATCACCACCGGCGTCACCCCGTCATTCAGGTTGCGAAACGGCATGCCTTCCACCTTTTCGGCATTCGGCGGCGCGGCCTCGACCCAGACATCGCGACCGGTAAAGCGGCCGGGGAAATCCTGAAGCAGATAAAAACTGCGGGTCAGAACGTGATCTGGCGGAAGCGGTTCCAGTGGTGGAACATCCAGCCCCAGCGCCAGTTGTTGCAATTTGCGCCCCTCGGGCGTCTGGCCACCATAACCGGCAATATCGCCATCGCGGGTGTCGAACAGGATCATCCCGCCGCTGCGCAGGTAACGGTTCAGTTTGGCGTATGCCTCTTTCGAGGGGGTCTTCTGATTGGCGGTAACCGGCCAGTAAAGCAGCGGAAAGAACGACAACTCGTCGGTTTCGATATTCACCCCGATCGGATTTGCCGGCTCGATCGAGGTGCGCTGGAACAACACATCCGACAGGCCCAGAAGCCCCGCCTGCGCGATGTCGTCCACCTTTGCATCACCGGTCAGGACATGGGCCAGAACCACCTCGGCGGTGGCATTGATGGCAAAGTCATCCTCCAACTGCTGCGCCTGCGCGTGGTCGCCAAAGGCCAGCAAACCCAGCGCCAACACTGCCGCCACACCGCTGCGCGGACCAAACAGGCGACCGGACAGCCAGAGCGAGGCCAGAATATCCAGCATCAACAACCCGAGGGCCACCGCCAGAAACGCGCCCTTCAACAAGGTTTCACGCGCCACATTCAGCCCCTCGACCACAATCCGCGCGGGCCATGTGGCCGTTTCCAGCACGGTTTCCGCACCAACGGCATTCACCGCCACGCGTTGTTCGTCGCTTTCATACAGACCCGGCGGCATTGTTGCACTCACTATACCCACAGACATATCCTCGCCCTTCACCCCCGCCATAGCCCCCGCATCGGCCAACTGCCCGAAGGCATCCAGCACCCGCACCGGCACCCAGGTGGTGCCCTCCAGATCCTCGGCACTTGGCGCAATCTGTCGGGTCGAAATCGCCAACCGCTCCAGCATCTGCACAAACAGGCCCGACAGCGGCAGGCTGGACCATTCCGCGTTGGCGGTGACGTGGAACAGCACCACTTGCCCCAGCCCCGTTTCCTTGCGCGTGACCAGCGGCGTGCCATCGGCCAGCGCGGCAATCACCCGTCCGGCAAGGTTGGGATCAGGCTGCGCCAGCACCTGCGATGTGACCGTCACATCATCAGGTATTTGCAACCCGTAGAACGGCGAGTTTTCGGGAAAGGGTTGCAGCGCCTTGGGTTCACCCCAGCTCATCGCGCCGCCCACGGTGCGCCCGCCAGCGCGCAGGCGCACCGGCA
>Ga0256840_1003783_pt1 | contig 11901 bp, 14 predicted proteins | sample 355202metaG_FD_185969 | JGI IMG/M metagenome (GOLD analysis project Ga0256840, IMG submission 185969) | Hydrothermal vent microbial communities from Mid Atlantic Ridge, Atlantic Ocean - 355-202 | ecosystem: Environmental > Aquatic > Marine > Hydrothermal vents | place: Atlantic Ocean: Mid...
ATTTCTACGATTTTATTTTCGTTTTTGGGCATCGCTTCGACGATTTGTCTTAAAACTGATTGGTCTTTTAGAAAGTTTTGTCCAAACTTCTTCTTTGCTACAACGCTTTCTTTATTCATAAGCTTATGTTACCTTCTTTTTACTTATAAAAAGGTAACAAAACAAAAGAAACTCATTTCTATAAATTTTTTTACGCTAAGGTATTAATCTTTTCTTCCGAAACAGCAACTAAGCGTCTTTCTAATCTTTCGATTTCACTTAAAAGTTCTTCCGCGGTTTTTTCCATAAAAACATATTTTTCTTTTGCCAATTTCAATTCAGATTCTGTCAATACCTTTTGTTTTGGCTTAAATATCTTTGATAAAAATCCACTTTTTTCTTCCACAGAGAAATACAAATCAAAAATTTCACAATATCTTTCATGCAATCTTTCATGAAGTTGCTCTATATTGCTCATACATTCTAATGGGTTATTTGAAAGTGCTTTTAATTTTTGTCCATCACTATAAAACCATTCGCCAAATTTTGTTTCTCTAGGTAAAATCGGTAAAACTTTGTCTTGTGCATCAATTCCACTTATCAAGGATTTTGCTGTTTCTACAAATCTGGTTAATTCTATTTTTGCAATCTCTAAACTTTTTAGAGTTTCATCCTTCTTCATTCACATCCCTATCTCTAATATAATAAATGATTATAGTCCTATATATATTAAAGCAATATAAAATGATAACTATTCTAAATTGTTTCACGTGAAACACGTTAAGAAAATGATGATTTCTCATCATTTTTAGTGTTGGAACCGCAGGCGATGTCCGAAGGACCGACGAGGACTTACCAGACTATAAGGCAAGCAAGATATAATTACACTATGAATTATTTTGCAAAAAGAATCATCCCTTGCTTGGATGTAAAAGATGGACGCGTCGTTAAAGGCGTAAATTTTGTAGGGCTTAAAGATGCCGGTGACCCTGTTGAAGTCGCACGAAGGTATAATGAAGAGGGTGCTGATGAACTTACCTTTTTAGATATTACTGCCTCATCTGACAACAGAGATACTATAGTAGATATAGTAGCCCAAGTTGCGCGTGAAATATTTATACCCCTCACCGTTGGTGGAGGCATACGAAAACTTGATGATATTTACAAACTGCTCAATGTCGGTTGCGATAAAGTCAGTGTCAATTCAGCAGCAATAAAAAGACCCCAACTTATAGATGAAAGTGCAAAACGCTTTGGCTCACAGTGTATTGTTACAGCTATTGATGTAAAAAAAACCGGTGATAGATACAATGTTTACCTTAACGGAGGGCGTGTAGATACCGGCATCAATGCTGTAGAATGGGCAAAAGAGGTCGTGAGCCGTGGAAGCGGAGAAATCCTTTTAACTTCCATGGATGCCGACGGTACAAAAGCAGGTTTTGAGCTTAATATTACTCAACAAATCAGTCATGCAGTACATGTACCTGTCATAGCCAGTGGTGGAGCAGGAACAATACAACATATAAAAGAAGCATTTGAGCATGGTGCCGATGCGGCATTAGCTGCTTCTATATTTCACTATAAAGAGATAGATATTATGGATTTAAAACATTATCTGCATGAACACAATATTCCGGTAAGACTCTAACTATGATAATCTGTGCAGGAAACAATGAAACATTTTCTTTTGCAACGCCTACGGGAGTAGGGCTGATTGAAACTGCTATGAATCTCACACGGCTTTGTCTATTTGACAAACCTGAATTCTTACTTTTTGTAGGAACAGCAGGAAGTTATGGAGAAAAAAAAATATTTGATATAGTCGAATCAAAAACTGCTGCAAATATAGAACTTACATTTTTAAGTAATGATGCTTACACACCTCTTGACAATGTTGTAACAACCAACACTACAAATAAAAAAGACATAGTTGTCAACTCGTCAAACTATATATCAACCAATGAGGCTTTATGTAAAAACTTTTTAAAACTCGGTGTAGGTATAGAAAATATGGAATTTTTTTCGGTGCTACGCATTGCTCAGGAGTTTAATATACCAGCAGGCGGTGTTTTTTGTATAACAAACTATACTAACAAAAATGCTCATGAAGATTTTTTAACAAACCATGACAAAGCAAAAGAACTCTTAAGCTTACATGTAAACAAACGGATTAAGGAACTAACAACAAAATGAGTGTACTAAAACCATCATTAATGGACTTCACACAAAAAGAACTAACAGCGTTAGTCAAACCATCCTTTCGTGCCAAACAAATTTACGGTTGGATGTACCATCAATATGCTCAAGATTTTGATGCAATGAAAAATATTCCTAAAGCGATGAAAGAAGAGCTGTCTGAGAAATATATTTTAAATCCGATGAAAATCGTACGAAAAGAAGAGTCAACTGACGGCACGATTAAGTACCTTTTTGAACTACAAGATGGTAAAACGGTAGAAACAGTGTGGCTGAAGATGAAAGATGCCCAAAGAGATGAAAATGGGGAACTTATACATGAAGCAAAATATACTATTTGTGTTTCTACACAGGTTGGTTGTAAAGTAGGATGCTCATTTTGTTTGACAGCTAAAGGCGGTTTTACAAGAGACTTAACAGCCGGTGAAATCGTAGCTCAAGTTGTCAATTTGAAACGAGATAACAATCACAAACATAACCGAAAAATAAATATCGTTTACATGGGAATGGGAGAACCATTAGATAACCTTGACAATCTTGCAAAAGCCATAGAAATTTTTAAAGAAGAAGAAGGGCTTGCTATTTCTGGAAAAAGACAAACAGTGAGCACAAGTGGTTTGAGCAATAAAATAGATAAACTTGGTGAAATGGATTTAGGTGTTCATATAGCGATTTCACTCCATGCCGTTGATGATAAATTACGGACTGAACTTATACCAATGAATAAAGCTCACAATATTAGCTCAATCATAGAAGCGGTTAAACGCTTTCCCATTGACACGCGTAAACGGGTTATGTTTGAGTATCTTGTCATAAAGAATAAAAATGATGATTTAGGCTCGGCAAAAAAACTAGTAAAACTTCTTAGTGACATCAAAGCTAAAGTAAATCTCATTTATTTTAATCCTTACCCAGAAACTCCATATGAACGCCCAACGCGTGAAGATATGATAACATTTCAAGAATATCTCATAAATCACGGTTTACTTTCAACGATTCGTGATTCAAAAGGCATAGATATTAGTGCAGCCTGTGGACAGCTCAAAGAAAAAAACCAAGATGAGATAAACAATTAAATAACAAATCTAGGAGTATAATTATGTTGCAAGTTAATTGCATAATTAATTAAAAGGCATATTATGGGTGATTTAACGACTGTAGATATTGGAGAAATAATTTTGTTGATACTGGTATTTACAATTGGTGTTGGCAGTTTTATATGGGCAGCAACAAAAGAAGAAGAAACTAAATAGAGGAAACATTATGGCAGAAAAAACAGATTCAGACAGAATTAAAGAGATATACAAACTTTGCAAGAGTCATTTTGGTGATGTACACTTTGTAGGCGTAAAATATCACAATAAAATAGGATGGATAGCTAAAGCACAATTGGGTGATGAATTTGAAAACTTAACAGCAGACGGCAGAACAAGTACAGATTCATTAAGAAAGTTAAGAAACCGCGTGAAAAAAATTATACGAAGATATAACGAAGTATAAAAAGCAGACGACCAACACACCAGGGAGGTCGTCTATGAGTGTAATAATACCCTACTAATCTTAAAAAGATATTTCATCTTAAAATAAATTTTAATCGTAATAAAATTCATAAATTTACAACAAATGTGTAGTATTCACACATTGTTCTAAAGTGTGAATATCACAAAAAATAATTGTTAAAAAATTCAAATATTTAGCATAAATTTAAGAAATTATTTATGTAAATTTTAGCTTAAAATATAAAAACTAATCTTTAAGTGCCCTATTTCAGGGACGCATTGAGGTTTTAACAACTTATTCACATAAGTCAAGACAGTTTTTATCCTTTAGTGAAAAAGTTATTCACATCACATACTTTAAACATGTTTCTAAAAAGTCTACTTTGCTTTTTATACTATAACTTTTTTCATATAATTCAAAGCCTAATTCATTTGCATGTAGAAGCAATCGCTTGGCACCACTATTTTTTATTCTTTCTTCTTCAGATAATTCTCTATCTAAAAACTTTATAATATTTTTTTCACTTTGTCCATAAATTGGATCACCTACTATTGAATGTTTCACGTGAAACAAATGTACTCTGATCTGATGTTGTCTTCCTGTATGGGGAGAACACTCTACAAGAGTCATATTTAACTCAGAAAAATATTCTAATGGTCTAAAATCTGTTTTTGAAGCTTTACCTCTTTTATCAACTTTTACCACCATGCGAACAATAGCACTTTCATCTTCTGCTCTAAGCAAAGGTGCTTCAACAACAAAATCTTTTTCTATTTTACCATGCACCAATGCCAAATACTTTTTTTGCATCTCTCTTTGTTCAAACATCATTTTAATATCTCGTTCGCTTTGTTTGTTTTTAGCACACAAAACAAGTCCACTTGTTTCTTGATCAATTCTATGCGTTATGTTTGCATTGCGTCCATATTGATATTTTAATTCATCTATGAGTGAATAGGGCGTATATCTGTTTTGAGGATGAATAAGTACTCCGCTAGGCTTATCAAAAACAACAAACTCTTCTTCTTCATATGTTGGTAATAATCCTTTTGTAATAGGTTCAAAATAGATAAATTCAAATTCACCTTCAATTTCACCTGCAGTTCTTGTCATAGGCTCATCATTGACAAAGAGTCTTCCTTTGGCGATTAAACGCTGTGCTTCTTTTTGTGTATATCCAAGTTCTTGTATTAAATATAAAAAAGCTTTTTGTTTCTTTGATGCAAACATCTTCTTCCTGACAAATGGCAAAATTTCAATCCTCTTTAATGAATATTTGAGTAAAATAAACTACTTTAATCTATGCGAATTCTAGCATAAAAACATAAGATAATAATCATAAGGAACCTATATAATGGTAGATAGATATTCACGAAAAGAGATGGCATCAAAATGGACATACCAAGCAAAATATCAAGCTTGGCTCGATGTGGAAAAAGCCGTAGTGAAAGCTTGGGCAAGATTAGGAAAAATTCCACAAGAAGATGCAGACAAAATTGTTAAAAATGCAAACTTTGATATTAAACGCATTGACGAGATAGAAGCTGTCACTCGACACGATCTTATAGCTTTTACGACATCTGTTTCTGAATCTCTTGGAGAAGAAAGCCGATGGTTCCATTATGGCATGACTTCATCAGATACTATTGATACTGCAGTTGCACTTCAAATGAAAGATTCACTTTCTTTAATTATAGAAGATGTAAAAATGATTATGGAATCCATTAAGAAGCGTGCGATGGAACATAAAATGACTTTAATGGTCGGTCGCTCTCACGGTATTCACGGGGAGCCTATAACATTTGGGCTTGTGTTAGCTGTTTGGTATGATGAAATGGCGCGTCATTTACAAAATCTTCAACAAACTATGGATGTTATAGCCGTTGGTCAGGTAAGCGGTGCTATGGGGAACTTTGCACATGCACCTTTAGAGCTCGAAGAGTTTACATGTGAAGAGTTAGGGCTTAAACCTGCACCTGTATCTAACCAAGTAATTCAAAGAGATAGGTATGCAAGACTTGCAACATCTTTAGCTCTGATGGCAAGTTCTATTGAAAAATTTGCCGTACAGGTTCGACATTGGCAAAGAACAGAAGTGTATGAATGTGAAGAATATTTTGCAAAAGGACAAAAAGGTTCATCTGCTATGCCTCATAAACGAAATCCCATTCTTACAGAGAACATCACAGGTTTAGCGCGTATGATACGCTCATATGCAAGTCCTGCTATGGAAAATGTGGCACTATGGCATGAGCGTGATATATCTCACTCATCTACAGAGCGTTTTTGGCTACCCGATGCTTTTGTAACATCTGACTTTATGCTACACCGTATGAATAGCGTTATAGCAAACCTCACCGTATATCCCCAAAATATGATGAGAAATCTCAACCTAACTGGTGGACTTGTTTTCTCTCAACGCGTTTTACTCGAACTTCCACTTCAAGGTGTATCACGAGAAGATGCTTATAGAATTGTACAAAGAAATGCAATGAAAGTCTGGGAAGAAATTCAGCAGGGCAAACCTACTGTAAATGAAAAAGGAGAAAGTCTCTATCTTAATCATTTACTTGCCGATGAAGAGCTGAGAAATTCACTCAGCGAAGAAGTAATTCGTGAATGTTTTAACTATGATTACTATACAAAAAATGTAGACAAAATTTTTGCAAGAGTTTTTAATAAATAAGGATAAGCATGATAACAGTTATAAAAAGAAACGGGCGAACAGAACCTTTAGATATATCTAAAATTCAAAAGTATACTTCTGCTGCTGTAAAAGGCTTAGGGAATGTTAGCCAGAGTGAACTTGAGGTTGATGCACAAATTCACTTTCGTGATGGAATCACATCAAAAGAGATACAAGAAACACTTATTAAAACTGCAGTTGACAAAATTGACATTGATGCACCAAACTGGACTTTTGTTGCTTCACGCCTTTTTCTTTTTAATCTTTATCACCAAGTAAATGGATTTACAGGATACTGCAAACTTGAAAAGTATTTTGAAAAAGGTGAAAAAGAGGGGCGTATACTTTTAGGTTTAAAAGAGATGTATGATTTAGATGAACTCGAAAAACATATAAAACCCGAAAGAGATTTACAGTTTAACTATTTGGGTATTAAAACACTCTATGACAGATACCTCATAAAAGACAGAGATGCCAACCCAGTAGAACTCCCTCAACATATGTTTATGGCAATAGCCATGTTTTTAGCACAGCGAGAAGAAAATCGTCAAGAGTGGGCAATTAAATTTTATAACATGATAAGTAAGTTTGAAGTTATGTTAGCCACACCAACACTTTCAAATGCAAGAACGCCAAGACATCAGCTTAGTTCTTGTTATATCGGCTCAACTCCTGATAACATAGAAGGTATATTTGATGCCTACAAAGAGATGGCAATGCTCTCTAAGTTTGGTGGAGGAATAGGTTGGGACTGGACACAGGTTCGTTCTATGGGTTCATTTATAGATGGGCATAAAAATGCAGCTGGCGGAACTGTTCCATTTTTAAAAATAACAAACGACATAGCCATTGCAGTTGATCAATTAGGCACTAGAAAAGGTGCCATAGCAGTTTATCTTGAACCGTGGCATATAGATATAAATGATTTTTTAGATTTGAAGAAAAATTCTGGTGAAGAGCGCCGTCGTGCACATGATTTGTTTCCGGCAATGTGGTTAAATGATTTGTTTATGCAAAGAGTTCAAGAAGATGCTATCTGGACACTTTTTGATCCTTATGATGTCCGTGAACTTACAAATATGTATGGTGAGGAATTTAACAAACGCTATGAAGAGTTAGAACAAAATGAGTCACTTATAAAAGAAAAAATTAAAGCAAAAGATTTGTGGAAAAAAATTCTAACATCTTATTTTGAAACTGGTTCACCCTTTTTATGTTTTAAAGATAATGCAAACCGTGCCAATCCAAACGATCATTTTGGACTTATTCGTAGTTCTAACCTTTGTACGGAAATTTTTCAAAACACACAACCTAACCACTATAAAATAAAATTTATTTTCCAAAACGGCGAAAGTGTAAGTTATGAAGAAGATGAAATAGTAAAAGTTGACAGTGGCATAGCAAAACCCGCTAAAAAAGTAACTGCACTTGATTCATTGGGAGGTCTCCCAATTTTTGTTGTAGAGAAAGAAAAAGTTGATGGAGCAACTGCTGTTTGTAATCTTGCATCTATTAATCTTTCTCGTGTGAACACAAAAGAAGATATTGATAAAATTGTCCCTATAGCCGTAAGATGTTTGGATAATGTTATTGATTTAAATTTCTACCCTGTAGAAAAAGTAAAACGCACAAACATGCGAAGTCGTTCTATCGGTTTGGGTGTTATGGGTGAAGCACAAATGTTAGCAGAAGCAGGCATTGTATGGGGAAGTCAGGAACACTTTGATAAAATTGATGAAGTTATGGAATCTGTTTGTTATAACGCCGTTTCTGCCTCTTCTGATTTGGCCGCTGAAAAAGGAAGCTATCCTGAATTTGAAGGAAGTAAATGGAGTAGAGGTATTATGCCTCAAGATCATGCAAATGCAGAAGTAATTAATCTTGTTGACCGAGGTGGACTTTTTGCTTCAAAATATGAATGGGATGAATTACGCACCAAAGTGCAAAAGCAGGGCATGAGAAATGGTTATTTGATGGCTATTGCACCAACATCTTCTATATCAATTTTAACAGGAACAACGCAGGCAATTGAGCCGGTATTTAAGCGTAAATGGTCAGAAGAAAACTTAAGTGGACTTATTCCTGTTGTTGCGCCAAATCTATCGCCTGATACATGGAGCTACTATACACCGGCATATGATTTAAACCAGACACTCCTTATCAAGGCTGCGGCAATTAGACAAAAATGGATTGATCAAGGACAATCATTAAACATTTTTATAACACTTGATAAAGCAAGCGGGCGTTACTTAAACGAAATTTATATGCTTGCATGGAAGTTAGGTTTAAAATCTACCTACTATCTACGCTCACAGTCACCTGAAATGGCGAATGATGTAGAAGACAGAAGTATGGAGTGTGTTGGTTGTCAATAGACCTCAAACGCTTCGACAATTTTAAAGATGCCCAATTACGCTCTTTAGATGTTGTCTCTGCTACACATATAAAATTGAATGTTGCCGTGCAAGATAGTGCGCGTGCTTTTGACTGGATAACACTCACACTAAATTTTATAGGCGTAACGGATGCAAGATTATTGGACTCAAAAAAACTACAATTTGTAGATATGAGTGAAGGAGTTAGCCTCTTACATGTAAACAAAGAGTTTGCATTTGCAATTGGAGCATGCTATAATATCTCAACAATTAAAAATTCGACACTCTATATTATTTTTCAAGACTTGAAATATCAAGAGGGACAATTTTAAAGGACAATAATGGCATATAAAGTAATGGGTCAAATACTTGGATTTGTAAATACAAAACAGGTAAATATAAATGAAATAGATGAACTTTTTTCAACAATGATAGATATTCAAAATGATGGCATATCTTTTACCTTAGTCAATCCATATCTTCTACGAGAATACTCTTTTGACATTCCTGCAGAAACAAAAAACTTACTTGATATTACTGCTGAGTCAAAAATTAGTGTTTACAATATTTTACTCATACAAAAACCTTTGGAAAAATCAACAATTAATTTTTTGGCTCCAATAATAATGAACCATGATAATAACACCATAGCTCAAATTGTTTTAGAACCAAGACAAAATCCTGATTATGGAATGGCAGAAACAATAGCATCATTTAGGAAAGAAAAATGAAATATTTAGTCACGGATGATTCAAAACTTGCAAGACGCGTACTTATGAAGGCACTCCTACCATATACTGATGAGCAACACATATACCAAGCATCTAATGGTCTTGAAGCACTACAACAAACCTTAAAAGAAAGACCAGATATAGTATTTTTGGATTTAACAATGCCAGAAATGGATGGTTATACAGCATTACCAAAACTGTTAAAAATAAAACCTGATATAAAAGTGGTGGTAATTTCAGCTGATGTTCAAGAACAGGCTAAAGAAAAAGTCCTTGCACTTGGAGCAAAGTTTCATATTGCTAAACCAATTAATAGTGAAAAACTCAAAGAAATATTAGAGTCTTTACAAAATGAATAATGATATACTAACAGAAGATGAAAGAGATGTACTCCAAGAGCTAATGAATATTGCTTATGGAGGTGCAACTGCTGTTATAGCTGAAATGCTTGAGGCTTTTGCATCACTGAGTATTCCAAATATACAAGTCATGTCGGTGGATGAACTCTTAAAAACCTTTGAAGCATTAAAAAGTACAAGTTACTTCTTTTCTACACAGGCTTTTAATGGAGAGTTTAGCGGTGAAAGTGCTTTTTTTATTAATGAAGAGAGTGCAAATAATCTGGCAAAACATCTTGAACTTGAAGACAGAGATGATTTAAATGATGCCATACTTGAACTAACAAATGTACTTACATCCTCACTGACAACAAAACTAGCAAAAGAACTCGAAACAGAAGTTGGCTTTTCACTTCCAAGTATTTCCAAAGTTCCTTTAAGTGAAATTAATGATGTACAAACATTTAAAATATATTCAAAAGTTATTGTTATAGATACAGAACTTAATTTTCAAGACCAACAAATTAATGGAAAAATTTTTATCCTAACAAAAGATGAATCAATACAATGGCTCAAAATAAAACTCAACAACATTTTAGACGACTTGATGTAGATAAAGAAATATTATCTGTTATAAATAACGGTGTTATTATATTAGATGAACAACTCCAAATACATTATTATAACAAATGGATGCAACTACACACAAAACTCAAAGAAGATAATGTACTTGGCAAAAAATTATATGATATATTTCCTACAATTAATAAAAAAACATTAATTAGAAAAATAAAAACTGCCTTTAAAATAAATACACCGACTTTTTATGCAGCAAGTTCATCTAATTACCTTATTCCTATTAAAATCAATCAAATCAAAAACTCTATTTTTCAATATATGCAACAAGATGTTAGTATAATACCTTTTGAACAAGACAAACAGTTTGTAGCTGTTATAATAACTGATCAAACAATTATGGCAAATACCAATGCTCTGCTACAAACCAATATACAAAAAGTAAAAGAACTCAATCAGGCACTTATCAAAGAGAAAGAAGTGACAGAATTCCAACACAAACAGCTCCTTTCAAACTCAAGAAGTGCCGCTATGGGGGAAATGATAAGCATGATAGCCCATCAATGGAGACAGCCTCTCTCTCTTATAAATACCCTTATAGCAACACTAAAAATAAAAAAAGAACTCGGTGTTTTAAATGATACAATACTCGATAATTCTATTAATAAAATTGAAAAAACAACTAACTTTTTATCACATACTATTGATGATTTTCGAGATTATTTCAAACCAAACAAAATTGCAACAAAAATTAATCTTTTTAATTTATTTGAAAAATCTCTGTTTTTTCTCAAAAGTGAATTAAAACAGCTTGATATAGAGTACACAATAGATATAAATTCAAATATTTACATAAAAACCTATAAAAATGAACTGCTTCAGAGCATTTTAAATATTTTAAAAAATTCTATAGATGCCTTTAAAGAGAATAATATAAAAAATAAAAAAATCTCTGTTATTGTAGTCAAAAATGAAGATTCTGTATTAATAAACATAGAAGATAATGCCGGAGGTATAAAGTGTAAAAATTTACAACAAGTATTTGAACCTTATTTTTCTACCAAAAGTAAAAATGGTACTGGACTTGGTCTTTATATGTGCAAAACTATAATTAATGAACATCTTCACGGAAATATCTCTATAGAATCAGATGAAAATGGAACTAAAGTAGCAATTCTGTTGCCAGATAAAGTGTAGAATATACATTAGACTTCTTGCATAACCTAGATATATCTCAGAAAAGTAAAAAGTAGTGAGATAGTGCAAAATAAATTTTTATGCCTAGCCATAGCTAAGGATAAAATATTTTTTTGTGCTAGATTGCTACTTTTTACTTTTCCCTTTTGGCATTTTAGAGAGAGCTTTATCTAGGTTATGCAAGAAGTCTATTAAAAAGCCTTTTTATAAGAGATAACTTAAAAAGCAAGGAAATTAAGAAATAGACATCAGTTTATGACAATTATATTTCAAAGAACGGTGCAAGAGCTAAATCTTGCAGAGTTTGATTTTTTAAACACTCA
>Ga0256840_1003784_pt1 | contig 11899 bp, 11 predicted proteins | sample 355202metaG_FD_185969 | JGI IMG/M metagenome (GOLD analysis project Ga0256840, IMG submission 185969) | Hydrothermal vent microbial communities from Mid Atlantic Ridge, Atlantic Ocean - 355-202 | ecosystem: Environmental > Aquatic > Marine > Hydrothermal vents | place: Atlantic Ocean: Mid...
ACTTTGACGGCTATGCTTTCTAGTACATCATTGTCACTCCCGAAAATAGCAATGGCTAAGTCACCACGTACACCCGTAAGCATCTCTGATACCCTCATCTCAATAGGTTGGGTAAATCCATACTCGATACCAACAAACTCATCTAAGACTTTACGAATCTCTTCGATGATAAACTCCTTAGAAGGCTCTCTCCACTCCTCTTTGGGTTTGAGTACCAAAAAAGTATCGGTATCATTGAGTCCCATAGGGTCAAGACCAAGTTCATCACTCCCTGTTCTAGCGATAATGTCTTTTATCTCTGGCACAGAGGCTAGGAGCTTTTTTTGTACTTTTAAGTTAAGTGCCAAGCCCTCTTTAATGGAAATAGAAGGTAGCATCTCTACCCCAATAATAATACTCCCCTCATCCATCGTTGGCATGAAAGATTTACCAGTTTTATCTGCAAGATATAGTGACCCTGCAAAAAGAAGAAGTACCGAAAGCATCACAGTTTTAAAATTATCGATGGCTAGGTTGAGTAGAGGTCTGTATTTTTTTGTCAGATATTTAATCAACTTTGGTTCACTGTCAGGTCTCTTTTTCAAGATAAAAGAACTAAGCACGGGAATAAGCGTTAACGCCAAGAGCAAAGAACTAAACAGAGCAAAAATAATACTCAATGCCACAGGTCTAAAGAGTTTACCTTCTAGCCCTTCAAGGGTCAATATAGGGACAAATACGATGATAATAATAAGCACACCTGTAATCACAGAAGGTGCCATTTCAGCTGTTGCATTGTAGATAATGTGTAGTTTGCTTTGTTTTTGATGCTTAGGATTTCCCAGTTCTGAGGTTATGTGTTCTACTACCACCACGGCAGAATCCACCAGTATCCCTATGGCAATGGCTAAGCCTCCAAGACTCATAAGGTTTGCCGTCAAGCCAAAGTACTGCATCGCCATAAAACTCATCAGTAAAGCAAACGGCAAGATGAGTGCCACACTTACTGCTGAAGCTAAGTTACCTAGCATAATAAGCAAAATAACCATAATCAATACAATCGCTTCAAACAGGGCATTTTTAACCGTATCTGTCGCTAAGTTTACTAGCACTGAACGGTCATAAAATATATCAATCTTTGTACCATGTGGTAGCATCTTCTCAATGCGAACTAGCTCTTCTTTCACCTTGTCTAGAACCTCTGTCGTGTTAATACCTTTAAGTCCCAGTACTAGACCTTGAACAGCCTCACCTTCTCCATTTTTACTTACAAACCCTGCACGTGTCAAATAGCCAAAATGCACTGTAGCCACATCATCTATCGTAATGATATGGTCACCGATTTTTTGAATAGGTAGCATTTTGATGTCATGAATATTTTTAAGTCTTCCTACACTTCTTACCAAAATACTCTCTACCCCACTAGAAACACGTCCTGCACCATCATTTTTATTGTTTTTTTCCAAAGCTTCAAAAATCTGATCTAAGGTGATACCTTTGGCACGCATTTTATTTAAATCAGGTGTCACTTCGTAAGTCTTTACTTTACCACCAAGTGCATTGACCTCTGCCACACCGCTAATAGCACGTATCTTAGGAGCAATAATCCAATCTAACAAGGTACGCTTTGCCTCAAGTGATAAAGCGTCAGACTCAATTGTAAACATCAAAATGTCACTCAAAGGTGTTGAAATTGGTGCTAAGCCTCCTGTGGCATTTGCAGGAAGTTCGCCCTTTATTTCTGCTAGTCTTTCACCGACTTGCTGTCTAGCCCAGTAGATGTCTGTACCATCTTCAAAGTCAATGGTTATATCTACCAGACCATACTTAGTCGTAGAGCGCATCATCGTCTCATAAGGGATACCCACCATCTTTGTCTCTATAGGCACAGTGATACGAGACTCCACTTCCGCGGGTGTCATACCGTTAGACTTCATAATAATCTTTACCTGCGTAGGTGAGATATCAGGGAAGGCATCCACAGGTAACTCGTTGTATGTCTTGACACCAAAACCTAAAATGACTACTGCGAGCAGTGAAAAGAAAAGCCTTTGAGCAAGAGCAAATCCAATAATTTTATTCATCACTGCCACCTAAAAGGTTTTTCAAAATAGCCAGTGAATTGGTTGCTATTTCACTTTGAAGTCTTGGAGACTTTTGAAGATAGTAATAGTCATCGTCTTCAGATAAAACATTTACAGGGACTGCAACAAATCCATCTTGATTTTTACTAAATACAATGTGTGTAGAACCTTCTTTGATGACGGAATCTTTCTTCACCTTTAACACATCTGAGAAAAGTGTAAGCTTAGCACTGCCTATAAATCCTGATGATATTGCAACATTTAGTGGTAACAAAAACCTTACTTGTTTGGTTTGATTTTGAGGGTTTATTACAGGAGAGATTTGTAATATTTTTGTTTGGAACGTCTCTTTATTGAGGCTTACTTCAACAGCTTGCCCTTCGCGAAGTTTTTCTATTCTATCTGCCTCTATATTGGCTTCTAGCCACAATCCACCTTCTTCTTTAATCACAAAGAGTGCATCCTCAGGATTGGTACTTTTTCCAGGTGTAGCACTTAGGTCAATGATGCTTCCTTCTACACTAGATCTTATCTTAATGGTATTGCTAATTTCTAAGTTTTGAAACAAAGCATCTATCATACTATCACTTGCCCCATAGCCTTTAAGAAGTGCTTTAGATGCCGCAACTCTTACTTTATCTGCTTCAAGTTCAGCATTGGCTGCGACACACTCTTTTTGCGGGATAATTTCTTCTTTACAAAGTACATTTTGACGTTCAGTTAAATGCTTATGGTGCTTATATTCAATCGCTTCAGATACTGCTTTTTGTTGCACCTCTATCCATTTGGTACCGGTTACCTCTGCTAACATATCACCACGTTTTACGCTTTGATATTGAGCCACATAAAGTTTTTTTACATTTGCCTCAAAAGGCAATGATATGGTATTTAAAAGTGTTGGAGGTGTCACAACATGTGCGATAAACTCACCAAAAGGATAGCTCTTAGAGGATTTTGGTACCTCTACACTGATATTCCAGTTTTTCTCTTGTTCTGTTGTCATTTCTATTTGTTCTGCATATACACATACGGTCAACAGTATGCCTAGTAATATTTTCTTATTCATTTTGTATCCTTGTTTTCACTCAAAGTATAGAGCGTAAATAGTGTAGTATAGTAAGCTTTTTTAGCCGCATAGAGTTCTGTGTTGAGTGTATAGAGTTTTTGACGATTAAGTAGATACTCTATCACCGATGTTTCACCCAAATTATAACTCTTTTGAACCAAAGGTAAGAGTTTTTTTCTATAGGTATTATAATTTTTTGCAAGTATCTTCACCATAGTTGCCTTGCTTTTTAGTCTAGACTGAAGTTCTAGCAGTAGAGACTTTTTTTCTACCATATCATGTTCATACCTGTAAGACATAGCCGAAGACTTATAGAGTGCAGCAGCTCTCTCTTGCTCTGAACGTTCACTTGTAAAACTCAGTGGCATGGAGATACCTATAGTATATCTATCAATATCTATCTCTTTACCATATTGACCACTTACAGTTATAGACTCAATACCATGACTATATCTCTCTAAGCGTACTTTCGTACTTTCCATACGCTTATCATGTACTTTTTTTGAGAGTGAAAATGTATTTTTAAGTGTGACATCTCCACGTATAGGATACATATCTGCACAAGAGAGTGTGGCTTTTTGATTTGAACGACTCATCATGAGTACTTTTTGTTTAGAGATTTCTTGCAACATTTTAAGTTCTTGTACTTGTGCATAGAGTCTATTTTTTTCACTCTCTATTTGCATCAATTCTGTTTTTGCTATCTCTTTATAGCCATAGGCTTTTTGTTTCTTTTTATACAGCTTTAACAAGTCAGCATAGCTCTTGTTAATGCTCCTATATTTTGCAAGATCCAAACAATGCTGATGATACATGTTTTTCAAAGTATTTCTAAAATTTAAAATATTTTTTTCACCCTCAAGCGTTGTGGCTTGATTCATCAAGTCTAAACTCATTCGTTCTTGTGTTTGTATGTTTCCAAGTTTGATGTTTTTAGAAAGTCCCATAGCGTATTCATAGCCAGGTTCTCCAACATCAGGTACAGCCTTTGCACCCTCAGCATATATGGCAAAAGGGCTTGATGCTGTATCTGCTCTGGTTTTAGCAGAGAGTGACAAGCTTTCTTTCTCTAGAGCTTTGGTTAAAACACCATTTTTATCGGCGGTATTTAGTATATTTTTGAGTGTATAGGTTGTTCCCAAACTAAATTGAGTCACCAAACTCACCAGTATCAGTGGTTTTATCATTATTATTTCCTTTATATCTTACGAAAACTACTGCATTTAATGCATTTATTTTAAGTCTAAATTTTCTATATGGACTATCTATATTTAATCTAATTTATTATGTTTAGGGAGAAGAAGTTAAGCTTTAGGGGGTTTAAATGATGTTTTTTTGTAGTGTGTCGTGTATTGAAGTAAATTTTGAAAATAATCTTCTTTTTTATAGTCTGGAGTTATCGTATTAACCGTTGATATCATCAGCCCTACAAAATGAAACATAGCATGCACATCATAAATATCAGTATCTGCTTGAGTAACATATACCTTAAATACCTGACTCTGTGTCATAGATGATTCGTTATTTTCGACAAAAACAATAATACTGTCATGCATGATAGAAAAAGAGAGCATAAATAATATAACAAATATCGTTTTAGAACGCATATTTATGCTCCTTAATAATTTTTATTTGTTGGAATATAACTCAATAAGGTTAATGTATTGTTAATGCACTTTTATTTTTATCTTTTTCTTTACATCAAATGTCTCAATAAAGCTACGGATATTTTGATGTAATATTGGTTCTGGCATCACTAATGCTTTTTTCATCGGAAATTTAAGAAAAAATGCTGAAGGCACGATAGCATCAGACTGTTTAGGGTTTTTTAAGTATTTTATCATTGCATTTTCTATTGCAGTTTTACTACTATATTTCAAAAGGTAGCGTTTATATATCAAATCATTGGGTATCTGTTGTGCTTGATGACAAGAGAGGCAATCACGTTGAACATCTGCCTCTTGGGCATAAATACTCATAGTTACTAACACCATACACCATACACTTTTTACCATACTATCTTTACCTCTGTACCTTCATTTATAACAGATTTTATCTGTAAATCAAAATCATAGTTTTCAGATACTTGACTCACAATATGTAAACCAATTCCAAACCCACCCTCACTTTTATTGGCTCGTTTAAATCGTTGTTTGACTTCACTTAAGTCATTTTTACTCATCCCTATGCCTGTATCACCTATGCATAGCATGGTATCATTTAAAATGATATTTAACTTACCATATCTTTTGTTATATTTTATCGCATTAGAAAGCAAGTTATCTATGAGCCGAAGTGCATCATTTTTATCTATATTTAATGTGATATTTTCTTTAATATCTAGTACAGTCTCTATCTTCTTTACCTCTAACATAGAAGTAAAATACACCAAGCGTTCTTTGAGTAAATCCCCCATATTCAAGGTCTCTATCTTACGATGATAGTGATGATTTAAATTTAGATACGTAAGGTCATCATAAATACGACTCAAGGTCATGGAAGCAATCTCTATACGCTTGAGTTCATCCATATTTTCTTCATGTTTTCTAAATGTTTCTATCATTTCTATGTTTGTAAGTATGGTACTTATGGGTGTATTTAACTCATGTGTTGTGTCTTGAATAAAAAGATTCATTCGTGCTATGGCATCACGCATGGGGGCTACAAACAAGCGTCCTAAAAAATAGCCCAATGCAGAGAAAACAAGCCCAGCGAGTAACAAAAAAAATAGAATCTGTTTCTGTAAAGCATAAATAGGTGCATAGTCTATCTTTCTAGCTGTCAACAGATAGGCTGCACCTAAATAATAAGGCTCAACTTTAGAAAGATAATAGAGCTTGTCTTTTGTAAATAATGATGTATCTAAATCGATACTGGGGTTAAATGTACCAAAGATATATTGTTTATCTAAATCATAGATAGCAGAATCTATCTCAGAGTGATACGGATAATATAATGTTGCATCATTTGACTGATGTAATGCCCTTAGTTTTGACTTGATACGTTCAGCCTCATAGACAATCGTATCTCTTTGTTTGTTCAGTAAATGATGCTTTGAAGAACTGTAAAATATCCAAGAGGCAAGAGAAAAAAGAAGAAGCGTAGAAGCCAAATATATCACTAAAAAACGTGCAAGACTTCTTTTTTCACTACTTAACAATACGATACCCTATATTTTTTATGGTTTCTATCTTCTCTTTTCCTATAGCTGCACGTAAGGTTTTGATGTAGGTACGTAAAGACCCTGCACTTGGTTCTTCGTCATAATTCCATAATGCATTGTTGATAGTCTCATAGGTAATAAGCGTATTGGGATGTTGTAAAAAAAGTGAAAGGAGTTTTAACTCTTTTGTTTTTAAAGATATTTTTTCTTTATCTTTTGTAAGTATCATCTCTTTTACATCAAAAACTATGCCTTCTGATAACTCTACCTTTTCATCATGTGTTCCAAATGTACGTTTGAGCAAAGACTCAACACGTACCAACAACTCTTTAAGTGCAAATGGTTTTCGTATATAGTCATCACAGCCTAAAGCAAAACCTTTTTCTACATCTTCTACTGCATTGAGTGAAGTGATAAAAATAGCAGGTATTTCCTCTCCACGATCTCGTACAGACTTCAAAAAGTCAAACCCACTAACATGTGGGACTTTCACATCCAACAACATCAAGTCTATATGCTTCTCATACGCTATCTCTTCTGCTTCTATGCCATCATAGGCAGCAAAAACATTATAGCCTTTTATCTCAAGAAACTGTTTGACCGTATCACTAAGTTGAATATCATCTTCTAGTAGTAAAATAGTTGCTGTCATACTTACCTCTTTTATCTCTCTTGCTTATGAGTGAACACTTTCATTTATCATAACACCACACTATGAATCTACTGTGAATTTTTCAAAACTTAACAATATACTTTAGTCATAAGAAAAATAGATAAAATGATATATAGGGAAATTGAGTGGCGGAGAGTGAGGGATTCGAACCCTCGGTACCTGTGAAGGTACACACCCTTAGCAGGGGCGCGGATTAAACCAGCTCTCCCAACTCTCCATCTGTTTTGTGGGTGAGATTATAATGCAATTGTCTTAAATAAAAGCTTAAAAAAATGTTTATTTAAGCTTTTATTTTTTTTTTGAATTTGACACAGTTTTTCCCAGATTTTTTTGCTTCATATACTGCTCTATCTGCACGCTGCAATAGTGAGTGCAAATCATCATTTTCTTCTTTCCATGCTACCCCAAAACTAGCAGTTAGATGTCCTACCTCGTTAAATGTATGTTCAGAGACTAAAATTCTGAGATTTTCTAATTTTTTAAATGCAAACTCCTTACTTGTATGTTGTAATAAAAGTAAAAATTCATCGCCACCCCATCTAGCAAGCACATCATCACTCCGTATATTATCATGTATGAGCATTGCAAACTCCTTTAAAACATGATCTCCCGTTTGGTGGCCATAGGTATCATTGATCAATTTAAAATTATCAATATCAAGAACAACTAACACACCCTCTTCATTCTTTCTAATCATATGTTCAACATAGGTGTTAAAATAAGCCTTTTTATACACACCAGTAAGCGTATCAATTTGTATTTTATTAGATAAGTTTGTAACTTTTGTCAAGGTAAAGAGTTTATTTGTAGACTCTATCCATGTAGCCTGCAGTATAAATGTATCTTTATTGATTAGTATATATTCTTCTTTACTGTTTACCCTTTCAAATAACGCATCATAGCTTTCCAAATTATTATCTAGATATGTATATATTCTCAAATTATTTCGTTTTATATCTGAAACCCTTTTGACACCAAAGTATTTCAAAAATTGTTCATTTGTATAAGATATTTCATTATTATTGGTGACAAAAACGAGTGCATTTTGGCTATCTAATATTTTTTGTAATGTACTATTTAAAAGTATTGATTCATTGCTATATTGTAAAATCTTTTGCTGCGACACAGTTTTATCTGTAATATTGTGAAGTAATATAAGTAAAATATCTTCATTGTAGTGTTCTACAGAAAGATTTACATATTGATCATTTTTATATACTGATTCTAATTCATATGTCACAGTTTTGTTTCTAAATATCTCTTCAATCTCTTTTTCTGAGCCTACTAGTTCGGGGAGTATCTCTGTGACATCTTCACCATTTTGCACTATTTTTTTAAAATATTTATTTACACCTAAAGAGAAATCATAAATCTTAAATTTTTTGTCAACTAAAATATATTCAAACCTATCTTTTGACAATATAGCATTTAAAATAATCTGCATATTTTTCATTTAAGCATGTTCTCCATTAGTTTTATAAATAAATCTTCTACGTTTTGATCATCTTTTGCAGAAGTTAAAAAGATATCACTATCATTTTCTATTTCTAATTCTATTCTGTCTTTTGCTATACTATTTAGCAAATCTACTTTGTTATATGCTACAACAAACTTTGAATCTGGATTTTCACTCAAAAATATTTCTTTATGATGCACCAATGCATCTATCGTTTCATGTCGTGTGACATCTCCTACAAAAATAGCCCCACTAGCTCCCCTATAGTAACCCAATGATATTTTTTTCCTTGGTGTAGAACCTTCTATGTCCCAAATAATCATTTCGCATTCTACTTCATTGAGTGTTACAATTTTTTTAGAAATACGCACACCAATGGTTGTTAAGTACTTTTCATCAAATGTGCCATCTAAAAATCGTTTGACTAAACTTGTTTTACCAACAGAAAAGTCCCCTAGTAAAAGTATCTTTTTTCTAATCATGTATGATTTCTCCTAACTTGTTTAATATCTTAGCATCATTCAATGAAAATGTAATTTCTATACGCCTTGATGCTTTTGAGTCTTCACTCTTATTTTTAAAAACTCTCTGACTACTTCCATAGCCTTTAACATTCATATATTCTTGCATCTGGAATTGGCTAACACTTTTTAATCCTTCAAGATAATCTTTCACATTTAATGCTCTTTTCTTAGAAAGTATAACATTATCTTCTTCACGACCTGAACTGTCAGTATGCCCCTCTATGCTTATTTCTTTAATATAATCTTTGTATCTATATAAAACAGATAAATATTTTATAAATACACCTTCAAGTACCTTAATGGCATCAATGTTATAAACGGTCTCTCCAGCATTAAAAAGTACTAAATCTTTAAAGTTTAAATGATGTTTCTCTTTATCATAATATTTTTCATTTAAAAATCTCTTGTCAAGTTCTTTATAAATCTCACTTTTTATGTCAAGTAACTTTTCAATGCTCTTTTTTTCCTTTCGAAGTATACTTAACTCAGCAGTTGTCTCTTTTAGTATCCCCGATAAATAACTCTTAGAGGTATTAAGTTCTTGTTCTAAATGTAAGCTATTTTGCTCTATATCAAGCAAAGACTTTTTATAACTTTTTTCTAATAAATGAAGCTTTTTTTCTAATGCAAGCATTAAACTTTTACCGACATTTTTTTCATCTTTAAATCTATCATCTAAGTAAGACAGAGGCACACTCATTTTATTTATAATCGGTTTTTTACTGTGTTTTTTTATGATTTGTTCTATTTCATAAATTCTCTCTATAGAATCAACTTGCCCTTCTAACAAGAAAGCTTTATTTGTATCACTTATAGATATATGTTCTCCTGTTTCACTCAATACCAGCTGCTCTAAGTTATGTTTGCCATACCATCCGTAAAGCATATATACCCCATAGGCAACAAGTAAAAATCCCAACATCATAAATATGACTTTTGCAGGATTCTTTTTTTCTATTTTAGTATCAATTTCTTGTGAATAGAGATAATCTTCCATTTCCATAGAGAGTGTTACTATTTCATCTCTATTGTTTTCTCCATCGAATTTTTGAAAAACATTAGCATATTGTTTTACAATTGATGCAAAAAACGTATTGATTTCTATACGTAATTCATGGTCAGGTTCTGCATCCAAAAAAGCAACAATAAATACTGACCCCGCACTCTCAATATACAATGTTGCATTTCCATAAGAGAGTAATTGTACTTCATTTTTAGCATCACTATGTTGCATCCAATCGTTAATAAAATCCTTTATGGCTGATGCCATTGATGCTACCATATGTGCATCATCTATCTCTTTATTTTCTAAATGTGCTTCTGCTATGAGTAAAGAAGTTTCTTTGTGGATGACAAACATAGAAGAAATGACAGCGTCTGTACTTTCATTTAAAAGTAACTCCGTCTCACTCACTCCTGTAAGCTTGGACTTTGCTTTTCGCTTTATACGTTCAAAAGAGAGTCCTTGTTCTATCTTTTTATTGATACTCTCCATCATCTCTTTTATGGCTTGGGTAACATACTTAGATATCATCCCACCCATGATAGGGTACAAGGCATCAATCATCGTTTCTTTGTTTTCTGAAATACCCTTCGATATAGCAGGTGTAACTCTCTTCATGATGGTAACATCATCACGTGCCTCAAAGTCCAAGGTTTCGACTTTTTCTTCTAGTTTTTTAAGTTTTTCGAGTTCATCAGCTAAAAGAAGTTCTTTTAGCCTATCTAGCTCTGAAGGACTATTTTTCAGTCTTCGTGCCTTGTGCTAGTACAGCATTGACATCTGTACCTTGTATTTTCATGGCTACATCTAAAAGCATTTGAGCCATAGAGTCACGTGAAAGTTTGTCATCTGAAAGACCTGAAAGACCTTTGTTAAGTGTTGCTTGTATTTCACTCTGCATTGCCTTCATGTTTTCTGCCATTTTTTTACTATCATCAGAAACATTTTCTTTAAATATCTTGAGTTTTGTATTAAACTCATCTTTTTGATTGGTCAATTGTTCATGGAGGTTTTCATCTGTTGTGTCTATGAGTTCTTTTAGTTTAGTACGTTCTCTTTGTGTTGATGTTGCGAGATTGTCTATTTTCTTTTCAAGTACTTCTAAAGAGCGTTCTGTCTCTTTTTGTAACTTACTATGTGACTCATTAAACGCTTTGGTCATTTTGTTTTCCATCACTTTTAGCGTGTCATTCAGTGTATTGAACTGAGCTTCAAAATCTTTTATCTGATTTCCAAAAATCAAGTCTCTAATCTGGTCTACGTTATTTGCATTCTTATCTGACATATTTCCTCTTTATTGTTAAGTTATTGATATTATTTTGTAATATTTTAGCATAGTTATCTCTTTATATTGTCTTTTTTAGCATAAAATATGTTACAAATCTGTAAAATAACCATAAAAATGAGGAATACTCAATGTTTCAAAAGTTAGCTCCACTTATAATTTTGGCACTCTTTGCTACAGGGATGTACCTTATGATGCAAGGTATGGACAACGCTGTAGAGATGACAAAAATAAAAAAAGAGATTAAAAAGTAATATTAAAAAGTTGCAATGACTTTTAAAATCTCTTCTACTTTTTCTTGTGGATTTTTGTCTTTGTAGATAGGACGTCCTACAACAGGATAATCAACACCTTCTTTATTTGCCACTTCTAGTGTAGCCACACGCTGCTGGTCACCTGCCTCTTCACCAAAGGGGCGTATACCTGGGCAGAGTGTTAAAAAGTCATTTGAAGTAGCATTTTTAATAGCCCTACTCTCATAGGCTGAACACACCACACCATCTAGTCCATTTTCGTATGACATCTTTGCGAACTGTTCGGCTTTTTCGTTGATGCTTTTTTCATATACCTCTTTAAAGTGTGCCTCATCAAAAGAGGTCAAAGCAGTCACAGCCAAAACAAGAGGGCGTTTCTCATAGCTACTTAGTCTGTCCATCACAGTTTTCA
>Ga0256840_1003785_pt1 | contig 11890 bp, 7 predicted proteins | sample 355202metaG_FD_185969 | JGI IMG/M metagenome (GOLD analysis project Ga0256840, IMG submission 185969) | Hydrothermal vent microbial communities from Mid Atlantic Ridge, Atlantic Ocean - 355-202 | ecosystem: Environmental > Aquatic > Marine > Hydrothermal vents | place: Atlantic Ocean: Mid...
GGATAAGGATGGTTATGTTAGATAAAATAGACTTGTTCTATACAAAGTTGACAAAAATTTTGGGTATATTTTTGTTTCTTGTTATGTTGCTTATGACAGCAAATGTATTTTATGATGTGGTAATGAGATATGTTTTTTCTCATGGCTCAATCGCTATGCAGGAGATGGAGTGGCATCTCTTTTCAGTATTGATTCTTTTTGGTGTGTCATACTCTTTGATGGAAGATGCTCATGTAAGAGTTGATATATTGTATGATGGTTGGAGTGTGAGAACAAAAGCATGGGTCAATATGATGGGTGCAGTAGTATTTATACTTCCTATATCACTTTTAGTAGCAACTAATTCAGTTGAGTTTGTTTTAGAAGCATTTGAATCAGGTGAGATTAGTGGAGACCCTGGTGGTCTACCATATAGGTGGATAGTAAAGGCTTTAATTCCTGGATCTTTTTGGGTACTTATATTTTTCACATTTGGATTTTTTATTAAAAATTTAAATATATATAGAAAAGACCGTGTTGAAGACAAACACAGTGAGGTGCTATTATGATTGGTATCATAATGTTTTTTGTAGCTCTTGTGATGCTGCTTATCGGATTTCCTGTTGCTTTTACATTTGGTGCTGTTTCTGTTTTCTTTGGTTTGGCTGCTGGGATTTTAGAGGCAGTTCAAGATGAAATACCTCTTATGGAGGGTTTAGTTGATACAGGCATTAGTATGTTTGCATTTATGCCCTTTAGAATCTACTCAATTATGCAAAATACAATTTTGATGGCTGTTCCTCTTTTTATATTTATGGGAATTATTTTACAAAAAACAGGACTTGCAGAGAGACTTTTAGAGTCTATGGGTTCACTTTTTGGAAAGATGAGAGGTGGAGTTGCTATTAGTACAGTTCTTGTTGGCTCTTTACTTGCTGCATCTACTGGTGTTGTTGGAGCAAGTGTTGTTGCCATGGGGGTTATATCGCTTCCTGTTATGTTAAAGTATAATTATGATAAAAAGCTAGTAACGGGTGTAATATGTGCTTCAGGAACACTTGGTCAAATTATACCTCCTTCAATTGTTCTTATTATACTTGGAGATGTTTTTCAAGTGCCTGTCGGAGATCTTTTTAAAGCTGCTATTTTTCCTGGACTTGCTCTTGTTGGAGCATATGTTTTATACATAATTGTAATTTCATTTTTTAACAAAAGTGTGGCTCCTGCAATACCTGTTGATGAGGACGCAGGAACTAAGTTTAGACAAATATTAACAGCCCTAAAAGCTATAATTCCTCCATTGGTGCTTATTATTTTAGTTTTAGGTTCAATATTTGCTGGAGTTGCAACCCCAACAGAATCAGCTGCAGTTGGTGCAATTGGTGCTATGATTTTGGCAATGATGTATGGAGTCTTTTCAATAGACATGCTAAAAGAGGGAGCACTTGAGACTTCAAAAGTAACAGCTATGGTTTTTGCAATTTTAATTGGAGCAACAGCATTTTCAATGGTTTTTACCTATACGGGAGGTGATGCAATTGTTGAAGAGGTAATGTTAAGCCTACCAGGTGAAAAGTGGGGCTTTATAATTGTTTCTATGTTAGTGATTATGTTTTTAGGATTCTTTATTGATTTTGTTGAAATTTCGTATATTATTGTGCCAATTTTAGTTCCAATTGCTATGGCTCTTGACATAAACCCTGTATGGTATGCAATTTTAATTGCGATGAATCTTCAAACATCTTTCCTGACACCACCCTTTGGTTTTAGTCTCTTCTACTTAAGGGGAGTAGCACCACCAAGTGTGAGAACGACAGATATATACAAAGGTGTTATGCCATTTATTTTAATACAAATTGCAATTCTTGCTATTTTAGTGATTGAGCCAGGTTGGTTTGGTATAGATTTTTAGAACTATTAAGTAAAATTATCATACTTAAATTGTTTAAATATAATTAAGGGTACCTATTATTAGAGGTACCCTAAAGGAATATACACATGAACTTACTAAATGGAAAATATCTTGATTTTTACAATCATCTTGTATGTACATTACCAAAAGAGAGAATTTTTACTGATCCACTTCATACTCTTGCATACGGAACAGACGCTTCTTTTTATAGACTTATACCAAAGATAGTTATTTGGGCTAAAACTGCACAAGAGGTAAGGGAAATTTTAAAAATTACATCTAGTATGAATCTGCCTGTTGTATTTCGTGCAGCAGGTACTAGTCTCTCAGGTCAGGCTATTACGGATTCTATTTTAATAGTTACTTCGAGAGATTGGAATAAAATCAGTATAAATGAAGATGCAAGTTTAGTTACTCTTGAGCCATCTGTTTTAGGATGTAGTGCAAATCAAGCACTTTTACCATTTGGTAAAAAAATTGGTCCAGATCCAGCTAGCATAAGTTCTGCAATGATAGGAGGAATTGCAGCAAATAATGCAAGTGGAATGTGCTGTGGTGTAGCTGATAATTCCTATAAAACCCTTAAAAGTATGAAGATTATTTTTTATGATGGAAGTGAGCTTGATACATCTTCAAAAAAAAGTATTAAAAAGTTTTCTGACACCCATGGAAGTTTAGTTGAAGGGTTAAGAACATTATCACAAAATGTGAAAAAAAATAAAAAACTTCATGATAAAATATTAAGAAAATTTAAGATTAAAAATACCTGTGGTTATGCACTAAATGCACTTGTTGATTTTAATGATCCCATAGATATGATTTCTCATCTAATGATAGGGAGTGAAGGCACTCTAGGTTTCATAAAAGATATAACATATAAAACAGTTCCAGAGTATAGCAATAAAGCAAGTTCTTTGATGATATTTAAAAATATTGAAGATGCTTGTGATGCTGTAATTAAACTTAAAACTAAGTGCCGTAAAAATGTAAATGCAGCTGAAATCATGGATAGAACTGCTCTTAAAAGTGTAGAAAACAAAGATGGAATGCCTAATTTTTTAAAGACATTAGGTGCAGAGGCAACTGCACTTTTGGTTGAAACAAGAGCACCTTCAAAAGAGGAACTTGAAAAAAATATAGATATTATTCTTAAAACTCTCAAACCAATAGTTCCAGAGTTACCACTTTATTTTACAAATAAAAGCGAGGAGTATACACTTTATTGGAAAATTAGAAAAGGTCTTTTTCCTGCTGTTGGAGCTGTAAGAGAGTCTGGTACGACTGTTGTTATTGAAGATATTGCATATCCTATTGAAGACTTAGCTGAAGCAACACTTGAGCTTCAACAGATATTTAAAAAACATGGCTATGACGAAGCTTTGATTTTTGGTCATGCTTTAGAAGGAAATTTGCACTTTGTATTTACTCAAGAATTTGAAGATAAAAAAGAGATAAAGCGATATGAAGAGTTTATGGATGATGTTACAAATCAAGTGGCTATTAAGTATAAAGGTAGTTTAAAAGCAGAACATGGAACAGGCAGGAATATGGCTCCATTTGTTGAACTTGAGTGGGGCAGTGATGCTTACGAACTTATGAAGTCTATTAAGCATCTATTTGATCCAAAAGGACTTTTAAATCCGGGTGTTATCTTAAACGATGATAAAAAAATACATCTTAAGAATTTTAAATCAATGCCAAGAACAGATGATATTGTAGACAAGTGCATTGAGTGTGGATTTTGTGAACCAACCTGCCCGTCCAATATGCTAACACTTACACCAAGACAAAGAACAGCAGCGATGCGTCATATGATGGGCTTAGAGGGGGTTGAACTTGAAAAGTTTAAGAAGCAGTATCAGTACGATGGCATAGAAACATGTGCTACATGTTCACTTTGTTCCATGAGTTGCCCAGTAGATATAGATACAGGAAGCTTAACAAAAAAACTAAGAAGTGAGCAAATAGGATCTTTAGGACACAAGATTGCAGGTAGTATAGTAGATAATTATGCGGGAATTTTGAGTGCAGGAAGAGTTGCTATGAGCAGTGTAAAGTGGATAAATAAAAATATAATATCAAATGAAACTATGACTAAAATGAGTACAACTCTAAGAAGCATAAGTGGAGATAGACTCCCTTTGTGGACAAAATCCTTACCAAGTGGGTATAAATTTAAGCCAAAAACAACATTAAAAAGTGAAGACAAAGTTGTATACTTTTCATCTTGTATAAATAGAACTATGGCCAATCCAAATGAAAAAGATGCTGAGAAACCTTTAGATGTTATTGTTATAGGTTTACTTGAGCGTGCGGGATATGAAGTAGTCATACCTTCAAATATTGATAGCCTATGTTGTGGTATGCCATTTAGCTCAAAAGGCTATACTAAAGAGGGAAAAAAGAAATCAGATGAGCTTGAAAATGAGCTACGAATAGTAAGTAAAAATGGAAAATACCCAATACTTTGCGACATGAGTCCATGTAGTAAAACAATTGCATCTAATTTTCCAAAAGATTTGAGAGTTTATGATACTGTCGAGTTTATATTAGAGTTTTTAGTAGATAAACTTGAGTTTAAAAAGACATCAGAGCCTATAGTAATACATACAACTTGTAGTACAAGAAAAACAGGACTTAGTGAAAAGTTTGAGCAGATAGCAAGAATGTGTAGTGAAAATGTGACAGTTCCAGCTGATGTTGGCTGTTGTGGTTTCGCAGGAGACCGAGGATTTACATTCCCAGAGTTAAACAAATCAGCACTTAGAAATTTGAAAAGTTCAATCCCAAGTGATGTAAAGTATGCATTTTCAACCAGTAAGACTTGTGAGATAGGACTAAGTGAACATAGTGGTATAGACTATCGTTCTATATTTTACCTAGTTGATCGCTGTACAAAATGAGCTCTACATGTAGAGTGGCAATAATAGAATTTATTACCTAATTACACATAAACAATATATGATTTTAAGTTGGTATTTATATATGCTTTATTTAATAAATACTATGATAATATAATGTTTATACATAAATAAAAAGGGCTAAAAATATGGAGATTGATCTGCTTTCAGAGGGTTTTAAATTTATGGTTTTGGGAATGGTTACAGTATTTGTGTTTTTGGTTGTAATGGTAATAATATTACATTTTCAATCAAAAATTATAAATAAATATTTTCCAGAAAAAAAGGTTGCAGTTCCAAATAGACAATCTGCATTACAACCTAAACAACAAGATAACAAGGCACTAGTAGCTGCAATTACAGCTGCAATTACAACTTTTAAAAATTCTAAAGAGGGTAAGTAATGGCAAAAAAATTTATTGATATTATGGATACAACATTTAGAGATGGCTTTCAGTCAGTTTTTGGAGGCAGAGTCTTAATGGATGACTTTTTTCCAGCAGTTGAAGCTGCGAGAGAAGCTGGTATAAGTCATTTTGAATTTGGTGGTGGAGCAAGATTTCAAAGCCTATTTTTTTACTTAAATGAGAATGCATTTGATATGATGGATAGATTTAGAGAAGTAGCAGGACCAGAGGCAAATTTGCAAACTCTAGCTCGTGGAGTTAATACAGTAATGTTAGATACAGGAAGCAGAGAGCTTATTGATCTTCATGCAAAAATGTTTAAAAAACATGGTACAACTACTATACGAAATTTTGATGCTTTAAATGATATTGAGAATTTAAAATATAGTGGCGAGAGAATTACACATCATGGACTTAAGCATGAGGCTGTTGTGACTATGATGGAACTGCCTCCTGGATGCACTGGTGCTCATGATGTAGGATTTTATGAAAAAACTTTGAGAAAGATACTAGATACAGGTATACCATATGATAGTATCTGTTTTAAAGATGCCAGTGGAACTTCAAGCCCTCAAAAGGTTTTTGAGACGATTAAAATGGCAAAAAAATTATTGCCAGAAAATACACATGTCAGACTTCATACACATGAGACAGCAGGAGTTAGCGTGGCTTGTTACCTTGCAGCTCTTGAAGCTGGAATCGATGGTATAGATTTAGCAGCATCTCCAGTAAGTGGAGGCACATCTCAGCCAGATATCTTAACAATGCTTCATGCAGTTAAAGGAAAAGATTTTGATCTAGGAGGATTGGAATTAGAGAAAATTTTAACTTATGAAGAGGTTTTGAAGGATTGCTTAAAAGATTACTTTATGCCGCCGGAAGCTACACAAGTTTCACCTCTTATTCCATTTTCACCAATGCCAGGTGGTGCACTTACAGCAAATACTCAAATGATGAGAGACAATAACATACTAGATAAATTTCCAGAAGTAATAAAAGCCATGAGAGAAGTTGTAGAAAAAGGTGGATATGGAACAAGCGTAACACCGGTAAGTCAGTTCTACTTTCAACAAGCATTTAACAATGTTATGTTCGGAGATTGGAAAAAGATTGCAGATGGTTATGGCAAAATGGTTCTTGGCTACTTTGGACATACACCAACAGCCCCAGATGAAAAGATAGTACAACTAGCATCAGAGCAGTTAAAACTAGATCCAACAACACAAAATGCGATAGATATTGCAGATGCTGATGAGACAAAATCTTTAAAATATACACAAGATATATTGGAAAAAGAGGGTATTGCTATTAATGATGAACATATTTTTATAGCTGCAAGTTGTAAAGAAAAAGGTATTGCTTTTCTAAAAGGTGAAGCAACAATAAATGTTAGAAAAAATGAAATCAATGTAAAACAGGAGAAAACAAGCGTGGCAAATTCAAATGGAGAATATACAGTAGTAGTAAATGGAGAGAAATTTAATGTACAAGTTAGCGAAGGATTAGATGCTTCAGTTGAAGTAAAATCTGTAACATCAGCAGCACCATCAGCTACTACAGTATCTGCATCAAGTGGAGAAGAGATAGTAGCAAGCCTTCCAGGCAGTGTTTTTAAATTAACTTCAAATGTAGGTGACAGTGTAAAAGAGGGAGATGTTCTATTAATTCTTGAGGCTATGAAAATGGAGATTGAAATTGTTGCACCTAAAGATGGAGTGGTTACTTCTATTTTGGTTAAACAAGGTGATAGTGTAGAAAATGGTCAGACTTTGGTCATCATATAGAGTTCTAAATATGAAAAATTTACTATTTATATTTTTAACACTTTTTGCTATTAATTTTTTAGCAAATCCTTTATATGCCTCTTCAGAAGTTGCCAAGAATGCACCTATAGTTGAAAAAGAGCATATTGCAAAGAGTATACCTGAAATGTTTCATAATTTCTATACAACAACAGGTATTTATGCTTTTCTAAATCCAGTTGAGGGTGCAACAAATGCACTTGGAGAGCCATTGAGTAAATTTGCTCAAAGCTGGGGTAGAGTAATCATGATTTTGGTTACATTTTTTCTATTTTATCTTGCTATTGGGAAAGGTTTTGAGCCACTTCTACTACTGCCAATTGCATTTGGTGGTCTTTTAGCCAACATCCCGCTTGCTAATATTATTGGACACGAGGGTTTTATTGGGGTATTATTTGAAGCTGGTATAAAAAATGAGATGTTTCCACTCATAATTTTTATGGGTGTTGGTGCGATGACTGACTTTGGCCCACTTCTTGCTAATCCAAGAACAGCACTACTTGGTGCTGCAGCTCAATTTGGTATATTTGGCTCACTTGTAGGTGCTCTAGCTCTTTCTCAATATACAGAGATTTTTGACTTTACTCTAAAAGATGCGGCTGCTATATCTATTATTGGTGGAGCAGATGGTCCTACTTCTATATTTGTAGCTTCAAGATTAGCACCAGATTTGATGGGGGCTATTGCAGTTGCTGCTTACTCTTATATGGCATTAGTTCCTATTATTCAGCCTCCAATTATGAGATTTTTTACAACAGTTGAAGAGCGAAAAATTAAGATGAAACAGCTTAGAGATGTTAGCAAGCTGGAAAAAATGGTATTTCCTCTTACTGTATTGATGTTATCAATTTTAATACTTCCTGAATCAACACCACTTATAGGGGCACTTACTTTTGGTAATCTTGTTAGAGTTTCAGGAGTGGTTGATAGACTCTCTGATACGATGCAGAACTCTCTTATTAATATTGTCACAATTTTCTTAGGGCTTGCAGTTGGTTCAAAACTTGCAGCAGAGAAATTTTTAGTTGCTGAAACTATGGGAATTTTAATCTTAGGTTTGGTAGCATTCTCAATCGGAACGGCAGCTGGAGTTTTAATGGCTAAGTTAATGAACAAATTTAGTAAAAATAAAATCAATCCTCTTATAGGATCAGCTGGAGTAAGTGCTGTACCAATGGCTGCTCGTGTTTCTAATAAAGAGGGAATGAAATATGACCCATCAAACATGCTACTTATGCATGCTATGGGTCCAAATGTTGCTGGTGTAATTGGTTCTGCCGTTGCAGCTGGTGTACTGTTATCAATATTTAAATAAAAAAGCGGAGATAAAGAATGTCTAAGGTAAATGGACTTGAAAACCTAGGTTTAACAGATATAAAAAATATATATCATAATTTGAGCTATGATGAGCTCTATGAAAAAGAACAAGCAGATCCATATGGACATGTAACATCAAATGGTACATTTACAGTAGATACTGGTATATTTACAGGAAGAAGCCCTAAAGACAAGTACTTTGTTGATCAAGAGCCATCAAATAAATATATCTCTTGGGGAAATGTTAACAAAGCAGTTTCAAAAGAGATTTTTGATGATCTATTTGCAAAAGTTAAGAAACAACTTTCAGGAAAGAATATATATATTCAAGATGCATATTGTGGAGCAGCACCAGAGAGTAGAAAGAGTATTAGGGTAGTAACTGAGATTGCATGGCAAGCTCACTTTGTAAAAAATATGTTTATTCGTCCTACTGAAGAAGAGTTAAAAGACTTTAAACCAGAGTTTACTATGTATAATGCCGGAAAACTAAATAATGAAGATTATGAAAAACATGGACTACATTCAGATGTATTTATAATTTTTAATGTTGAAGAAAATATAGCAATAATAGGCGGCACTTGGTATGGTGGTGAGATGAAAAAAGGAATTTTTTCAATGATGAACTACTGGCTTCCACTTGAAGGTAAACTTCCTATGCATTGTTCTGCAAATGTAGGACCAGAAAATGATACAGCTCTTTTCTTTGGACTTAGTGGAACAGGAAAAACAACACTTTCAACTGATCCAAAAAGAAGATTGATTGGTGATGATGAACATGGCTGGGATGATAAGGGTGTATTTAACTTTGAGGGTGGGTGTTATGCTAAGTGTATAGGACTTGATCCACAAAGTGAACCAGAAATATTTGGTGCAATTAGAAAAAATGCACTTTTAGAAAATGTTGTTATTGATGAAGATGGAAGGGTTGATTACAGTGATGGAAGTAAAACAGAGAACACAAGAGTCTCTTACCCAATTGAGCATATAGAAAATCATAAAAGATCTCTTAAAGCTCCTCACCCTAAAAAAATTATCTTTTTAAGTGCCGATGCGTTTGGAGTACTTCCTCCAGTTTCAAGACTTACAAAAGAGCAGGCAATGTATTATTTTATGAGTGGTTATACCGCTAAAGTTGCAGGAACAGAGCGTGGAATTACAGAACCAGTAGCTACATTTAGTTCATGTTTTGGTGAAGCATTTTTGCCACTTCATCCAACAGTATATGCAAAACTTCTTGGTAAAAAAATAGACGAACATGGTGTTGATGTGTACTTGGTCAATACTGGCTGGACAGGTGGTGCATATGGAGTTGGAACTCGTATGAGTATCAAGGCAACAAGAGCTTGTATTAATGCAATTCTTGATGGTAGCATTGAAAATGAAGAGTTTGAGAAAACAGAGATTTTTGGATTTAGTATTCCTAAAAAGCTCGAAGGGGTTGAGACGGATATGTTGGACCCAAGAAAAACTTGGAAAAATAAGTCTCTATTTGATGCCTCAAGAAAAGAGCTTGCTCAAATGTTTATAGATAATTTTAAAAAATACATAACAGAAGATTCAGATTTTTCTGGAGCTGGTCCAAAGTTATAACTTTCATAGAGGGAGCTAGGGCTCCCTCATTTTCTAACTGACCTTATGCACCATCTAAAAATATAGATGGTGCGTAAGGTCAGTTTATAAAAAGGATTTACATTGTCAAAAGTCGCTTCTGGTAAAACTACAGCCCCAAAGGCAAAGCTATTGGATGAGTTTAATGCATCTATTATGTTTGATAAAGAGCTCTATCTTCAGGATATAGAAGGCTCAATCGCTCATGTCAAAATGCTTTCAAAACAAGATATTATTTCTAATGATGCACGAGATAAGATTATTGATGGTTTAGCAATAATTAAAAAAGAGATAGAAGAGGGAAAATACCAGTTTAATATAGCAGATGAAGATATTCATATGTCAATTGAGAGTAGATTAAGCACTATTATTGGGGATGATGCAAAAAGAATGCATACAGCAAGAAGTAGAAATGATCAAGTTGCACTTGACTTTAGAATGTATGTTTTAAAAAGCAATAAAGAGATAATTTCACTACTACTTGAGTTAGAGAGAGTTTTACTTAATATATCAAAAAAACATACAAAAACACTTCTGCCTGGTATGACTCACCTACAACATGCTCAACCCATTAATTTTGCCTATCATATGCTTGCATATGTTTCTATGTTTAAAAGAGATATTGAGAGACTAGAAGACTCATATAAGCGTAACAATATCTCACCAATAGGTTGTGCTGCACTTGCAGGAAGTCCGTATAAAACAGATAGAGAGTATGAAGCAAGTCTCTTAGGTTTTGATAGTGTCAGTATAAATTGTCTAGATACTGTGAGTGATAGAGATTTTGCACTTGAAATTCTTTTTAATATTTCAACATTGATGATGCATATTTCCCGTATATCAGAGGAGATAATTCTTTGGAGTAGTAGTGAATTTGGGTTTGTAGAGCTTAGTGACGAGTATAGTACAAGCAGCTCAATCATGCCTCAAAAGAAAAATCCAGATGTTCCTGAGCTTCTTCGTGGAAAGACAGGAAGAGTTAATGGAAATCTTATCTCTTTGCTTACTGTTTTAAAAGGTTTACCACTAGCATATAATAAAGATATGCAAGAGGATAAAGAGGGAGTTTTTGATAGTGTAAAAACTGCAAAGATTTCAGTAAAAATCCTAAGTGAAGCACTTAAAGGTATGAGAATTGATGAGCAAGCAATGCTAAAAGCCACTAAAAAAGGTCATCTAAGTGCTACCGATTTGGCCGATTATTTAACAGCAAATTGTGGATACACTTTTAGAGATGCTTACAAACTAACAGGCGAAGTAGTTGCATTTGCCGAAGAAAACTCAAAAGACATGAGCGAGTTAAATCTACAAGAGTTACAAAAATTTGAACCAAAAATTAAAGAAGATGTAATAGAAACACTACAACTTGAAACTTCTATGAATGCAAGAAGTTCTCAAGGTGGAACAGCAACATGTTCTACCTTGGCTCAACTAGAATATTTTGAAAACTGGATGAAAAAAAGTTGAGTACGCAATAACAACAATAGGGGTCATTGCTAATACTTTAAACTTTTTTGGAACAAAAAGTTTACAAGTTTAGCTTTGACCCCAAATAAAAATAGATACGAAGTATCTTTCCTTTTCTAGATAAAATTCTTTGAATCACTATCACTCAGGTGATTCCAGCTAAGTTTTGCACCACCTAAGAGATGAAAGTGTAGATGTAAGACCTCTTGCCCTCCATTTTCTCCATTGTTTGTTATAAGTCTATAACCATTTTCATCTAATCCTAAAAGTTTAGCGACTTCATGTATAAACTTTGTCATCTCGCACATGATTTCAGGATCAACATCTTGAAAACACTTATACTCTGTCTTTGGAATAATCAGTATATGAATAGGTGCCTTTGGATTTATATCATGAAATGCCAAAAAGTTATCATTCTCAAGAACTTTGTTACAAGGAATTTCACCGTTAATTATCTTTGTAAATATTGTCATTATTTCTCCTATTTTTTTATAA
>Ga0256840_1003786_pt1 | contig 11890 bp, 12 predicted proteins | sample 355202metaG_FD_185969 | JGI IMG/M metagenome (GOLD analysis project Ga0256840, IMG submission 185969) | Hydrothermal vent microbial communities from Mid Atlantic Ridge, Atlantic Ocean - 355-202 | ecosystem: Environmental > Aquatic > Marine > Hydrothermal vents | place: Atlantic Ocean: Mid...
GCGGTACGAAAATGTTATAAACGTTTACAAAGATGTTGAATCCGAAGATAAACTTCTTTTCCTGCTTGGTAGAGCTAAATTCTATACTTATATTCAGGCGGAGAGAGAGATAGGTAATCTTCAGGAGCAGTTAAAAACAGAAGAAGATAAATTTGCCGAGGCAAAGACGGAGGAAGAGAAGAAGGTCGCAAGGAACAGAATCTCTCTTATACTTAACGATATAGACCAGTGGAGAGAACTGGAAGTGCTTGCTAAAAAAGATGGAAAGAAACTTCTTGAAGAGCTTATTAAAAAATATCCTTCATCTTTTTATAGTAAAAAAGCGATAAAAATACTTAACGGGAAGAAAGTTTTTGACAAAGTTTCAATAGAAAATCCGATTGAAAAGTCTTTTATGAAGAGATTTTTTGAAACATTTTAAGAGAGGTAGTAATGCTTGCTAAAAGAATAATTCCCTGTCTTGACGTTAAAGAAGGAAGAGTTGTTAAAGGTATCAATTTTGTTAATCTTATAGATGCCGGTGATCCGGTTGAAAATGCGAAAGTTTACGATAAGCAGGGAGCGGACGAACTCGTTTTTCTTGATATTACTGCCAGTTATGAGAAGCGTGGAATAATGATAGATGTTGTTAGAAGGACGGCGGAAACGATATTTATGCCGCTAACTGTTGGTGGTGGTATAAGAACCGTAGAGGACATAAGAAATTTATTAAATGCGGGTGCTGATAAGGTTTCTATCAACACTGCAGCTGTTAAAAATCCCGGATTTGTAAAAGAAAGTGCTGAAATTTTCGGCTCGCAGTGTATAGTTGTTGCTATAGATGCCAAAAGGAATGGGAATTCCTGGGAAGTTTATATCCATGGAGGGAGAACACCGACAGGGATAGATGCTGTTGAGTGGGCTAAAAAAGTTGTTGAGCTTGGAGCCGGTGAAATTCTTCTTACATCGATGGATAGAGACGGGACGAAAAAAGGTTACGATGCTGAGTTGATAAAGGCTATTTCTAATGCGGTTTCTGTTCCTGTAATAGCTTCCGGTGGAGCTGGAACTAAAGAACACTTTTATGAAGGACTTGTTTACGGTAAAGCTGACGCTGTTCTTGCAGCTTCCGTTTTCCATTTTAAAGAGATGACAATTCGTGAACTTAAAAAATATCTGGAAAATAAAGGAGTGATTGTTAGATTTTAAGGATTTCTATATGGGTGTAATCTCCTTTTCAATAATTGTGTATCTTTTACCGCCAAGCCTTCCGATAATGCCTTTTTGCGAAGATAGACTATCTTCGGTGTAGTGGATATAGACAACTTCTCCTATAATAACAGACATTGGAGTGCTACCAAGTTCCAAAATCTCTTTTGTTTTACACTCGAGAGCTGCAGGAACGTCCTTTATAAACGGTGGAGATACAATTTGAGAAGGAGATGTTTCTATTTTAAGTTTCTCTATTTCGCTTTCTTCAGGTGGAAAATCTTTTCCCGATTCTATCATTTGCTCGATAAATTTTTCCGTAACAACGTTTATTGCAAATTCTCCGGTTCTTCTTATATTCCTCGCCGTATCCTTTTCGGAACCGTCTTTTCTTTTTCCGATAGATATGAAAATTAAGGGAGGTTTTGTCGTTATAGCGTTGTAAAAGCTAAAAGGCGCAAGGTTAACAGTTCCGTTTTCGTTTAATGTTGTTACCCATGCTATCGGTCTTGGAGTAATTGTGTTAAATATCAGTTTTGAGATGAGTTCTTGCTCTGCTGATTTAACGTCAACTTTCTTCATTTTCATCTCCACTGCTTCATCGCTTTTTGAGCTTCCCTTTCAAGGTCTTTTCTCTTTATAGTTTCTCTTTTGTCGTAAAGTTTTTTACCTTTTGCAAGGGCTATTTGAACCTTTGCTTTGCCTCTTTTATTAAAGTAAATTTTAAGGGGTATTATTGTAAGTCCTTTTTCCTGGGATTTTCCGATTAGTCTTTTTATCTCTTTTTTGTGGAGTAAAAGTTTCCTTCTTCTTGTCGGTTCGTGGTTAAATAGATTGCCGTGGGTATAAGGTGCTATATAGGTGTTAAATAGGAAAGCCTCGTCGTTTTCTATTCGAACAAAAGAATCTCTTAGGTTTGCTTTTCCATCTCTTAAAGATTTTACTTCGGTCCCTTTAAGTTCAATTCCCGCCTCATATTTTTCCAATATCTCATAATCGAAAAATGCTTTTTTGTTTTTTATTTCTGGGGTTCTTCCGGACATGTTAGCACTAATCTCCTCTTCTCTTTATCTACCTTTTCCACGGTAAAAGTGTAGTTTTTCCGCTCTTTCAGATGTTTATCGTTAATATTTTCTTTAGGTACAAAACCGGTAACATCGTTAGGTAGTTCGATAAATATACCTTTAGAGGAGATTTTAGCAACTTTCCCTTCTATTTTACTCCCTTTTTTATAGGTTTTTTCTATCTCCTCCCAAGGGTCCTTTGCTATTCTCTTTATTGAAAGGAAAAGTCTCTCTTTCTCCTTGTCTATTTTTAAGATTTTTACTTTTATTTTTTTTCCGATAGAGGTAGCTTCAAATGGGGTTTTAAGTCCGGACCAAGATATATCGCTTTTGTGTACCAGTCCATCCACACCATTTACATCAACGAATATTCCAAAATTAACAATGTTCTTCACTGTTCCTTCGATAATTTCGTTTTCACGAAGATTTTCAAGAACCTCTTTTCTTCTTTTTTTCCTTTCCTCTTCAAGGAGCTGTCTTCTGGAGATGACAATGCTTTGTCTTTTTCTATCGATAGAGAGAATTTTTGCTTTTATTTTTCTGTCAAGCCAGTTATCAGGTTTTGTTACGGGAATGATATCTACTTGTGAGAACGGAAGGAATGTGTAAATACTGTTTCCTATGTCGACTTTATATCCGCCCCTTACTCTTTGTCTGATTATTCCTTCCACCAATTTTTCTTTTTCGAGTCTGTTTGCTGTTTCTTCCCAGGTTTTTAGATTTTTAACTGTTTCTGCGGAAAGGATAGCATATCCGGATTCCGTTTCAGGTTCCACTATACATATTTCAACTTTCTCGCCTATTTCAGGAGGTTTTTCAAATTCTTCCAGAGGAACAATTCCTTCGCATTTCCCTCCGTAGTCTATGAAGACGTCTTTTCCGTCTATTTTTATAACTGTTCCATTGGTGATGCTGTTTCTTTTTCCCCTATTTTTGAAATACTCGTCAAGTAGTTTTGCAAAATCCTCTTTCAACTGTTTCTCCCCCTTCAAAGATAGTCTGAACCTTTCGAACAACCTCCTCTATCACCCATTGGGGTGTTGAAGCTCCTGCTGTTATCCCAATAGTTTCTATATTTTTGAGCCAGTCTATTTTTAGTTCTTTTGCTGACTCTATATGGTAACTTTTAGGATTTAAATGTTTTGAAATGTTAAAAAGTTTTGTTGTATTTGAGCTGTTTCTTCCTCCGATGATAAGCATTGTATCAACGGATTTTGAAAGTTTTTTGGTTTCTTCCTGTCTTACTTTCGTTGCTTTACAGATGGTATTGAAAATTTTCAACTCTTTAGTCTCTTTGCTTAAAAGAGCAACTGTTTTGGATAAGAATTCGCCGTTTAATGTTGTCTGACATACAATTCCAAGTTTTTGGAGTTGGGAAAGGCTCAATATATCTTTCTCTTTTTCTATTATTAGAGGTTTTTTTACGTGACCTGCTATTCCTCTTACTTCGGGATGAGAGCTGTTACCGAGAATACAGACAGGATAACCCTCCTTTTCAAGTGAAACTGCTTTTTCTTGTATCGCTTTTACAAAAGGGCATGTAGCGTCAACAATGAATGTTTGTTTGGCTTTCAATTTTTTTATTATTTCTGGAGGGACTCCGTGGGAGCGGATGATAACTGTGGATTTTTTAGGTATCTCGTCTATCGATTTCACTTTTTTTATACCGAAAGTTTCGAGTCGCTTAGTTTCTTGAGGGTTGTGGATAAGTTCACCAAGAGAATATACTGTCCTGTTTTCCTTGGCTGCAGCTATTGCCATGTTTACGGCTCTTTTAACACCCCAGCAAAATCCTGCACTTTTGGCTACTATTATTTTCAAGTTTGTAGCTCCTTTATCTTTTCTATAATTTTTTTAGCTGCTTTTTCATAGTTTTCTTTACTATTGCTAAGTTCAATTTGAAAAGCTTCTCCAAGTTTTATTTTAACATTCGCAGATTTTGGGAGTTTTGCTCCTTTTGGCAGGAGGTCTTCACTTCCGTCTATAAAACACGGAATAATAGGCACATTTGCTTTTAAGGCTATCATTCCGGTGCCAATTTTGGGTTTGAGAAATTTCCCTTTTGGAGCTCTTGTTCCTTCCGGAAAAAGGCATAAAAGTTCTCCTTTTCTTAAAATGGTAAGGGCGGTTTTCATCGCTTTAAGGTCAAATTTGCCTCTTTTGACAGGGAAACCGTTTCCCCAGTGTTTTATTAGAGTCGAAATAAAAGGGGTTTTGAAAAGCTCTTCTTTTGCCATAAAAAAAACAGGTCTTTTCATAACGGCATAGGCTACAAGGGGAGGATCCATAAAGCTTCTGTGATTTGATACGAGAAGAACGGGGCCTTTTTCAGGTATGTTTTCTCTCCCTTCAACACTTAAACGGGCAAGTTTTGCAATAGCAGCACCTGCCGTTTTTAACCAGATGTAATAGGCCGTTTTTCTTTTAAGCCACGGATATGTTTTTGTAATGGATTCCATTATTGTCCTTGTTAGAAATCAAGATTTACTCCGGCGAAATAGGAAAGTGCTTTATCCATAGTGAGGTTTTTTGATATGAGAAATTCAAAGGACAATCCTTGTGCCACTGTTAAATCAAGACCTCCTTTGATTTTCATCACAATATAATTTTCAAGGGTATCTCTGAACCAGTCTCCTGAATCGCTAAACTCATAAAGTCCCGACCCATCAGACCTTACACCTATGCCAGGTGCTACACCTATGAATGGAATTAAAGTGAAACTGTTCCCAACTGCCACAACTTTTCTATTTGCTCCTATGTAGGGAAATTGGAGAAGGAAATTATATGTGAAATCCATCTTTCTTATACCGTCGCTGTATAGCTTATCCCATCCGACAAGAAGACTGTATCCGTGGCGGAGATAGTTTTTATATGTTAATACGCCAACTTCTATATTTTTACAATTATCAAAAGATGCGGTTTTACTTGAAGATATACCGAAAGTTGTGAAAATTTTTCTTCCTGAAACGAAACTTCTATTTAGAGAAAATAGCGAGTTGTATCCCGCCGAAGCGATTTGAGGGAATGTTAACAGTAAAAAGGCGGTTATGGCAGTTACCAGGCCTTTGTTTTTCATTACTTTACCTCGCCTATCAAAATTTTTATAATCAATTCTATCAAATTATAGAAGGGGGAAGCTTATGGTTTGCCCGTTTTGTGATATGGATAAGTTGGAGATTGTTCTTTCAAACGATCTTGCTTTTGCAATATTTGATAAGTATCCTGTTAATTCCGGCCATCTGCTTATTATTCCTTTTCGTCATTTTAGTAGTTGGTTTAATGCGACAAAGGAGGAGAGGGAGGCTATACTGGAACTTATTGACAGAGCAAAAGTGTATATTGATGACAATTTTTCTCCCGATGGATACAATTTGGGAATAAATGTTGGAGAACTTGCAGGACAGACAATTTTTCACCTTCATGTTCACCTTATCCCAAGGTATAAGGGGGATATTGATGACCCTACCGGAGGGGTAAGGGGAGTTATTCCTGAAAAACGGATTTACAAGAGGTGATTATGGAGGTTTGTGCAATTCAGTTTGATACAAGTGCCGGAGATTTTAATAAGAATTGGAACAGAGCGTTAACTTTTTTGAACTTTTGTAGAAGTGATTCTATAGTCGTTTTTCCTGAGGTTTTCTCAACAGGATTTGCCTATGATTGTATGGATGAGGCTGCAAGGTTTGGAGTAACGGTTGTAGATTTTCTTGGTAAACTTTCAAAAAGTTCAAATTCTGTATTTGTTTTCACGGTGATAGAGAAAGCTTTAAACAGCTTTTATAACGTTGTAAAAGTTATTGATTGTGGTAAGGAGGTTTTGTCAAGACCCAAGATAAAACTTTTTAAACCTTTTGATGAGGATAAATATTTTAAATCCGGTAAATTCCCGGAAGACCTTAAGGTTGTTGAAACGGATAAGGGGGTTATAGCACCTTTAGTCTGTTTTGAGTTGCGATTTTCGGAGTTTTTTCTCCATTTCCTTAAAAATGATGTGGATATTGTTACCGTTTCCGCCCAGTGGGGCAGAGCAAGGAAAAAGCATTGGGAAATATTACTTTTTGCAAGAGCTATAGAAAATCAGACTTTTGTTGTCGGTGTAAACGGAATAGGTGATATGGCCGGTTCTTCTGCGATAATTGATCCTTGGGGAAGGGTTCTTGGAGATATGGGAGACGGGGAAGGGGTTGTTTTGGCTGATATTTCACTTTCTGCTGTTGGACAGGTTAAAAAGAAACTTCCGATGGAGAGGTGATTATAGGGATTTTTGATTTGAAAGATAGAGATATAAAGAGAGTAGTGCTTAATATTGGTAGAGAGAATCTCGATTTTAAAAAAGCGAGCGGTTACCTGTGCTTTCAAACTGGTATAAAGTAAAAATAGGTGAATCGCTTTTCGAAAAATTGAAATACATGGTTAGAGAGGCTTTACAATTTTCCTATTAGCTTTTTGTAATACGTGGTGCGGTATTTAACCACCGGAGATTGTATGGAAAATTGCTTCTGGAAGGTTCGCTATGTTCTATTTAAAGTTTACTTGATAATAGATGGAGCGGGAGACGGGATTCGAACCCGCGACCCTCAGCTTGGAAGGCTGATGCTCTAGCCAGCTGAGCTACTCCCGCATCTATGGTGGAGGGGGCAGGATTTGAACCTGCGTAGGCGTAGCCGGTGGATTTACAGTCCACTGCCTTTGACCACTCGGCCACCCCTCCATAGGGTTAAATGGTGCCGGCTGAGGGAGTCGAACCCCCGGCCTGGTGATTACAAGTCACCCGCTCTGGCCAGCTGAGCTAAGCCGGCACTTTTAAATCTTGCGAGAGAATAATATAAGCCTTTGCTCTCGATTGTCAATAAACTTTGAATGGTTTTTTATTCTTTTATGATGCTATTTTCAATAATTCCTGTTTTTTTAATTTCCGGAGGTAAGGGGTTGCTAATTTTCAAAATTATGTAGCGGATTTCGTTGTATGGAGAATCGAATTTTTTGCCGGGAGTTACTATACACTTCGGATATGCGTTTTTTGTTCTGCAACGTCCTTTGTAAATTTTGCCGTTTGATGTAACAAAAATCACCATCCGGTTGTTTCCGGCCTTTAACTTAACAAAGGGTTTAAAGTAAACATATCCTTTTCTTGCTTTCTGAAGCCATCCTGATGATGGTGTTTTTCCAAAAGCCGTGGAAAAAAACATTATAAAAATAGGCAGGAGAGCCTTTTTCACTTTTAATACCTTCTATTGGTTTCCCATCTCCATGCAGATTTAATTATTATATCAAGTTCATCAAATTCAGGTTTCCAGTTGAGTGTTTTTTTAAGATTTGTTGGGTCTGCCACAAGAACTGCCGGATCTCCTGGTCTCCTATCGGTTTCTTCTACCTTAAAGCCTTTTCCTGTTATCTTTTTGACCGTATCAATGATTTCTTTAACAGAATAACCTTTCCCGTACCCGCAGTTAAAAACCGTACTTTTCCCGCCACTCATAAGATACTCAAGGGATAGAAGGTGGGCATCTGCAAGATCGTTTACGTGAATGTAGTCCCTTATGCAGGTTTCGTCAGGTGTTGGGTAGTCTGTCCCGAATATGTAAATTTTTTCCCTTTCACCTTTTGCTGTTTTTAAAATTAGGGGAATTAAATGGGTTTCTGGATTGTGGGATTCCCCTATCAATCCTGAAGGGTCGGCGCCTGCAGCGTTAAAATAGCGTAGTGACACATAGTTTAGTCCTTTAAAGTTTGAAAGGTCGGTAAGTATCTTTTCAACACACGCTTTTGACTGTCCGTAAGGGTTTATCGGTTTAATAGGTTCTGTTTCTGGAATTGGTATGGTGACGGGATTACCGTAAACTGCGGCTGTTGATGAGAATATGATTTTATCTATACCCGTTATCTCCATGGCTTTTAAAAGACTTAAAGTTCCTGAAACGTTGTTTTCATAAAAGGATAAAGGGTCTTTGACAGATTCTCCAACTTCTATAAATGCTGCAAAATGGATAACAGTGTCCGGCTTAAACGATTTAAAAATTTCAACAAGTTTGTCTGTATCTCTGATATCACACTTAACAAATTGGGCATCTATTACCGCTTCCTTATGGCCGTTGTAAAGGTTGTCTATAACTAAAACTTCATGGTTTTTTTCTGTTAAGAGCTTTACTGTATGGCTTCCTATATATCCTGCTCCGCCTGTGACAACTATTTTCATCTTTTTTACCCTTAGAATTTAAAAGTGTAGCTTATATTTCCACCTGCAGTGTTTCCGGTAAGATAGTATCCGGTGATTTGAAGATTTTTAAACGGCATTATCTTTATTCCCACGTTTATATCCGAGCTTGGTTTTTCCATGTAATTTTTTAAAGTTTCTTCTTTGAAATCAGCGTATTCAATAAGTATTGTAAATTTTGGATGAATTAGAAGCTCTGTTCCTGTAAAGAAACCGTTGTATATTCCGTTGCCGTATCCTATGGTTAATGTTTGTGGAATGAATGTGTCAAAGTATTTACTTATACAGATGTAGAAGCCGTGAGATAGGGCATCTTTTGATATACCACCTCCAAGAGCAATTGCCGGTTTTCTCTCTGTTTCTGGAAGAAACTGGTATTTTAAGAGAAAATCTTTGTCGTTGCTGTCTTTGAGATTGTATCTTATTCCCGTTTCAAGTGCTGGCAGTATAACTGTGTTTATGCTTAGAGAGCTGTAATGTTTGTTTATGGAAAATGATGGGGATACCGTTTTCTGTTTCTGGGTGTACGCAGAAGGGGTCATAAGATAGCCGGTTATTCCAAATTCTCCTACAGGGTCCCTATATCCACTCTGTGCAGGTGAGCTTAGTAGTAGAGCGGTAGCTATTCCGTAAAGTATTTTTTTTCCTTTCATCGTTTCCTCTTAGATGTGGGTAACTGTATAAACTGTTAAAGCTGACTGGTATATTATCTGAATCACATCTTTTATAAGCGGTCTCCACATTGTTGGAACATTTATTTTTGTGGGGACTATAACGGCATCACCAGGTTGAAGTTTATAATTTAGAATTTCAGACTCTTTACTTCCCCAGAGGAATCTTCTGTCCTTAGTGCTCCATGTGATGAGTGTATATTTTTTATCTGTTGAGGCTACTGTTGTCCCATCAGCTTTTATTATGAATATATTTTCTCTGTCTGCGTCTTTTGTAAAACCACCACACATTTTTAGATAGTCTTCAACGGTCAATCCTTCACGGTAAACGATTGCTCCTGGGTTGTAAATTTCACCAAAAACAAGAACACTTGATGGGATTTTAGGAACAATTATCTGGTCTCCATCTTCAAGCAAAATGTTGTAAGGGGAATTTTTCAGCTCCTCAAGATTTATGGGTATTTTAAGTCCTGTTATTCTTCCTGAACTCTGAGTTTTTTCCATCAGGTCAAGGAGCTTTTTCTTTGACTCAAAAGCACTCTGCCTCGCCTGAAGCTCCTCTTTTGTAAGGTCGGACTGCATAATTCCGGCCTGCTCTTTTTCAAGCTCCTGTCTCATCTGTAGTATAGCCTGGGCAAGCCGTTTCTTTTCCATATCTTTTACAGATTTCCTTATAACGATTATCCCTTCTGGGAAAGCGTTTTCTTTAAATCCACCGGCAGCTTTAAGAACATCGTAAAGGGTTGTTTTTTCCGTTATTTTAAACACTCCAGGGTTTTTGACATATCCGGCTACGTTCACTTTTTCAACAATTTCTTCTGGAGAAATCTCTTTTATTATTACTCTATCTCCAGGGTTTAGTGTTATATTTGCTTCAGGATTACTCTTAATTAAAAGATCATATAGATAGATTGAAGATCTATTTCTTTGTATAACTTCCGCTCCTGTTTCAGCTTTGATTTTTATGTTTTCTGCTTCTTCAACAGATGTTGCACTTTTTGTTTCAGGTGCTTCTCTAAATATTTCGGCTTTAAGATTCTTTATTTTACCTTTAAGTTTTGTAGAGGCAAGAACAGTTTTAAGTTTTAGATTACCCCTGTATGGTATGAAATGGGGATTTTCAACAAGCCCTGAAACCTTTACAGGTGGATAAACGTATCGGGGGTAGAACTTGATTACATCAAGGGCTTGAATTTCTATATCTTTTGTGCTGTTTAGTATCTCTACAGGCGAAAACCTGATTATTTCTTTTATATCAAGAGTTTCCGGGTTCCTTCTATCTATTTCGGCGTAATAAAGGTTCGTGTTCATTGTTAACATATCTTTGTTAAGTATTTGAGAGAGTTTCATCCCCGGTTTATATGTATAGACGCCCGGGTATTTAATTTCCCCTTCCACGACGAAAGCATTTTTAATTTTATTAAAATCAACTTTTTTGCTTTCTCCAAATTTATAGAATGTGATAGTATCCTGAGGTTTAAGTGTTACATCTTCTTTACCGTTCAGAACATTTTTGGGAATAAAAGTTATATACTGTGGTGGAGTCCCGGGCGGAAACTGTCTTATGATAAGCCCGAATTTCATATTCGTGTCAATGAGAAACATATCTGGAGTGAGTATTTGAGAGAGTTTCATCCCCTGTTTGTAGGCATACATACCTGGATATGCAATATATCCTTTCACAAGTATGGCATTTTGCGGAACTGTTATCATTTTTTTGATGATTATAAGGTCTCCACTTTGTACCTTTTGAGCCGTAAATTTTTTATTTGATAAAGAGCCTTCTATAACTTTTGCTTTTGTATTATCAATATATCTTTGAATGATAACTTTATATTTGTAGGCAGATGGCAAAAGACCTCCTGCCATGTCTATTAGATCTCTTAAGGTTTCCTTGCCATTAAGCTCATATATTGCAGGTCTTTTAACAGCACCACCTATTCCGGTAACACTTTTCACTGTAGGAACAAAAATTACGTCACCATCTTTTAAGCGCATATTAACAGGCATACCGTTAAGTAAAAGTTTGTAAAAGTCTATCTTTACTGTTTTTAAACCTTTGGGTGTTTGTCTTCTGATAATTACGTTTCTTAGGCTTCCAGTGCCCTTTATTCCTCCTGCCATCATTATGGCATCAATAACGGTATTCGTTCCTGTTACGATAGTGGCACCGGGTCTGTTAATCTCTCCGGATACATATACCGGAAATGTTCTAAGTCTGCCTACTGTTAATTTTATGTTTATGCCGAGGGCTTTTGAGATTTCTCTTTCTGCCTGTCCGAGGGTTTTACCCCATACATAAAAGACTCCAAATCCCGGAATATAGACTTTTCCCTCTCTATCAACAACAAGCTTTGAGATTTGTGAAAGGTCAATATTCGGAGGGTTGCCTATTACATAGATAAAAAGTTCATCTCCAGGTCCCAGTATGTAAGTTTTGTCCACGGGGATTGAAACAGCCGGCTTCTTGAATCCTTTGAAGAAGTTGTATCCAAACTGTTTAAGTTTTATTCCAATATTTGATGTTCTTTTTAAGAAGTCTAACTCTATAGAAGAGAGCGTTTCGTTGTTAATAGAACTTGTAGGATATAACTGCTCTTGAGATAATCCTTCGTTTTTGTTTTCGGTTTGTTTAAAAATCTTTGGGTGTTTTATACTTGATTCTTGTGCGGTAGTATTTGCTGTATATAGCAGGTTATTTTGGGTAGAGTTTGTTTTTTCTATAGAAGGAAGCAAGTAACTTTTGTTTCCAA
>Ga0256840_1003787_pt1 | contig 11889 bp, 8 predicted proteins | sample 355202metaG_FD_185969 | JGI IMG/M metagenome (GOLD analysis project Ga0256840, IMG submission 185969) | Hydrothermal vent microbial communities from Mid Atlantic Ridge, Atlantic Ocean - 355-202 | ecosystem: Environmental > Aquatic > Marine > Hydrothermal vents | place: Atlantic Ocean: Mid...
CTAGGGCGACATTATGAACCAGAAGCATTAGATCAGTTTTTACCCTGGGTAATGACTGAAAAAATTCCGCCTTTAAAGTAAATGGAATGGTTTGGCTAGGTGGGTTTAATTGACGGTTACGATAATAGGCTTTAGCAAAGGTTTTTAAGTCTTTATTCATGCCCTTACTGCCCATATACGGGGGATTGGCAATCACTACATCATATTTTTGTGCGAGGATTTGCGCTTGTTTCACTAATGGCAATAAAATTAATGCTTCATGTTGAGAAAAAATATCGCCTGCTTGCGCCAATGCCTCTACTTGTTGTCTTATCTCTGGTAAGCGTTTAGCGAATGATTCAGGAATAGAAATTAAAGAGCCTAATGTTTTCGCATCCTCAAAAATTTCGATTAATTGCCCACCGCCTGACACTTCTCCACCAAACCCTAAACCGCCGCCACCTAAGCTGCCTGATTGCATTGCCATGACATTCAACTGCACATCACGGCTAAAAATACGCTTATCATCGGCACGGGCTAGCATCATCAAGGCAAAACCTGCGAGTTGTGCGGCGCGGTCATCAATATCCAAGCCAAATAGATTATTTTCTAAAATCAGTTGCGGGATTTTTCGCGGTTGATAGCCGCGTTCTTGATAAATGGCTTTTAATACGTGATAGGCTTCTACTAAGATATGACCTGAACCACAGGCAGGATCTAAGACTTTAATGCTTTCGGGGTCTATGCTGGTTGGGGTGATCGCGGCTAAAGCCGCTCCTACAGCTTCGGTTTGTTCAGCGGGTTCAATATAGTATTCCATGCCTGCTTTAAGACTGGAATCAGGATAGGTCTGCAGCCATTGCCGACCCACAGAGTTTTGCACCAGATATTTTACAATCCAATTGGGGGTAAATAATTGCGTGGCAGCGGGTATATCTTCCGATTTAACCACTTTACCGATGACCTGATCTTTTTTCTCGGAAATATAGAATTGGTATAACCAGCCGATGACTTCTACCTGTTCCCAGTCTTGCGCTGGAATATCATCCACTAAGCCGCGTAATATCGAATCGGTACGGGTGAGTTTGTCGGGTAATAGCAATTCGGTTTCATCATTAATCGCTGCAAATAAAAACGGCATGGCTTGATGTAAAGCGTGACATTGCCCTAATAACAATAAGCGATATAAGGCTTCATCTTGATTACCCGCAAGTTTAAGCGCTATCACTTGTTCTCGATCTAAACCCAATTCATCTGCTGCGTCTTGCGCGTGTTCAAGTATTTCAAAGCCTTTATCATTGGTCGGGTGCGATAATACCAATAAGCCATGATTCAAATAATCATGCAGTTCCATATAACGAATGGCACACAGGCGGTTAAACCATGTGTAAGCAATCTGCTCCATAAACACGTTAAAGCCTATGCTTTGCACACGTTTAATCAGTCTTTCACGCGGGGCTTTGACCGCTAAAGCGAATGACCGCCCTTCTATCATCAACGTATCGCCTTGCATCTCTGTTTCTGCTATTTTTGTTTCGCTGTAAATACCCAGTTCTTGTGCGCGTTTGGTGACGGCTTCGATAAAGGCATTACGCGCGATAGGGGCGTACTTTTTGATGTTGGTGGTGTTCATGGTTGAGTGCTGTCCTTTTCTTGTTATTAAGTACCGAGGAATAATTATTTTAACGGTTTTTGGGCTACCAACTAAGGCGGGATAAATTTATGTAGGGTATGCATTGCATACCTTATGATCCAAAAGGTACGCAATGCGTACCCTACCATAATGTCTCGTCTTAAGTGCGTAGCCGGTTTTTGTAGGTTCGAATTTATTCGAACCTAAGGGCATACCATTCAGCTAATACATATTATTAAAATGTTAGTTTAATTTTACGTAGGTACTTATTAGCCTAAGCTGAGACGCACATCAGTTAGCGTCATAAAAAATTTATTGGGTTCATCTAAAAAAGGCGTAAAGCCCATTTTTTTATAAAATTGCCCGACACCTTGTTTAGCATCAACAATAATTAAGGGGAAAGCAACGGTATCACTAGCGGCTAGAAGTTTGTGCAGGGCATCAATTAAGATCCATTCACCATAACCCTGTTTTGCATAACGCTTGTCTACTGCGAGCCTTGCAATCAGTCCTGCCGCTTGTGCATTTTGGTGCTTTTTCTGTAATTTTTGAGCTAAGCTATTTAGGTTTAATGTGCTCATCGTTAGCGTGTAGTACGCAATGATAATTTCGGATTGTTGCTGGTCTTCTAAAACAAAGGTGCGCGTATTATCTTTAGTGGCTTGTTGTTGCGCCATCATTTTTAGATAATTATTTAAAGGGTCAACGCCACAATCAAACCACTTACGGTCATGTTTATTTTTATCCAGCGGGACGGTGATCACGTTTGCGACTTATTGGTATAACGATCTGCCGCTTGTTGTAAGCGCTGATGTGCTTGTGCAGGTGCATCGAGGGCATTGGCTAATAAAATAGCATCACGTTGGCTGAGTTTTAAGGTTTGTTCGCGTTCGATGATGTCTTTGGCTTTTTCTATCGCGGCACTTAGAACAAATGAGTTAATGCTAGACATGCCTGCTAATACAGCGGCTTTTGAGAGTAGGTTTTGGGTGTCGGTATCAACGCGAGCGGTAATACGTGGGGAAGTGGATGTCATGATTGCCTCCTATTTATCTTAAGTGCCATATTGGCACGTTTTATAGAAGAATAGCAACTGTTTTTGTTTGTTTACTCGCTGATATGGCCAGTTTACACGGCAGTGCCATTAAGATTAAGGCGTTATCATTTGTTCTGGGGCGCAGTGCTTTAGCCTGCTATTTTCAGCTAGAAAGCAGGCTAAAGCACTGCGCCCCAATGAGCTAATTCCTTATTAAAAGTGAAAAAATCACTTAACATTCGCTTATTGCCTGTTATTTAATCCGCACCTTATCGCCTGCATTGACCACGCCCATTAATTGTTCTCGTAATTGCTTAAGATAGGAATCTACTTGCGCTTCACTCTCAATAAAGCGACTTCCTGTTACCAGCATAATAGCTGCAGGATTGATCGTTACTGTTTGTTTGGCTTGTGGTACTGGTGGTGTTTTAGGCTCAGTAACCGAACCACTCACTGGATTTTCTACCGCCGGTGTATTTTGTTTAACAATAACGGCTGCCGCCTTCTTTCGCTCTTCTTCAATAAAGCCATTAATCAAATCAATCGCGGCATCTTCGTATGTTATCGCTTCTTGCTGATCACTGTTTATTTGCGCAATCGAATGGCTGTTATCAACACGTTTTTTGCATGCTTGCAAAGGCAATAAGGCTTTATTTTTTAGTGAATCGGACGCATGCGCTTCAGATAATAAATAGGTGATATTGTTAATTCGGCTGTCAATACGCTCATGTGCATGCACGCGTTTTTCTGTAATTAATGCTTCATTAACCTTTTGGACTTTTTCTATCAGTGGCTTAATCAGGCGTAGCTTTCCGTACGGCGCTGGATGCGTATAAATGCTTTCTAATTCTTGCAGCGCTTGGCGTGCTGCGTTGTCTTTCTCTAATGCGGGTTTATTAACGTTAAATTGTTTATTTAAAGCATCCGCTAAGGTCTGCCATGTCTGAAACTGTGTGTTATAAAATTCATCCAGATCTTCAAAGCTTTCGGCAAAACCTTGCAGTGCGTTTTCATCATCAACCAGCCGTTGAATAAGCGCGTAGCTATTATCCTGCTCTAGTAGTCCAGCGGTCAGCACTAAGCCTTGCTCAATGTGTTCTTTACCTGGAAATTGTCCGGTTTGTGCTTTCGCTTTAAAGGACTTTAGCTCTTCTTGCCAGATTTTTAGTTCTTTAGTTATCAGTTCAAATAATTCTTTTTCACTTAAGCCTGTCGCGGTTTTGGAGAATAAGCTTTTTGCTAAATTGATCGCCTTTTTAAGTTGACGGTCGTCATGTTGGCGTATGCGCTGAATGCGTAACTCACCCCGCTTACGGGAGTTGGTGAATGCATCGTAGGCATTTTTATTCGCTACCGGTACGCCTTTCATTGTAAAGCTGATCTTTCCTGCTAATGCCAGCCGTGCCACCAGCAATAAGATTTCATTATCCGGCCAACCATACGGACGATGGTTAAAGCGTGCCACTATATCGCGTAAATAGAGAGCTTCATTACGCTCGACTCTCAGGTGGATATATTGCGCTACTTCTTTCATTGCCTGAGGATTACACTCTTTGGCATCAAAATCCATATTCATTTGTGCCGCATCACCGGCACTGAGCACCGCTTGTATTTCGCGTAATAGATCACCGCTGCTGGGGTGCAATAAACTTAGTTTCTGGAAAGTGTTTTCAACGATGTATTGATACGCTTCTTCTAAGATATGACTGGGATTACTTGATTTACTGGAAAGCTTAGTGCCAATTGCATACACATCGGCTTCGACAAATAAGCTTTCTAAATCATGGCGCAAGCGTTTTTCACGGCTGATGTTTTCTATCTGTTTTTCCCGTAACAGATGCTCTTGCTCAGGGCGTTGCCCTGCATTTTGTTTAAGAAATCGGTCGGTTTTAATAAAAGTACTGAGTTCTTCCCAAGCGCGCTTGTTCTCACCTAATTTTACTAAGACGCAGCCATCAGGATCTAAACTAGCCGTGAAGCATTGTTGATCATGCGTATAATTCTCATAGTGCGCATCTAAGGGAGAGATGACTTTTAGGACTAAATCTTCAATATTGGAACCGTCTTTCGGATGGCCATTACAAAAACGGCTTACTTTGAAATCTTGTTTATTAACCGGATAACGATACAGGGCTTGTCGTTTTAATATCTCATCAAAAATAACGCTTGCGAGTTTATTAGATATTTCAGAAGACTCGACATCGGTATGACGGATTTCGTTTTCAATCTCTTTTTCTTCATTGGTTAAAAAGACAAATTCATCGCCATTACGGGCAATCAATAATTGCCGCTCTAAACTCGTTAAACTGTTATCAATCGTTTTTCTAAGGCGAATTTTATCGGCATCAATGCAATCAATAGATAAAGTCACTAAATTATCTAAAGTGCTTTTAACGGTATCGACATAACGAATTAAAAATAAGGTTTTCAGGATATTGCCATCGAAATCCGTTAAGACATCCAATTCACAAGCGTTATCAATGGTTCGTTTAACCGCTGGCTCTAAGAAACTTTCAATAGGGCTGTAAAAACAATAAAAAGGGATGAGAACCTCTAAACCACTGTCTTTTTCTTGTTTAGCCGCTGATTGAAACGCATCTAGTAAAGACCGCTCGCCCATTGCTAAATGTTTGCCCGTTGCTCCTTTAGTCCGAATCGACTCAAATACCTTTTGTACTAAGGGGTAGTGATAGGGAATAAAGGGGTAGTTATCGATAAATGAAGGCGCATCGGTAAAGGGCTTTAATTCAGCTGTCGTAGTTTTATCAAAGGACAGTTGATTACGCAGAATATCGCCTTTTTCAGCATAAATCGTGGCGAGATGCTCTCGGGCGGCATCATTTTTTTCTAATAAACGCTTTTGTATAACCTCAGCAGTATTGGAACTCGATAAAGACGGTTTAATACCAAAACGCCCCTGAATCTTAGAGAAGTCATCGCCTTCACGCTTCTCCATATCACCAATTGCTGCATCTAAATCCGCCTGGGAAGTCACCACCACCCAAGCACGACCACCGCAGGTTGTGCCTAAGTCTTCGACAATGGTTTGTAGCTTAAGCATCATCTGGGTATTTTTACCGATAAACTGCCCGACTTCATCTACTAAAAACAGGATATGACGGCCATTTTTACTTTCGATGTATTCGTTGACCCATTTACAGAAATTCTTCACATCAAGTGGGAAGTTATGGCCTAATTCTTCGACGGTTTGACGAGCAGATTCTTGGCTTTGCTGCGTTGCTGCCGCTAAGGCTTGGGTTAATTCATCACGATAAAAATCATAGGCATCACGTTCTTGTTCCCATTCTGATCCGGTTAGCTCAAAAAATTTAGCTTTAAAAGCTGCGTATTGTCCTCGCTTGTCTAGCTCACGCTCTAGGTGAGCGATATGCGGAAAATCAGCGCAATAGCCTACTCTTTCATTAAATACTTTAAGAAAAACTTTTAACAGCGCATTTTCAGCTTCATCGGTATTGGCACGAGAATCAATATTAAACAAGATCACATCAGCTTCTGTAGAGACTGCACTATAAATATCACCGATTAGCATGGCATCGCTAATTTTATCTTTAAAAAAGTCGAATGCTTTACGGGTCTCACCGTCTTTCTCAACCTCTCTATTTTCTAATAAATAAGACAAAATCTTGAGGTAATGCGATTTACCTGAACCAAAGAAACCTTTAATCCACACTCCCATTTTAGTATTGGGATTAAAATTCGTCTGACAGGAAGGCAAATAGGCTTCAAAGAATTCACGAAAATGGCGGTCTAATTCTTTAGTAACGACGTATTCATCTAATTCAATATAAACACTGTCATTGTCTATTTGTTCGGCTTTAACCACACCGTTAATATCACGCGTTAATTTTTTGGTAAAGATGTCTTCAACTTTCATAGGGGGTACAGATTAAGCGTTATTTAAGGGATGATGATTTGCCATCTTCAGGAACGAGTTTAAAGGCACGATAATAATTACGGGATTCAATCATGCCAAAAGGATGTAAATCTCTGCCGCTATATGACCCTGGATAAAACAAAATAAGCGGCGTATTGCCCATAACATCTTGCAAAGCACTGAGTAATTCATGTCCACGCACTAACGGCCAGGCATTACCTAAACCAGATAATAAAAGAAAATCTAAGTTTGATTGATTATTGGCTTTAAAGGCTTGCTCAGTAATAAACCTGGCGATTTTATCCTGGCTTAGTGGACCTGCTAAGGTTTTACGCAAAGCATCAGCTCCAACTTGTTTCTCACGAGCAAAAGTACGCTCTAATAAGCCGCGTGCATTGAGCATATCGGTTAAGGCTTGAAAGACATTGATATGGGCAAAATGATGGTTATGTTTACTGAGCTTTTCGGTAAGATGACTCAAATAGTCTCTGACAATCAGTTCTGATTTTGGCGAATAATCAAAAATCCAGAAGCCAACTTCATTACCTAAGCCGTCATTTTTAAGAAATTTAGGGCATTCTATCCGCTCAAGCACTAAATCTAATCGTGCTTGCAGGGCTTTATCTATTGGTTGATGCATTATTGGGTACACTCCATGACCGCGATAAGCTCTTGTTTATTAATTTTACTTAAAGTTGCTATGACTTCAGGCAATAGGTAAACGACCTGTAGCTGTCGTTGGCGTGATGAATTGAGATATCCAGCATCGACTAAGGCTTTAATGACATGGCTTCCCATTCTCTTTTGGGTCGATACAGAGTAATTTGCTAATGCTGGAAAAACTCGCATGCGGTCTTCAAAAAAATCAGCCCATGCGTGGGTTGATATGGTTGGTTTATAAGTACGTTTCGCTTCAGCAAGGCATTCTCGCATAAAATCAGAAATGATGGGGGATTGCACGATAAATCCGGCTAATAATAATTGCACATAAGCACGATCCGACACATGAATTAAGGCCTGAGTATAATCATTACCCATTGCATTTAAGCGCTTACGAATTACCTTAGCAAAGCGTGATGCTGTTTGAGTGGATTTCTTTTGCAGAACATTATCTTCAATAATACGTTGCTGCCATTGCTCATCAGAGAGGTTTTCTAATTGAATAGAAGCAATAATACGGGTCTCGGCAATTAACAGGCTACCGCCACTTAGGTCACCTACATAATTTTTTATATGTATATCCTGCATTTTCGACCTTTGCAACCCATAAGCTTTTATTAACTTTGTAGTATAGCAACATCTAAAACCACATTAAACTTCTTTCAGGGCTTAGCATACCACCAACTCAATCAAACACATTTTAGTGTTTTTTGAGCTTTTCGCGGTTGAAACTGACATAAGTAATTTTAGTGTCTCTTCATTAATATCGTCATCGAAAAAATCCGGCAGTTTCTTTTTGACAGATACGCGCATATTGATTTTTTATAATCATGAGCATTTGCTCTGACGTTGGAAGGTCAATATCAAATTTTTTAAAACGATCCACAATCGGTGTGTGAAGGGACACTTAGTTAGATAAATACGGTATATTTTTGTATATTTTTGTTTTTTTGTGTATCCGTTGAGTTTACTGGGGTGCAGGATTTATATTGTTGATTTTTTGATTTTCTGGGGACAGATGGTTTTGGGGTGTTTTTCATGGTATGGACACATGATTAACGAAAGACTAAGCTTTTATAAATTGTTTTTTTGTTTGGGATTTTTTATTGAATCACTAAAATGTATTTTATCAGGTCATAAAGGCAGGGAAGCTTTTATTTTATGGCTTACTTCCCTGCTCTACTTCTTTGTTAGAGCTTCTATTTTGCGCTCTAAGATATTGACGCGTTCCTTTTCTTTGATAATTGCCAAAATCTCTTGTTGCTGTTGGTCTGGCAATGCTTCCATTAGCTGATTCATGATGTACATGCGGCGATCTATTGTGGCGGTGCTGTGCTTATCGCCAAAGCCTGTGATTATCCATTTTAGGCTTATTTTCTGTTGTTCTGCTACCGTTGCGGAGGTTTCATAGGGGACTTGCCCTTGTTCTCTCCATTTTGCTAATGCTTCTGGCTGTTCGTGTAGCTTTACGCTGAGTGCTTTGTCATCTTGTACTGCAAACACTGAATACAGTCTATTTAGGATAGCTGCTGGTGCAACAACGCCTAGTGCTTCAGGTTCTACTGTGGTGCTTGTTTTTTCCTGTTGGCGGTACATTTCGCCTTTTCCTGTTAATAGCCAGTTTGCATTAATATAGAAATATTCTATATATTTAACTAAGACATCCTCTGGAATTTTCTGTTTACCCCCCTCTATATCTTGTAGTCTCTGTCTTTTTTCTTGAAAAAGGTCAGCAACTGCCGTTATCGTCAAATTTTTTTCATTCCTTACTTGTTTGATTCTATTGCGAATTTCACTCATAAAAACCCCTCATATAGAAATATTCTTGCAAATATCTTGAATAATCAAGAAATAATCCTTATCATTTACACACCTTATGGATTTTCCATAATGTAAATACAAGATACTCCAAAGGGGAACAAATGCAACCTGGTCAAGAATTAGTCCAAGAAGTTAGGGCAGGCTTTATTAAACAAGGCACTTCTTTATCTGCTTATTGTCGTCAGAATGGTATTGAAGGGAAAACAGTACATAGATTACTTAGCGGCAAGTGGGATGGCAAAAAAGCGCGAGAAATACGCGCACAGTTAATTGAAGCCGCCAACGTTAAGACTTATCAGGACAGTTAAGAACGCGATAAAGGTTACAACAAAAAAGGTAAAAGCTTACAACCAAGCTTACAACTAGGAAGAAAAGGTTGTAACCCTAGTTAAAGTAATTTAAAAACAACGGTTTAAGAATATGGACAAGGGAAAAGAAGTCTGGCTTGCAGTAAAAGAAGCTTACAACATTTTAGGTGTAAGTCAGCAAGCTATGGCTAAAAGAATTAAGTCCAAAAAATACACTACTAAGATGGTTAGCGGCAATGGTGGGCAACAATATCGCATCCTTTTATCTTCTCTGCCACAGTCTGCACAAGACCGTTATTACCAGCTTAAAACGGCACAAGTTGTTGCTGAGAACTCGGTTGATTTAGGCGCTGATATTATTGCTCAAGAGGCTGCTATTGTGGCTGAACGGCATAAGATTAGACAAGACGGATTATTGCGCTTTCAACGCTTGCCGAAAGCCAAGCAAGAGGTGGCTAAAAATAAGGAATTATTGGTACACCGCTATCAACAGCATGTGCGGGAAAACAAGCTCGGGCGGGTGGCGGGGTTATATGATTTTTGTACGCAAATTAATGATGCGGTGCTGGAGCTGCACCCCAAGGTGATGAGTGCTGTCCCGCTTAAAAACGGGGTGCGGCATCTAAACCCAGCGAGCTTTAAAGCATGGATTTATGATTATGAAAAATACGGGCGTATTGCCTTGGTCAATCATTATGGTAATCGTGCTGGGCAAAGCATTATTGAGCGAAATTTAGATTTAAAGCATTACGTGATCGGGTTTATTTTAAAACATCCTCACGGGATGGGAAAAAAGATAAAGCAGGCGATTGAAGCCCAAAAGCCTGAATTAAACATCGTCAGTGATAAAAGCATTAATCGCTATATCAATAAGTGGAAAGCTGAAAACGCGCAAATTTGGACGTATATCACCCATCCCGACAAATGGAAAAACGTCTATATGTCGGCTCAAGGCAGTCATTTTGAGAATGTTCATGCGCCTAATGATCTCTGGGAAATGGACAGCACGCCCGACGATCATATTCTCTCTGGCGGACGTTATCATGTTGTTGCGTGTATTGATATGTATACACGTCGTACAGTTTATTACGTTTCTAAAACCTCGTCTGCTCATGCCGTCTGTATGTGCTTTAGAAAAGCTGTGCTGCTGTGGGGGTTGCCTAAGGAAGTCAGGACTGATAACGGAAAAGATTACGTTTCTGATTGGTTCATGGGTGTTTTACGTGATTTATTAGTCATTCAATCCTTGTGCATTGCTTTTGCTTCCGAAGAAAAAGGCACGGTAGAACGGCAATTCAGGACGCTATCACATGGTTTATTAGAGCTTTTACAGGGTTTCTGTGGGCATAGCGTCGAGCAGGCACAGCAATTGCGTTCAATGAATAGCTTTGCAGATCGCATTATGAATGGTGAAAAAATTGACGATTTGCTGACTGCTGATGAGCTTCAAAATCATATAGATAACTGGGCTAACAATGTTTATGCACAAGACAAACATAGCGGATTAAACGGCAAGACCCCTGCTCAAGTTGCGGCTTTATATGATGGTCCGATACGTCGAGTTAGTGACCCACGGGTGCTTGATGTGTTGCTTTATGAGCCAGCTGGGACGCGGACGATTAATAAAAAAGGCATACGATTTAATCATTACAACTATATACATAGTGTATTGCCAGATTATGCCGGTCAGCAGGCTACTTTACGTTATGACGAGCAAGATGTTGGTCGGTTAATTGTCTATGTCGATGGGGAATTTATTTGTATTGCTGAAGCTCCTGAAATAACTGGCATTTCTCGTCAAGAAGTGGCCATTGTAGCAAAAAAAGAACAGAAGAAAAAATTAAACGCGCAAGCTCGTGAGCTGAAAGAATTTAAAAAAGAAGTAGCAAACAACATACCCGAATTAGTCATGAATCACCGCATTGATAATGCTGATAATGTCACTCGACTGCCGCACCGTAGCACTGAACATACCTCCCCGGCATTAGAGCAAGCGGCGATTGTTGAACGTGTGATGGCAGGTGTACCTGATGAGATTATTAAAACACCTGAGCAGAAACAAGAAAAAGCTAAGGTGATTGAATTCTTAAATACCAAACCCGTTGTTGATCTTATCGCTATGAATGATGTTGAAAAATGGCGGTATTGGCAGGGATTACACGCTTTGATACAAGAAGGCGATGAGCTGGATGATAAAGAAATGAGTTTTTACAGCCGTTTTCAGACTACCCATACCTTTAAGGTGTTTAGCGAAACAGAACGAGATTTAGCCACGCAAGTGGTGAAATAAAAAGAGCGGTCTAGACCCCGCTCTCTTATCAATACGGACTGAAGTCCGTCCTACTTCCCTACAGAGGAAATAATTATGACAAATATATACCCAAAAAACAATTGCCAACCGGTTAAACGTCACTTTTATACCATTGATGACTGTATTTTGCCGCCAAATGGTACGCGCATTGTCGTTAAAGGAATGATTATTTATCGAGGGCGCAAGTATTGCGCACCAGCATTACAAGCATGTGAGGGGCAAGAGGTGATGGTGTTTGAGTTCGAT
>Ga0256840_1003788_pt1 | contig 11888 bp, 12 predicted proteins | sample 355202metaG_FD_185969 | JGI IMG/M metagenome (GOLD analysis project Ga0256840, IMG submission 185969) | Hydrothermal vent microbial communities from Mid Atlantic Ridge, Atlantic Ocean - 355-202 | ecosystem: Environmental > Aquatic > Marine > Hydrothermal vents | place: Atlantic Ocean: Mid...
GGTGCTCCCGCTTGTTATCTGGAGCTTCGCTTCGGATAACAAGCGGGTGTTTAGCCCGCGCCCCGTTATCTCGGATGCGACAGCGTCCGAGATAACTATTTATTCATTATCCAAAATTATATACAATTTACTACTTTGTGTCAACTTTGAGAAAAATAAGTTGATATTTACATTATCTATGTGATACAAATAATTTATAGGTTGTTTGCATATACTATTTTGTGATAATAATACATAAAAAATAAGCTAAAGGTAAACTAAAAACCTTAAGCTATAAAAGTGAGTTCCACAGAGGTACCAGTACGAAAGATACTAAAATCCCTAATCCTAAAGAATTAATCGCTAAATCTTTGTTTAAACCTGCTCTTATGGCAAACAAAACTGCCATTGTCATAGGGGGCATAGATGCTTCTAGGAGGGTTACTTTTAACCAAGTTTGATTCATATCCCAAAAAAGATAGCTAATTCCAAAGAGTAAAATTGGAGATAAAACCATCTTGATAAGAAGTACTAACATACTCTCTTTGAAGTATTTTTTAAACCCCTTAATTTCAAGCTTCATACCAACTATAATAGTCACAAGAGGAATGAGTGTCATCTCTAGTTTTTTTAGTATATTCTCAACATATAGTGGAAACTCTACACCTTGAAGCATTAAGGCCAATAATATGCTTACAAAAGGAGGAGTTAAAATCATTTTTATTTTTTGTAAAGCACTCTGTTTTATCTCCTTGTTGGCTCCCCAGCTAATTAAAACCATGCCTATAGTCAAAAGAGCAACAAAACTACCGATTTGATCATAAACCAAAGCATAACTAAGCTCATTTGAGCTATAGAGTGACTCTACATATGAAAAACCAACAAAAGATGTGTTTCCAAAAGTTGAAACCACCATAAATGTTACAAGAGTTTTTCTATCTAATTTTAAAATTTTTGCAACTAAAAAGGAAATTATTGCACTTATTGTCATAGCTATATAGGAGATTAAAATAATGTTTAAGACTATATCATCAAATTTTAACTCTCTTATCTTAACCAAAGCAAGAGCTGGCAAAGAGAAGTAGATAACAAATTCTATAAGAGAATCAGATATATCTCTTTTAAAAACTTTAAAAGCATACCCCATAGCAACAAATAAAAATACCGGCATTATTTGAGAAAGTATCAAAATAGCTTTACCTCTTTGTCTCTATTGGATTCTAGCTCTTTTAAAAACTTATCCCTATAAACCTCTTTTGCTCCAAGACTCTTTAGGTGATCTGTTGGCATTTGACAATCTATAAAGCTTCCACCATTTTTAATCATCACTTCACAAAGGCTCCAAAGTGCAACTTTTGAAGCATCTCTAACTAAGCTAAACATGGACTCTCCACAAAACAGTGAGCCAATTTGCACACCATAGAGTCCCCCAACCAATATATCTTCTTCATAACACTCCACACTCTTAGCATAACCCATTACATGTAGAGTCTCATAAGCTCTTATCATCTCTTTTGTTATCCAAGTATCTTTTCTAAGAGAGCTACACTTTAAGATAACTTCACTAAAATTTGAGTTAAATTTAACACTAAATTTTTTTCTGCTTTTTTTTAAGGACTTAGTCACTCTAAACTCACTTGGGATCAAAATAAGCCTTGGATTGGGTGACCACCAAAGTAGAGGATCACCTTTTGAGTACCAAGGAAAAATTCCACTACGATATGCACTAATTAGCCTCTTTGGACTAAGATCACCTCCCCAAGCCAACAAGCCATGCTCACTTGCCTCTTTTGGGTCTGGAAATATATACTGGTTGTCTAATAACTTAGGAATTTCTACTTGCAAAGCTAAAGCTTAAACTCTCTTTTTTTAGATCTATTTTAACTATTCCGCCATTTTTAAGCTTACCAAAGAGTATCTCATCACTAAGAGGAGTTTTTATCTCATCACTTATAACTCTTTGCATGACTCTAGCTCCAAGCTCAGGTGAGTATCCTTTTTTTGCCAAGTACTCCTTTGCCCTCTTTGTAGCTTCGATTTTTATCTTTTTATCTTTCAACTGCTCTTCAAGCTCACCTAAAAGTTTTTCAACTATGCCTACCATAACTTCCGTTTTTAAAGGAGCAAAGTTCACTATGGCATCTAGCCTATTTCTAAACTCTGGTGCAAAAAAGTCATTGATAGCATTTTGAGACCTAAATCCATCCTCTTTTGTAAAGCCAACTTGATTTGCCTCTTTTGTGCCTAAATTGGAAGTCATAATTATAATCACATTTCTAAAATCAGTTTTATTTCCATCATTATCTGTCAAGGTCGCACTATCAAAAACTTGAAGCAGTATATTAAGCAAATCTGGGTGAGCCTTTTCTATCTCATCTAGGAGTAAAACGGTATATGGGTGCTTCTTTATAGCCTCTGTTAGCTGGCCTCCCTCTTCATAGCCTACATATCCAGGAGGTGCTCCAATAAGCCTGCTAACTGTGTGTTTTTCCATGTACTCACTCATATCAAACCTCTCAAAGTGTATGCCAAGCTCAAACGATAGCTGTCTTGCAACCTCTGTTTTTCCAACTCCAGTTGGTCCGGCAAACAAAAATGCTCCTATTGGACTGTTTGGGTTTGAAAGACCCGCCCTGCTTCTTTTTATAGCCATTACAAGTCTATCTATAGCTTCATCTTGACCAAAGACCTTACTTTTAAGCCTCTTAGCCAAATCTCTCATCACTTCACCCTCATCATTGCTCACATTTGGATTTGGAATGTTTGCAACTTTGGATATAACTGAGTTTAAATCATGAAGTGTTACAGATTTTCTCTTTTTTACAGCAAGTGCAAAAGATGCACCAACCTCATCTATCAAGTCAATTGCAGAATCTGGCAAAAACTTATCACTCACATACTTTTTAGCAAGCTCTACAGCACTTTTTAAAACCTTTGGTGGGTACTTTATGTCGTGATGCTCCTCGTAGTAGCTCTTGATTCCTAAAAGAATCCTATAAGAATCCTCTAAACTTGGCTCTTTTACATCTATCTTTGAAAATCTTCTTGAGAGCGCTCTGTCTTTGTCAAAAAAGTTTCTAAACTCACCATAAGTAGTCGCCCCGATGCACTTTAACTCCCCTGTTGCTAGTGTTGGCTTTAAAAGGTTGGAGAGATCCATAGAGCCGCCACTAGTAGCACCGGCTCCAACTATGGTGTGAATCTCATCTATAAATAAAATGGCATTTTTATAAACTTTTAGCTCATTCAAGACATCTTTCAGTCTCTTTTCAAAATCACCCCTGTACTTTGCACCGCTAAGCAGTGAGCCAATATCTAGCGCAAAAACTTTAGCATCACTAAGAGGCTTTGGGGTCTCTTTTTTAGCAATTTTAAGAGCTAAACCCTCAACTATAGCGGTCTTTCCAACCCCAGCTTCTCCAACTAAGATTGGATTGTTTTTCTTTCTTCTACAAAGTACTTGCATTATCCTCTCTAACTCTTTTTGTCTGCCAATAAGCGGGTCAATTTTTCCACTATGAGCTAGCTTAACTAAATCTATGGTATATAGCTCCAAAGCACTCTTTTTTGACTCTTTCTTTGGAGTTTCAGGATTTGTCACAGAAGTTATTACTTCAAGGACATCTAGCTTCTCAACTCCTTGAGACTTCAAAATAGCCACACTATATGAATTCTCTTCATCAAATATAGCAACAAGCATATCTGTAGAGGTTGCCATCTTTTTGCCAGAACCCTTTACATGTAGCATCATATTTTCTATAACTCTGCTTAAAGCAATAGTTTCAAAGGGCTCATAATTTTTATCTTCAGAAAATTTTTGTATATAATTTGCAAAATACTCCAACAAATTTTTTTCCAAAAATCTACAGTCTGCTCCACAACTCTCTAAGATACTTCTGATCTTTTTATTTTGTAACAATTTATAAAAAACATGCTCTATGGTTATAAACTCATGCTTTTGCTCTTTTGCAAACTCTATAGCATCATTTATAGCTAAATTAAGCTCATCATTAATCATCACTCCTCCTCCATAATTGCTCTTAGAGGAAACCCATTTTGCTTTGCATAAGAGTGCACCTGAGCTACCTTTGTTTCAGCTATGTCGTATGCATATACTCCACACAGACCTTTCCCGCTGTTGTGTATTTTTAACATTATGTTATAAGCTTCATCTTCACTCTTATGAAAAATATTTCTCAAAACGCTTACAACAAAATCCATACTTGTAAAATCATCATTTAAGAGTAAAACCTTATACATTTTGGGCTTTACTAAGTCTAAATCTCCACTTACCTCTTCTTCTAACTTTTTACTCATTTGCTATTTTTTATCCTATCTATATCTTTTTGAATTATATCAATATCAACCTCACCTATATAAAATTTATTATCCTCTCTTCCTTCATAAATATCTGTAAGATTTTGATACTTTCCATCTTTTAAAACTACTTTAAATGGAACTTGAACCGCTTTATTGTAACCTATGTCTTTCGTAATAGTATCAACCATTTTTTCATTTTCTGGAGAGTTAACTATAAAATAATAGGCATTAAATTTAGTTGTGAAATTCTCCTTAACATACTCATTGGTTACACTTTCTAAGTAATTAAATGCTATTAAAACTAAATCTTTATCATTTTTCAACTGAAAATTCATTAGTTTAGGTGCTTCATCCTGACAAGGTTGACAAAATGTACCAAATATATCGAAAAGTAATATCTTATCTTCATCACCTTCCAATACAAATCCACCATTTTTTCTCAAAAGTGTTAGTTTGGTTCCCATTATGCTTTCTAACTCAATTCTATCCCCATCTTTGTAGGTCTCCTCAACAATTCCACCTTCATCACTTGAGCTACACCCAACAAAAAACATAATTGCAATAAAACTAATCAACAAAACTTTTAAACTTTTCATAGTGTCATCCTTTTTTTTGTAATTCTATCTAGTAAATGTTAATATTTTATAAAAATCTACCTAAAATAGTTTTTCATTGCTATTTGAGCTTCACGGTTTGCAGTTTTTCTTTTCAGATCCTCTCTTTTATCATGAAGCTTTTTACCTCTAGCTAGTGCAATTTTGATTTTAACTAAATTTTTATGATTAAAATACATCACAGTAGGCACTATGCTCAACCCCTCTTTCATAACTTTCTGCTCTAATTTTTCAAGCTCTCTTCTATGCAGTAAAAGTTTTCTATCTCTTCTCTCATTTGGTCTATAAAATGAGTGGGTTGTTTCAAGATTTGATATATGTGCATTTAGCAAGTATGCCTCACCCTTTATAATCTTTACAAAAGAATCTTTTAAATTTACCCTTCCCTTTCGTATAGCCTTCACTTCACTTCCTTGAAGAACAATCCCCGCTTCATACTCCTCTAATATCTCATAATCATGATATGCTTTTTTATTTCTTGCTACTGTTTGTCCCATACTATTCCTCTAAAATTCTAAAAAAACTACTTCCACTTCCACTAAAAAACCAATCATTTCTTAGATACTCTTTTAGCTGAGGATAAACTTTTAAAGCTGGTTTTAATAAATCATTCAATGCCTTTGGAGAAAAACTATCTAATAGTTCAAATGAACTCATTTTAGCCATTTTTTTAGCCAAATGGGGCTCAACCATATAGTTTTTTCTAAATTCACTATAAACCTTTGCTGTATCACACTCAACATTCGGAGTCATAACCTCAACTTTAAGTGGCTCTTCATCAAACTCCTCTACGATCTCACCAATCCCACTCACATTTGCACTGCTAAGCTCATAAATAAAAAATGGTACATCTGCCCCTACTCTTGAGCCAATTTGAGCTAGTTTATCCTTACTTAAACCCAAACTCAACTCTTTATTTAACATTAACAAAAATGTAGCCGCATCACTACTACCACCTCCAAGTCCAGCAAATGATGGGATGTTTTTCTCTACATGTAAAGCTTTTGATGAAAAAAACTCTTCAAGAATTTGCTTGTAACCTTCAGATTTCAAATTTTCATAAGCCTTGAAAATAGTATTTGATTTTAAATCGCATCCAAAATTTCCCACCAATTCAAACTCTCTATCTGTTTTTTTGGATTTGAACTCTAAAGTATCAAATAGTGACTCAACTGCCATAAAGCGAGATATAATCTCATGATAATCTTCTCTTTTGCCAACTATTTTTAAAAAAATATTGACTTTGGCATAGGCTCTATAAGTCATTCTTTTTAATCTTCTTGCTAAACTTTTTTATCGCTTCTAAATCATCTGGGCTACTTATGGCTATAAGGTTTAGTTTTTTAACTTCCTGAGCTAACTCTTCTCGAAGAATAAGCACATCTTTTGGAGCCTCAATGCCTATTCTAACCGAACCTTTTGAAGCATCTATAATTTTTATGGTTATTTTATCATCTAAAACAACTCCCTCTCCAACCCTTCTTGACAATATTAACATAGGCTAATCCTGTTTAAAATATACTCTACACTACTGCCATCTATACTAACTATAGAAAACTTATCACTTTGAACTATCTTATAAAGCCCATTCTCTTTAATTTCAAACTGCTCTAGGTTAAGTTTTTTCCCTAGTTTTATATCCTCATAATCTCCTAAGTAGGCATTCTCTTTGAGATCTATAAAATCAAGTGGATTAAGCGCTTTTTCATTTTCATAGATAAACTCTCCTTCACTTAATCTCTCTAGACTACTCAAGCAACCTTTAAAACCAAGCCTAGAAGAGATAATCTCGCCGATACTTCTTATATATCCACCCTCACTTATACTTATCTCAAAAGTTAAAAATGGATGCATATAGCTAATAACTTTAAAATCATATATGGTACTTTCTATCTTTTTTAGCTCAAACTCTTCACCATCTCTTGCTAAATTATAAGCTCTTTTTCCATCTACTCTCTTAGCACAATACTTAGGAGGCAAATACTCAATCTCCCCATTTAAGCTATTGGCTATAAGCTCTATAGTGCTAGGTACAAATGGTTTTAACTCTAAAACTTCTTCAATTTTTTCTACATCTAGGGTTGGACTATAGGCTCCTATCCAAAGTGTAGCTCTATATCTCTTTGGACTCTTATTTAGAAATCTAAATAGCTTCGTAAACTGTCCAAATGCTACAATCAAAACTCCTTTAGCAAATGGATCAAGAGTTCCACTAAATCCTGCTTTTTTTACTCCATACCTTCTTTTGATAGAGGATAAAAAGCTATTTGAAGAGACTCCGCTAGGCTTATATGTTACAAATAGTCTATTCACTATATTTTCTCCACAAAAGATGCCAAGATATCTTTTTTTGAACCACCAAAATTGATTTTTAGTTTAAACTCTCGTCTAACTTTACTAATCTCAACCACTCTGCCAATTCCAAAAATTTTATGCTTTACTAGATCGCCCTTTTTAAATGAGGTAGTCTTTTCAAGTGTTAAAGAACCCTTACAAACTCCGCACTCCTTTAAAAATCTACTTTTTGTTAACTCAGCTCTTCTTCCTTTATAAAATCTACTAGAAGCACAACAGAGTGTTAACTCTTTTTTTGCCCTAGTAATTGCAACATATCCTAATCTTCTCTCCTCCTCTATATCACTACCATCACCAATGAGTGGTAGAAAGCCCTCTTCTAAGCCAATAACAAATAGATAATCAAACTCAAGCCCTTTTGCAGCATGTATACTCATAATAGATATATTTTCACTATCTATAGCATCTTGCTCACTTTGAAGTGCCAAATCATTTAAAAAATCATCAATACTAAGGCTTGGATTTTGCTTGATAGAATCTCTGTATAAAGCATAAAATTCATCTATATTTGCTACTCTTTCTAGAGAATCAGGAAGCATTTCATAGTAGTTTCTTATTTCAAAAATTTTTTCAAGCTCATCAACTACACTAAATGTTGCACTATTTGCAATATCTATGAGTGTATCTATGCCTTCAATAAAATTTTTAAGTGAACTAAAACACTTTTTGCTAACTTGAGACTCTATTTGGCTTGAATTACTCTTAAAATACTCATAAATTGAAACTCTATTTTCATAAGCACCCTTTACTAACTTTTCAATAGTAACCTTCCCCAAACCTCTCTTAGGTCTATTGATAACTCTTTTTATGGAGAAATCATCATTTGGATTTGCAATGATTCTTAAATAACTTATAAGATCCTTAATCTCCATCCTCTCATAAAATTTTACTCCTCCAACCATATTGTAAGGAATTTTTTCTCTATTTAATCCCTCCTCTAGAGATCTACTAAGTGCATTTATACGATAAAGAACTGCAATACTATTTGGATTGACACCATTTGAGATTAACTTTTTAATTCTCTTAGAAACTATAGTAGCTTCGTTTTTTTCATCATTAGACTCTATCAAAGTGATATCGCAACCCTCTCCTTTGGTACTCTTTAGTACCTTTCCCAATCTTGATCTATTATGCTCTATGAGGCTGTTTGCCGCACTCAAAATTTTTTGAGTAGATCTATAATTTTTCTCTAATTTTACAATTTTTACATCATCAAACTGGTCCTTAAAGTCTAGTATATTTTTTACATTTGCACCACGCCATCCATAGATACTCTGGTCATCATCTCCAACAACGCAAATATTGTTGTGTGTACTACACAACTTTTTTAAAAGTCTATACTGTAATTCATTTGTATCTTGATACTCGTCAACCATAATGTACTGATATCTTTGACTTGTGGAGTCGCAAACTTCTGGATTTTCATCAAGTATTTTATATGGTAAAACTAGCAAATCATCAAAATCTACTAAATTATTATCTGCAATGTATTTTTCATATTGCTCATAGAGTTTTGCGATCTGTTTATAACTCTTTTGTTCAGCTTTTTCCCATGCAATTTGTGGAGAAATTAGAGAGTTTTTATATCTTGAAATTTCACTAGCAATTAACCCTAGAGGAAGATCTGAGCCAAAGCTTTTTATAATTCTTTTTTTATCATCAGTATCTATTACCACAAAGCTATTTTTTCTTTTTAGTAACTCAATATGAAATTTTAAAAATAGTAATCCAAATTTATGAAATGTACATAACAAAGGTGGATACTCCCAATTTGAACCTATAAGAGAAAGTGCTCTATCTCTCATCTCATTGGCAGCTTTATTGGTAAATGTAAGAGTTAAAGTATTTGATGCCGGTATACCACACTGTAATAAAAAGGCAAGCCTAGAAGTAATGGTTTTTGTTTTACCACTTCCAGCCCCTGCCAAAATCAATATGGGACCATCAACACTTTTTACTGCTTCACTTTGCGCTTCATTTAATGACTCAAATATCTTTTGCATTCTCTCTTCTTTAAATAAGTTTATAGATTATATCAAAATTCTATTTAACCCTAAATTAGTCCATTTTTTTATTTTAGAGATGCCCTTTATTTGTAATTATTATCATTTTTAGTTATAATAAACTCCAATAAATGACGAAAAAAGGAAGAATAGTGTTAAGAGATTTTACAAAAATAGATACTTTTTTAACTGTAGTCAAAGAGAAAAGTTTTTCAAAAGCTTCTAAAAAACTTGGAATTTCTCAACCAGCAGTTACACAACAGATTAAGTTGCTAGAAGACTACTTAGAGGTAAAAATTGTAGATAGAAAAAAGAATGGAATCAAACTTACAAAGGCTGGTGAAGAGTTTTATAAAATTGTTTTAAAACTAGAAAAGTGTATAAGCAATGCAGAAAAAGATGTCATTAAAATCATAAATAAAGAGATAGTGTTTATAATTGGAGCATCTTTTACAATTGGAAATTATATTTTACCAGAGTTTTTAACCCAAATTCAAAGCGCAATAAAAAATGATGTCATGATCAAAGTTGATGATTCAGAATCAGTCACTGAAGATTTACTAGATAAAAAAGTTGATATAGCTCTTATTGAGTCTCCAATTTTTAATGAAAATGTTTTTTATAGAGAGTGGATGGATGATGAACTTGTATTGGTTAGCAAAACCCCTTTGCCAAAATATGTAAAACCAGAAGATTTATACTCCTATAGATGGATTTGTAGAGAGGATGAGTCTCACACAAGAGAGATAATAAAAGAGGAATTTGCAACGATAGGGATTGATTGTGATAACTTTGAATTCAGAAGTATTGTTACTAGTTCAACAACTGCAAAACAAACAGTTTTAAAATCTTCAATACTAGACAACACACCAACTGTAACGATTATATCAAAATATATGATTGAGCAAGAAGTAGCAAACAAAGAATTATACTGTGCTAGAGTTAGAGGACTAAAATTGACAAGAAAGCTCTATATTGCTTACTTAAAAGAGAAAAAAAATGAAGCAATCATGGACTGCGTAATAAACTTTATGATGAGTAAAAAGAAGGTTTGAAATTTTTCTGCCTACTTTTTTAAAAGTTTTTCATTTTCAGGATTTGAAAGAAGTGCCTCCATACTTCTTTTAACTCCTTCACTCTTATCTACTCTTTTCTTTGGAACTATTTCCACACTAAGGTTTATAAGAATTGGTGTTTCATCAACTATAATCTGTAAAATTGAGAGCATTGGAACACTAACTAGTGATCCATAATTCTCATTTCCAAATCCAGCCTCAAAACTAAGCCCCCAATCATCTACAATACAACTCTCAAATGTATAGCCAGCCAAAACAAACATCGTAATAGGCTTAAAAGTTGTTCTAATCTCTTGAGGTAGCTCAGGTTCAAAACCAATTTCACTAATGTTTGTTAAAATAGAAAAATTAATTCCTTTGCTTAAAAGTATCTCTAAAACCTCTTTTATGTGTCTTTTCATTTCATATGAAAAATCTTCATCATTCAGTAGTTTTTGAAGCATTGCAAATCTCCTTAAATTCACTCAAAATCTCTCCAACTTGCTCAATCCCCTTTTTCCAAAATTCCTCTTTTTCTATATCAAAACCAAACTTCTTTACTAACTCTTTTGGACTTTTGCTTCCACCTGCACTTAAAAACTCTGTGTAATTTTTAACAAACTCCTCTTTATCGCTTTTTTTATAAAGCCCATAAAGAGCCAAAACTAAAAGCTGACCATAGGAGTAGGAGTAGCAATAAAATGGAGAATGCACAAAGTGAGGTATATAACTCCACCAAATCTCATAGTTTTTTGTAAACTTTATGGAGTCTTTAAACATCTTTTTAGATTCATCCATCCAGAGTCTATTAAAATCCTCCAAACTAAGCTCACCTTCGCTTTTATGAACTCTTCTTTCAAATGTTGTAAAATTTATCTGCCTATATAGCGTTGCAAAAATATCTTCTATCTTTGAAGCATAGAGTGAAATCTTTTCATCCCTGCTAAGACCATCTTTTATATAATCAAACACCAGCATCTCAGCAAACACCGAAGCAGTCTCTGAAGTTGTCAAAGGAGTGTCTGAGTTTAGGTAGCCTACATCTCTAGATAGGTACTGATGAATCGCATGTCCTAGCTCATGGGCTAAAGTAAAAAGGTCTCTTCTTCTGTTTGTATGGTTCAAAAGTACATATGGATGAGTATCTGGAGTTGCTGGATGAGAAAATGCCCCTCCTCTTTTTTTATCTTTTGGGTAAACATCTATCCACTTCTCATCAAATGCCTTTTTTGCTATTTTGGCAATATATGGTGAAAACTTTTCAAAGGCATTTAGAACTATCTCTTTTGATCTCTCAAAACCATACTCACTCTCACTCAATTCAAGTGGAGCATACCTGTCATAATCATAAAGCTCATCTAGGCCTAAAATCTCTTTTTTTATCTTATAGTACTCCTCAACCAACTCAAAACTACCCTCTGCACTATTTATAAGCGCATCTACACTTTTTTGGGTTATCTTGTTATCTAAATGACGAGGCTCTTCAGCACTCTTGTACTTTCTTAGCTCACACTCTACTTTTAGGTCTGTTTTTATCATGTTGTAGATGTACCCTAAAAGTT
>Ga0256840_1003789_pt1 | contig 11884 bp, 10 predicted proteins | sample 355202metaG_FD_185969 | JGI IMG/M metagenome (GOLD analysis project Ga0256840, IMG submission 185969) | Hydrothermal vent microbial communities from Mid Atlantic Ridge, Atlantic Ocean - 355-202 | ecosystem: Environmental > Aquatic > Marine > Hydrothermal vents | place: Atlantic Ocean: Mid...
CTAGTAGTTTTCAAAACCTACTAGTCTAAAAACAGGCAAAGCCATAAGAACATTACCTTGCCCAAAGGACAAGGTTTTCTAATTTGAAATAAAACAAGTGCTCCGATAAAAATTGAAAAAGATTCCATAATATTTATTTTTAGTTACTAGGCCTTTTGATAAGCCAATTTGTAAACACCTCTTCTGCAAATTAATATCGTATGCAGCCACCTAAAAATAGTGTAACTATCTGATTGACCATCAATCAGCCACTTAACAGCTCGTTACAAAGCCCAATGTATAATTCGGGCTTAATTCAATAAAGACATATGGGCAAAAAAACGGATTATATGTAGCGTTTTAATGTCGAAATGGTACGAGATACTACCTGCCTAACAGCCTTATTTCTTCATATTCAGCACTGACAATATTGTAACTATATGGTTCGAAAGCCCCACATACCCAGGTGGTAACTCTTGGATTTCTTCTACTTGTGTCAGTATTCACTATTTTCATCGTCAGCCCCATTAATGCTTCCATATACTCACTTTGATCATTGCCATAATCCGTTCTTCTTTGATTTATAAATCGGTAAAAACTCAATTGATAAATTATCTTTTCAGAAAGGTTGGCTGCAGCATCTTTTGCTACCCAGACCACGGCATGCATGTCTTCTCCCGTCACATTATATTTTTTACACTCATAGCCCAATATTTTTTTGGTCTCGTTCGTAGATTCCACCTGTATATCTTTAAGATTAGTAGCATCCCTCACCATGGCTGTAAAATCCAAATTAGAGGCCCATAATGTTTTCGTATCTCCGTTTTTCATAAACATAAAGGTGGCTTTCTGATCAATATCTATCACTGTTGTTATGCTCTTTTGGCTATTGATTTTTTCTGTATTCATACCAATATAGTTGCCATTGGTGGGTAAGTAGTATTCTATTATATTTTCTCTTCCTCTATGATCCGTCACTTCAACAATATACTTGTGTGTGAAATTATAGTTACTGGCAGGCGATTGAGCATTTGCCTGCATGGTCAAAGAAAATAATACTAAGTAAATTAAATTTTTCAAGATTGTATAATTTTAAAGTGTGAGATTTGATTTAACCAATTTGTAATTACTTTCTGACGATGTACTAAACCAAAAATTAGTACCATCAAATGCAATTCCTGATATATTATGATTAGGGATTTTATAACTTTCTACCGCCATAAAAGTTGGGTTAGTTTGGCATTTATGAATTCTTCTTCCGTCACTTACATATAAGAAACCCTCTTGATAATCCAAACCTTGAGGTTGAAAATCTACATCTATTGTCTCCAAAATTTGATTGGGAACAACATTGTAATTATAATAGTACAGCTGCTTTTCATTACTACTGGATACCCATATTGTTTTATCATCTATAGAAGCCAGCCCCTTTATCCACGCACCTAAATTAAGTGACTCAAAGGCCAGTGTATTCGTATTTTCATAATACGCATAGAAATTGGCGTGTCCATTACTGCTTTGGAAGATATATTTATCTGGTAAATCAAATTTTTCAACTTCCACTGCATAGGCACTTTTTGTTGTAACAATCTCCCCTTCCAAATTAAAATTATTAGGATTTACAAGTCCAATACGATTTGCGTTTCTATCCTTACCATAGACTATATGTGTGTCATTATAAGCGATATCAACTTCTCCGTCCCATGGTGCAGCTCCCTCACTTAAAATAGACAGCTCTTTGACCCAACTAGAAGCATCGGGTATACCACTGTTTCGTTTTAAAGCTATCGTATTTCCACTAGCACCCGTGATTGTTAGCTTATCTTCTTGCAACATATAATTATAGATGCTGCTTCCATAAATACTTATGGTGATTTGCTTATCAGACACAGTAATAATGGCTGAACGCTCCTGTTTAAAGCCCAATCCATCTTCGGATAAAATATCAATGGTATTGTCTTCGTTGATATGTACGTATTTTGAGTTTTCTTCAAAAAATTCTCCACTAATTACTTCCCACTTCCCAAAGGCCGTTTCTGGTTTTATCGGCTCGTCTTTTTTACCACAACTAACCGCAGTCACTACCACAAATAGCACCAACATCAGTTTACGATTAAGTGCATTATTTTTAACTAAACTTTTCATAATTTTAATGTTTAATAATTCCTAAATTTTTATAAATTCTACTCTTCTATTTTGAGATTTTCCTTCGCTGGTTTCATTTGATGCTACGGGTATGCTTTCTCCTTTGCCATCAGTAACAATGCGAGCAGCATGAATATCATACTTATATATCATTGCGTTTTTTACCGCCTCCGCCCTTTCTTTCGAGAGGGTCAGGTTATTGCTGTCGGTACCATCAGCATCGGTATGCCCAATGATTTTAATTTTAACAGATGGGTTTTGCTGCAACACCTCCGCTATTTCTCTAATAATCGTAAAAGATTCACTCATTAATATTGCTGAGCCAGACTCAAATAGAATGGCATTAGTAGAAAGCCGACCTTCCGTTAATAATTTACTTCTATTGTCTTGACCTGTCTCAGCAAACCTAAAATTAGTCACATATACATTGTCCAATTCTCCTGTCCTTAAATTCCGAACAAACAATTTAAAAAAGCCTATCTGACTACTTGGAATCAGCCTCGGAACATCCACAATTTTTTCTTGATTTAACCAAACACGCATACGCTGCTTATTAACCATGATTGAGATTTTAGCTCTTTTATTAATGGCACTTCTGTAGTCATTTATTAGTGTATTTCTAATGATTCTTTCTCCGTTTTCATACTTTTCTACCACCGTTCTGGGTGCTATAAATTGCACAGGACTCATCTCAACTACTGCTTTTTGTTTAGGCACCCTATAATTGTCTTTATAACTATTATTACTATCCAGGATGATGGAGATTTTTGATTCCGAGCTTGTCTTTTTGTCAAATCCTTGGGTTAGCAAATCAAATTCAATAGAATAATTTTCTGGCAAATTCTTAGGAAGCATTGGAATATAAGTAGAGTTGTTAAAGAGTTTCAACCATTTCTGTCCATTGATATTTACCAATTCCCCCGATCCATTCGTATCCCATTTTGCTGGAAAATCTCCAGGTTGGTCTTTTTCAAAATTGTCTTCAAAAAAGGCTTGACTGCCAGCTACAAAATCAAATTTTCTGTTTACTATAAAAACTTCATCAATGTTCTTTGGCGTTTTAGCTTCCATCGGTTCTCCATCATTTTGTGTTTCCGAAACATCTTTCTCAGATTTACGTTCTTTTTTACGCTTGGTCTTTTCCTCTCTTTTTTTATTAAAAACATTATCAAAGCCCTTGTCCGTCTCTTTCGATGATTTTTCATCAACTTTTCCTTCCAATGTTCTTTTTGCCGCTTTTTCAGCAACTTTTCCTAATCTTTTAAGGAATTGTGCCTCTCCGCTGTTTGACATAGATATTGCCAATAGGAATAATACTAATTTGATTGTCTTCATGCTATAATTATTAAGGGTTAGTCTTTTTTGTTTTTTTCTTTTTCAGCCTCAATCATTTTTTTATACAATACTTGACCTAGCGAGTCCTTTGTTTTTTGGTTGGGCTCATTGCTCTGTAAAAAATATACACTTCTGTACTCTTCCTTTTGTTGAGGCGTCAAATCTATTTTTTCTACTAAATCTAAAAACCCATCTACATTACCAAAATCAACTCCTCCTACCGTTTCTCCATCAAAAATTGTTTTATAAACATTGATTTGCGCATCCATTAGATTCATATTACCATTATGGTTAGTAGGTTTTTTTTTCTCTTTCACCTCCTTCTCTTTGGTAACACCTGCTAAATTGTCCAAGTCTTGTGCTTGTATATAGTTGATTATGCATATCATAATCAAAATCATCATTCCCTTTTTCATAATTAATAAGTTTTTATTTTCCAATTTTACCTATTAGTCCTGAAAAAAATAAAAGGTTAACATGTTTCTGATTTAAATACTAATGACTTCAGTTTTAGTGCCTCTAGTACCTATATATATTAAGCTCCTTGGAGACAGTGTTTGAAAGCCTTGATTCTCCGCCAAAGTCTTTTACAAAAAATCTAAATGATAGACTTACTATTTCTCCGTCAGCCTCAAAAGTGCCAGCCAATATTCCTGCGGTTATAGCGTCGCTAGCATCCCCACGCCATTGTATCATTCTTGACAATCCAGACACATTAGTACTAGTCCAGTTGTCACTGAATTAACTCCACACCGCCTTGGTCAGTGCCTGAAAATATGAGATCATAGGTAGCTCCCTTTTTTAAATTTAACTGTATATCATCGTCATCTTCAGTAAAAATACGTTCAAAACCATCTCCAGTAATTTTAAAAGAGAAACATGGTGGTATATTGTCCACCTCCGGGATTTCCGTATGGCAACTTTGCGCTATAAAAATCAAAATTACCTATAGCACATAGGTTAACCCGGAATATTCATGTGATTAGCTTGGTGTATATGCAATCCCGATAGTTCGGGAAAAAATCGAAGATATATGGGCATATTTCGAGGGTTTTGTAACCTGTCTGCCAGCCAGGCAGGCGAAGCAGATACGCCAAGATAATTGCAAGCTCCCCAAATTTGGGCTATTTTATTTTCGGCAAAGTACAGGGTAATTATTTGATAATAAGGAAGTTACAAAGGTAATTTGTTAAAACGGTGAATAATTCGGGTTAAAGCTTTTGAAAAGGGTTTTGTAATTAAATAGGTTTTGGCAGTTAATTTATCTTGCGTGTTCTTAATAAATATATTTAGTTTGTTGTTTAGTCCTGTTTCTCGGAAGTAGGTTAACAAGAATCTGTAAGATTTTTAAAAACTATATATTATTGGTCAAAATCAGTAATCAGAGAACATTCCAACAACAGTCAGGAATTAGGTGTACAGGAAAATTACTTTCTAAGTAAGGCTTGACATCGCTACAAGTTCCAACGCATATATTTGGATTAGACTCAAATAGAAAGAATATAAAAAGTTTTTGATTTTTTAAGAATCGCTTATATTTACAATACTATTTTAATAAAAAATATCATTTATATAAGAACTTGCGTAGAAATACGATTTACATGTTAACTTTTATTTCTTACGCCCACTAAATGAATAAAGAAGAACAAAAAACTTTTGAAGCGCTTAAAAATGGCTCGGAAGAAACATTTAAAAAAGTGTATGAAGACAATAGATTGAAGTTCATACACTTTGCTAGAAAATATCAGTTGAGTGAGGAGGAAAGTATTGACATTTACCAAGATGCCTATATTGTATTTTATGAAAATGTTACCCTTGGAAAACTCACTGCCCTAAAAAGCACGATATCGACTTATATATTTAGTGTAGGAAAATACATGATTATTGACAGATTAAAAAAGAATAAAAAGACCATTGATTCAGAATTGGCTCTAAGTATGGCGCAAGATGACAGCATATCGGTGGAAGCGCTATTAGAAGGTGAAACGACTTTAACACAGGAACAAATGTTATTACAAAAATTCTTCACGTTATTGGGAGGTCAATGTAAAAAGGTACTAACCTTATTTTACTATAGAGGTTTTAACATCGCCGAAATAATGATTGAGGGAGGCTACAATAGTGAAAATGTCGTTAAAAGCCAGAAATCAAGGTGTTTAAAACAATTAAAAGAATTAATAAAATCAAATACAGCTTTGTGATGAATAACGAAAAATTAATACAACGATATTTCTTAAATGAGCTTTCTAATCAAGAACAGCAAGAATTTAAGATGTTACTTAAAAAAGACAAAAATTTTAAACATGAACTTACTTTTCAGAAGAACCTGCAAAAAGTAATTAAAGCTGAAGAGCGTTCAAAATTAAAAGCAAAGGTTAGGGAATTTGAACAAGGTATAGATACAGGCAATGCACCAACTACCTTTTGGAATAGCTGGATGGTGGCGGCCTCGGTCTTATTACTCATTGCCGTGGGTTGGTTTAGCTATCGTTCCTTATTTAGTGTAAACTATGATAACTTATTTGCTTCAAATTATAAAGAATATCCCAATACAGTGTATGTGATAACCCGTGGCGACTCTGTAGAAACTTTGGAAAGAAAGGCTTTCGCAGCCTATGATTCCGGTGACCAGGTTCATGCTATCAATTATTTTAAACAACTCCAAAAAAATAATAATTTAGACTATCTAGATTTCTATTTGGCACAGGCATACCTTCAATCAGATAGTGTTCAAAAATCAATTATATTATTTGAGAAGATATTAGAGAACAACAAGTTGTTTGTTGGAGAGTCGAATTGGTATCTGGCTTTGGCATACTTAAAACTGGGGGATAAGATTAATGCAACCAAGTATCTAAAAAAATGCGTTGCTGACTACGATTATATGAAGGAAGAGGCGAGGAAATTACTGGATGATTTAGATTAACCTTATTTGACGATCTTTATATAGAAAACTAAATTGATAGTTAGAATTTACCATAGAAGGTATATAAGTGTTGATAAGGGTTCATATAAGAATTAAGTACAAGATGCCCATTTTGAAAAATTTTCTAATTTAATAATTTGACTCTTCTAAAAGCCAATAGCCCTAAAAACACCAAAAGAAATAACCCTCCGACAATCCAAATCCAAATTGGCTTTTTCTCTACCACAGGAGTAGTATCTCCAGCAATTACGAAACCAGACCAAAAATAAGGGTGCGTCAACGGGTTTTGTTTATTCTCTTTCAAAAAATCTAATTTAGCATTTTGTAGCGCCACTTCTTTGCTTTTTCCATCTGCCAAGTGTTTGTAAAAATTATCCATTATTTGACTGGTCGATGCATCATTTATTTTCCACATGGTGTTGACAATACTAGCCGCACCACTATAAAAGAAAGCTCTTGATAAACTAATCAGTCCTTCTCCTCTTTTTAAATCCCCAATCCCACTTTCACAGGCGCTGAGTGTCACTAGATTTGCATTTAATTCTAGGTTGTAAATATCACTGACATATAACAAATATTCCTCTTGTTTTTTAGGGGAAAATGCCAAATAAGAATACTCAGGAGTGTTATCATTCACAACGGCATGTGTCGCCAGGTGTATTATTCCATAATTTGAAACTTCTGCGTTTAAATTTTGTAGAGAAGCATCATTTTTCACATAACTCTTTCCTTGAAAGTACGTTAAAATTTGCTGTACTTCGGCTTTATTATTAGGCAAGGCAAGTAGTCCTCCCGTATACTTTTTGTCACTATTTACGGTACTATTAAAACTTGGTGCAAATGCTAAGACGTCATTGTTGCCCTTATATTGTGCTTTTAATTGAAGTAACAAGGTTGCAGAACTGGAATAGCTAATACCAACATCTTCTATGAGGTATTGAATATCATCCTTGCTCGTATTTAGACTCCCAAAGGGAATGTAATTTAATAACCCATCAGTTATAATAGTAAGCTTAGCAACCCTTTTATTTTGAAGCGATGGCTGTAGTATTCTTTTATAAAGCTCATAAGTCAAGGTGGCTAATTTTCTGCTATCTGATTTTGGGTTACTTAACATCTCATGGGCCATATTGATTTGCGCTCCAAGGCGGTGATCTGCTTTTACTTTATAAAACTCCTTTGACTTTTTTCCTAGCGTGATGACGTATATTGCTTGATCTCCATAGAAATAGGAAACAAGTGTCTCTTCAGATTTTAAATGGTTTTGAACCATGGCGACAGTAGCCATTTCTGTATTATATTTTAAATCATAATACTTTTTATACCTTGTTTCAATGGTTTTTATAAACTGACGATATTCATTTCTAACATCAAACAATTGTTCTTCAAGATCAGTATTTTTTTTGCGCCTAATCCGCTTCTCTAAATAGGTAATTAGCGACTTCAACTGTTTCTCTTTCTCAACAATTTCTGGGGGAATTTTTCCAAAATTATTAGCCCTTGTTTTTAAAAGTGCTTCGAGCAGAATAACGCTTTTTCCCTTTTCCGAATAGAAAAATGCTTGGTCAATGTATTTTTTATTATCCGTTGATTTGTATAATTGAAACGCCGCTTCAATTCCTGTTTCAAATAATGGAAAAGCATTCTCAATCAATAATTGTTTATCTCCTTCACTTTCAAACGTTGGTTTCAAACTATCTAATGCGACAATTGCCAGGTTAACAGATGAGAGTGAATTTGAAAAATCATTCGCCTTATTTAAGGCACCTGATTTATTTTTTAATGTCACAAATAAAATACCGTTATTCTTTGAATTCGTGACACCCGGGTTGTCGTTTAGGTTATTAGAATTAAAAGCTGTTGTGAGCTGCTGCAAAGCTTTCTGATAGTACTTCAATGCGTTTTTGATATTATTTTGACTTTCATGTAGTTGCCCAATTTTGTTAAAAACATTAGCAATAGCTGGATTTTTTGCGCCTTCCCATTTTTCCATTTGTATGGTAAGAGACTGATTATACATTTCAAATGCTAACTGTGCCTTGCCTTCTTCTATATGTAATGCCGCAAGTTTATTATAATACCTGGATGAAAATGGGTCATTCTTTAGCATCACAGATTTGGTCATATTTAGAAAATACTTAGCACTATCAAGTTGGGCTAGTTCAATGTAATTCTGAGCTACTAAAATAGAAGAGGTAATAATATTATTTCTAAATCTATTTTTATCACTCAAGTGAATTTCAAGAGTCTTACTAAAAAATTTATTTGATTTTTTATACTCTTTTTGTGCTGTATATAACGATGCCAACAGGTTATAAACAGTGAGTTTTTTGGATTTCTCCATGCCATTACTTTCAAATAGCCGCAACGATTTTTTATAATACTCTTCCGATATATTATACTTCTTTTCGACTTTATATATTGCCCCCGCATATTGATAAGCACTAAACAAATTTTCAATATTATCCTCTGTCAACGTGCCAATTGGTCGATTTTCTAAATTATCCAATAGTGAACTAAGTGCCTTTCGAGCGTTATTAAAATCTTTTATAGTAAAATTGTAATCCAGTTTATACAAAATATTAGAAATTTTTGCATCTTTGAAATATTCAAAACTTCCAATCAATTCTCTTTTTGAAAGTAGTAATGAGTCCATGCGATCAATAGCCCTTTTATACTTTGGTAAATTATAATAATAACCAGAAGTATAAACCTCATAATATAGTGCTTCAATGCTGCTCTCCCAATTATCCTCTTGTATAGCTAAATCATATGCCTTCTTAAAAAAATGATAGGCTGAGTCCTGATTTTGGTATAAGTACTTATCTCCCTTTTGAATGTAATCACCTATTTTTTGATTCTGCTCAAAATTTTCTTGAGCGTATAATAGGCAAGGAAAGGACAATAAAAGTATTAACAAAAATCGCATATATAAAAAAAGCCTTCAATATTGAAGGCAATTTAACAAATTAAATAATCTTAATACGTGCTTTATCTACTGTATATCTACATTCAGACTATAAGAAGTAATCCTATTTTTACTATCTATTTTAGTAATATTAATGTAGCCGTCCCCTTCTAAGTTATCCATAGAAATCTTAACAGCATCAAGTCCCTTGTAATTTTTCAATGAAATTGCTTCCGAGACCTTATTTCCAACTACTTTTCCATTTTTATAAACGGTAAAAGATTGTATTTTTTCAGTGTCCAATTTTACCAGGTATAGAAACTCTTTTGGAAAACAGAATTCCGGTTGAGGACATGGATTTGGTTTTGGTTTTAACGAAAAAATTGCTTCCAAATCTAGCACTGCATTTAGTTGAATATTCCTTCCTTTCTCCTTAGTTACCAAATTACTAAATTCTTTTTCAGCATTTTTATCCCCTTTTTGAATGGCGGCTAATAGCTTCTTTTTTTCTACCGCAATGGTCGCTAACTCCTGCTCTAAAGAGGAAATATGCATTGAATTCTCTGTCACATAATTGTCACTAGTCAGTTTTATCTCATTGTACAAAGAAAACTTGCTTTGTTGATTTTGTTTAATCTCCTTCTTAGCTTCTTGTAAATTAATATCTTCTTCCTGACAGGCTACATTTGTTGTAAATACCATCAGCAGTATTACCGCAATAATGCTAAATTTCGTTTTTGTTTTTGTTAGATTTTTCATAATTTTTATTGGTTAAGTGCAATGTAGTTAAATATCAAGTTATTATAAAGTTTATTTTGTTAATTCTTTTCATATCCTTTAATGGCTTTTTTATTAAATGGTTAACACCATACCACAAAATTATTTTATTCTTTAATTGGCAAGTCAAACAATCTGGGCAAATAGCTGTTTTGAAAGACAAATATCAGGTAATCCGGAAGTGGCGTAGGACTTGCAACTTCACCTCTGGCTATAATCTGGATTGCAAAGCGCTCATTGCTTATCTCCAATTGACTTTGCCTGATATAGGTACTATCATATATTGTTGTTTCTTTAAAAACTAGTCCATTACTATCCGTATAAGTTTTAGTAATAATCGTTTCCAGTTCAATACTCTCTTGTTGTGCGTTAAACGATTTTACAGCATCAGCATAATCTATTATTTTAATCAATATACTGTTTTGCCTCTTGTAATAGGGCTGCGATACCTCAGACCACATAAAGTTCAAACCTGAATTTTCATTAGCATTTATCAATGCTTCAGAGCGTATGGCTTCACCAATTTGAATTGGCAGATAGCCCAATATTGTGTTGCTTGTTAAACGTGCTGCTCCAGGTACCGTTTCTACTTTCTGCATAATTTCATTTGACAGTACTTTTTCCTTCCAAACATTAGCATGTTTTTCATTTTTACAGCTAGTACTGTACACTAGCAACAGCATAAAACAATATACAGCTATCCTCACCATTTATATTTTCTTTTTAGTGGATATTACTAAAACGCTAATCCTTTGGTTCTCTAAACGATAACAGAATGGGCTTCTTCAAAAGAAGAAAAAAACACCTACAAAATATCAAAAGAGGTTCGATGTCCCGCAGGTGTTTTGTTAGCATCTTATATATTAGTCTTGAATATTATAATAAGCTGCCACCTGAGCATAATCATTGACATCTACTCCCGCTTCAGCTAACTCATTATAGATAACCTGCTGGGAGCTAATACCTAACCTACCGCCAGCGGCTACACCTCCTGGAACTACAACATACCTATATTGCAAATCACGCTTTTGAACGTCACTGCTGGCAGTACCCTTATGAACTATAATATTTAATGTGCCAATGTTCATCATGAACAGGTTATTCCATCCGTTAAAATCCATAAAATTGAGTTTTAAGATTACATTATTATTACCAAGCTTTCTGTATACAAATACTAATCCCATATCTATTATATCTTGAGTTATTTCAGGTGCTGAAATATCAGTATCTAGAAAACTGGATGGATCACCTTCCCAATCAGCCTGTTCGACCATAATCCAATCAGAGTAAATAACATTGGCAGTGCCTGTTTCACCTTGCGATCCTTGAGGGCCTGCCAATCCAGCATCACCTTGTGCCCCTGCTGGTCCTGTAGGTCCTGGGTCACCATCCTTGCCACAAGAGGAAGCTAATACAATAAAAATTGATTAGAATAAATAACTGAGTTTTTTCATGTTCAAATTCATAATTGATAAATTTTTGAATTATTTCTTATTTCACCCTTTAGTGCTTTGAGAAAAGAAAGGTTAACGTGGGCGGTAATTTATTTTCTATCTGGCTGCCTATTATCCTACGTTATACCGGACAAAAGGAAAGCCAACAGTAGCAAGGGGATATCCGTCTGAACAAACTTGGTGGAAGTCGGAATCCGATGATAAAAGTTGGATCGCCAAGTCCAGTAAAAGTCCCTGAATAGCAAAGGGATATCGGAACTAGTCCGATAATAAAAAACGCCACCGAGCAACCCGAGGGTATTTCAGTGGCGCAACCACTTAATTATGAAGAATTAACTAATTGTAATTGTTAAACTATTT
>Ga0256840_1003790_pt1 | contig 11882 bp, 11 predicted proteins | sample 355202metaG_FD_185969 | JGI IMG/M metagenome (GOLD analysis project Ga0256840, IMG submission 185969) | Hydrothermal vent microbial communities from Mid Atlantic Ridge, Atlantic Ocean - 355-202 | ecosystem: Environmental > Aquatic > Marine > Hydrothermal vents | place: Atlantic Ocean: Mid...
TATCTGGTAGGTCAATAAAAGAAAATTCCTGGCTCATCCAAAGAATAAGTTCTTCGCAAAGTCTTGAAAGATGGACAAACACAAGAGAAGCCGCCCCAAGGAAAGAAATGATAAAGTCTCTATCTGAAACGGCATCCATGCTGTTTCGGGAAATTCCAGCAAAGCCAAGCTCCCGTGCCACCATCTCCCTGTCAACAGGAAAAGGCGTTCCCGCAAGGGCCGCACTGCCAAGCGGGCAGACGTTTGTTTCTTCTCTTACGAAAGAAAGTCTTTTAGTGTCGCGTGTGAACATCTCGTAGTACGCCATAAGATGATGTGCAAAAAGCACTGGCTGGGCATGTTGGAGGTGTGTAAAGCCGGGCATGATGACCTCAAGGTTTTCCTTGGCCTTGAGAACCAGGACAAGTCTCAGCTCTTTGAGCGCGGCAAGGGCCTCATCGATAACATCGCGGAGATAAAGCCTTACGTCAGTTGCTACCTGGTCGTTTCGACTGCGGGCGGTATGAAGTTTTCCTGCAAGAGGGCCTATTTTTTCAAAAAGTGCGGCTTCGATATTCATGTGTACATCCTCAAGGTCCTCACGCCAGGTAAACTTTCCTTCTTGAATCTCTTTTTCCAGCTCAGCCAGACCGGCTATTATTTTTTCGGCGTCTTCTTTGGGTATTATCCCCCTTGCGCCAAGCATGCGTGCGTGGGCTATGCTTCCCTTGATGTCATAGAGGGCAAGTTTTTGGTCAAAATGCACCGAGGCTGTAAATTTTTCCACGAGTTTGTCGGTTGCTTCGGCAAATCTTCCGCCCCAGGGTTTTTTCGCCATAAAAAATCCTCCTAAAAAGACTTATGGTAAAAATAGTTCCTGAAATTTGTTTATCTTAAAGTATGATTTGCAAAAAAAGAACACGAGGAGGAGAACATGGCCTTAAAAGATTTAAACATCGGCTTTATAGGTGGCGGCAAAATGGCAGAAGCAATTATCAAGGGTGTTTTGGCCTCAAAGGCGAGTAGCCCTAAAAAGATCATTGTCTCTGAACCCAATCCTTCTCGCAGAGAATACCTTGAGAAGAGCTTCCCTGGCATAAAAATACTTGCTGACAATTGTGCGTTAGTGAAGAAGAGCGACCTAGTAGTGCTCGCTGTCAAACCAGACGTCATGGAGTTTGTTCTAAGGGAAATCTCCCGTTGTATTAACATCCGAAAAAACCTCATTCTTTCCATTGCCGCAGGGATCCCCCTTGATCTTATCGAAGCCTATTTACCAGAAGGCACCCGTGTCATTAGGGTTATGCCCAACACCCCTGCCCTTGTGCAAGCAGCAGTATCCGTTTACACCGATGGACATTTTGTCACCGATGAAGACTTAGCCCTTGCCGAAGAATTTTTAAAAACCTTTGGAATAGCTATCTATCTTCCAGAAATGGCTTTTGATGCGGTAACAGGGCTTTCTGGAAGTGGTCCGGCTTTTGTGGCTGCCTTTATAGAAGGACTAATCGATGCCGGGGTGCATGAGGGGCTTCCGCGGGAGGTGGCCCAGACCCTGGTCTTAGAAACAATTCTTGGCACGGTAAAGCTTATGAAAGAAGCCGGAAAAAACCCTTACGAAATAAAAAGCATGGTCGCAAGCCCTGGTGGCACAACCATCTCCGGGCTTAAGGCCATGGAAAAGGGAGCCTTTAAGGGAGTTATCATGGATACCGTGTCAGCAGCCACCGAAAGATCAAGAGAAATCACCGACCAAATCCACGAATTGCTAGACGAAGCGGTAAAAGAATTAGAAGAAATGGGCCTTCTTGAGGAGGAAGACTAAACATGAGTTATGCCATACGGGGTATCACGAAAGACGGCGCCTTTCGTATTTTTGCCGCAGATACCAAAGACATCGTTGAAGAAGCGAGAAAACGCCATAACACCCTGCCCACTGCTACCGCCGCCTTGGGAAGGGCGCTCACTGCCGCGGCCCTTCTAGGCCTTGACCTTAAAACCGGCCGGGTCATGATCCAGATAAATGGCGGTGGCCCACTTGGGGAAATCATTGCTGAGGCTGATGCCGAAGGAAACGTTCGCGGCCTGGTGCAAAAGCCCCATATTCACCTCACCCCACAAAAAGGAAAACTCCTGGTAGGCCAGGCCGTTGGTCGCGATGGTTTCATCTCGGTCACCAAAGACCTGGGGCTAAAAGAACCCTACCAGGGTTCTACCAAACTTATTTCCGGTGAAATTGCCGAAGACGTAAGCTACTATCTTACGGTCTCAGAACAAATCCCCTCTGCAGTAGGGCTCGGGGTATTCGTAGAGCCGGACAACACGGTAAAAGTAGCAGGGGGTTTTTTGATCCAAACCCTTCCTGCAGCCACAGACGAACAAATTGCCAGGATAGAAGAAGTGCTCAAGAAACTTCCACCTGTAACCAGCCTTTTGCAAGAGGGCTTTACCCCTGAGACCATCCTTGAACGCATATTTGGCAAAGAAAACGTAAAAGTCCTTGAAAAACGGCCCCTTGCCTATCATTGTCGCTGCTCAAGAGAAAGAGCCGAAAGGGCCCTCATTGCTCTCGGTCCAGAAGAAATTAAAAAACTCCTTGAAAAAGGCGAACCATCAGAAATCACTTGTGATTTTTGTCGAGAAAAATACGTCTTCACCCCTGAAGATCTCCAAAAACTGCTCGCCGAAATCGAAGTCAAAAGGCGCCAGGAGCTTGAAACATAGGCCTCTTCCCGAAGAAGTTAGAGACATGATGCGCCGGGGTGTAAAAGAAAAGGTTTTTCCCGGCGCCTGCCTTGCCATCTGGCACAGGGGAAAAAGCTATCTAGAGGCCTTTGGTTGGCAGGAGTTCTATCCTGCTCCCCAAAAAAATAGTCCTTACGTTTTTTATGACCTGGCCTCTTTGACCAAACCGCTTGCCACGACCCTTTGCCTCATGCGCCTTTTAAGCGAAGGAAAAATCTCTCTGGATGATGAACTTGGACGCTTTTTTAACGCGCCTTTTTGGTTCGAAAAAGCAACTATCGCTGATCTCCTGGCCCATCAAGCCGGATTTCCGGACCATCGGCCCTATTTCGTAAGGCTTCTTACCTATCCTCTTGAAAAAAGAAAAGAAATCATCTGCACCTGGATCCTTAAAGAGCCCCTTGCCTATCCTCTTGGGAGGAAACAAGTCTACAGCGACCTGGGATTTATCATCCTGGGGCACCTAATAGAAAAAATTGCGCAAAAAGAATTGGATTGCTTTTTCAGGGAAACTATAAATCTCCTTGGGCTTAATCCTTTAAAAATACTTTTCAGTCCCGTACGCGCGGGTATTCCTAAAGAAAAATGCGCGGCCACAGAATTTTGCCCCTGGCGTGGCAAATTGATAAAAGGCGAAGTTCACGACGAAAACTCCTGGGCCCTTGGGGGCGCAGCAGGCCATGCCGGGCTCTTTGGCAGTGCAGAAGAAGTGCTCAAACTCCTGGTTATCCTGCTTAAGGCCTATGAGGGAGAAGCTAAAGCCTTTCTTAACCAAGACCTGGTACAAACTTTTTGGGACTGGCAAAGCAAAGCAGGTATCCGGGCGTTGGGATTTGACCGCCCACGCAAGGAATCTTCAAGCGCAGGGGGTCTCATTTCTCGTGCGTCTTTAGGGCACCTTGGCTTTACGGGAACATCTTTTTGGATTGACACCCAAAAAGAACTTGTCATCTTACTTCTTAGCAACAGAGTCCATCCCTCAAGAGAAAACAAGCGGATAAAAGGGTTTAGGCCGGCGCTACACGACCTGATAGTTAAGAAAATTTGTAAGTTTTCCGTTTAATTTATTTGAGGACAAAGCCATGAAGAAGTTTTTTTTAATTTTTATTTTGTTTTTCTGGTGGACAAAGCCAGCTTACCCCTTTTTTCTCACGGTGGTAGGTGAAGACGGCCTTGACTACGGGAATAAAGGCCAGGAAAAGGTATGGTTGGTGTTCAGGGCAGAGCCTTTTCAGGGCATTGTCTATGATGTCAAGGCTCCCAAAGCCAAAATCTTCACCCCTTCCGGCAAATTCGAACCCATATCCTTTTGGCGAACCAAAATAAAAGATCACGCCACCGGAAAAAAACGTTATGCCTGGAAGGCCCGTTATTTACCCACTAAAATCGGAGACTACTATCTCGTCTTACACTCGGACCCAACGCTCATTCCGGGTACTTACGAAGTGTGGGAAGAAATCGTAAAAGTGCCCTTTCATGTGGAAAGAGAAGGAAGCTGGCAAAAAAATTTAGGGCTAAAAGCAGAAATTATCCCCTACAACCGGCCTTATGGGATCACAAAAGCCGGGCTTTTCCGTGGCAGGCTTTTGCTTGACGGAAAACCCCTCTCGCAGACCCTGATTCAAGTAGTTCGTTTTAACGGAGTGTTTTTAACAGGGAAAGAACTCCCCCAGGACAGGCTTGGTAAACGCGATGACGCGCGCATGTATTATTCCCTTTACACTGACGAAAACGGAGACTTTAGCCTTACTTTCCCTCAAGAGGGCTGGTGGCTTATAAGTGCCAAGATCCCTTTTGGAAATCATCGCATTGGGAACTCGACTTATCCCATGTTTTTAAGGGCATCCATGTGGCTTTACGTTTATCCTCCTTTCGAACTCCCAGAAGGAGCCCCAAAAATCAAAGCAGAAGAATAACATACCAAAACAAGAGATCCGTTCCCATTTTTCGAAACAAAATAGGAACGGATCCTGGGAAATTTTACTACAAAGGCATGGATAAGTTTTTCCAAAAGAGTTCAATTTATGTTATCTTTTTCAAAAACATGAGGGCTGCGCTTATGAGACTCATCCCCTTGGTTGTCATCTTTTTGCTTTTAGCGGGTTTTTCACAGGCAGAAGAAAACCAATTCCTTCCCCTGCCTGAGCTAAAAGGCTGGCAATCCTCTGCCCCTGATTTTTTGAAATTTACAAGCGAACCCGGCAAGGCCTTTTACGTTAAACGTTTTTATGATAGGCCTGATGGTGCCCGTCTGGAAGTCCTTTTTGCCGGAGGCTCTCAGGGAGCAAAACTTGCCAGATCTCTTAAAGGCCGCCTTGAGGTGGAAACGCCGGAATTTGTATTGCGCTACCGCAAGATAGACGGTTATCCGGCCCTGGTAAGCTTTGCCCCTAAAGAAAAAAAGGGCTTTATTGCTATCTTCCTGAAAGAAGATCCGGCCCTTCTTCTCCTGGCCCGTTTCTCTTCCTTGACTGACCAGGACGTAATCAATATTTTACGCGAACTTGGTTGGCCAAAGCTCATAGCCGAGGGGCTTGCTTACCTTAAAAACTGAAATGTTTGCTAAATTTCGCAATGAAATAGCTGGTCTTATTTTGATGGCCCTTGGGGTTTTTGTTTTTCTGGCTCTCCTGGGTTACCATCCTGATGACCCGGGTTTTGGAAGGGTAGGTGCCACTTCACTTCACAACTTCACCGGCATTATAGGGGCCTATCTTTCAGCTTTTTTGTTTGACTTTGCTGGCTTTGGAGCCTGGTTTGTCCCCATTTTCTTAATTCTTGCGGGCATCTGGCTTTTCACCGGGAAAAGTCCCGGCTGGCAACTGCCTCTGGCCGCAGGGCTTTTTGTTACCTCGACTTCTTTTCTAGACCCCTTAGCAGGGCTTTCAGGTTCCATAGGGCCCTACCCTTTAAACGGCGGATTTTTAGCAGGCCTTGGCAAACAACTTCTCTTTTTATTGGGCAAACCAGGGCTCTTTTTACTGATAGTCTTGTTTCAGCTCACCGCACTTTGTCTTATCTCGGGTTTTTCCCCTAAAGAACTTTTAGAAAGATGCGGGGCCTTTTTTCGCTATTTGGGAAGCCTTCCGGCTTACTGGTGGCAAAAATTCCGCAAAACTTCTCATGAACATGTTCCTCCTGCCGAAGGCCTTGAGCCAGCGTTTGAGCCTAACATCCCTGTTACTCAGGAGATATACCCTGAACCAGAAGAAGAACTCTATCTTCCTGATGACAAAGAAAGCCAAGATGAAACCCTGGAAAAACTCCCTGTGCCATCCAAATCAAAGACTTATAAAAAGCCACCGCTTAGTCTTTTAGACGATCCTCCGCCAAGGTTTGAACGCGAAAACAAAGAAGAACTTCTTGCCCGCGCCAAGCTCCTTGAGCGAAAACTCGAAGATTTTGGCGTGCGGGGAAAGGTTACTGAAATCTGCCCTGGCCCAGTAATTACCGTTTACGAATACGAACCTGCCCCAGGCATAAAGATAAACAAAATCGCTTCTTTGGCAGATGACCTTGCCCTTGGGCTTAAAGCTGCAAGTGTGCGCATAGTGGCTCCAATCCCTGGCAAATCTGCTGTTGGGATAGAAGTTGCCAATAAAGAGCGTGAGATTGTTTACCTGAAAGAGATTCTTGTAAGTGAGGCTTATCGCAAGGCCAAATCAAAATTAACCCTTGCCCTTGGCAAAGACATCTCAGGCCGGCCAGTGGTTACAGACCTTGCCAAGATGCCACATCTTCTAATTGCTGGGGCTACTGGCACGGGAAAAAGTGTTTGTCTGCATGCTATGCTTATGAGCCTTCTTTTCAAGGCCACCCCTGAGGAAGTGCGCCTTTTGCTTATTGATCCCAAACGCATTGAGCTTTCGGTCTATGATGGCATTCCCCATCTTCTTCATCCAGTACTTCTTGAGCCCAAAACCGCCACCCTTGCCCTCAAATGGGCGGTATCAGAAATGGAAAGGCGCTATCAGCTTCTGGAAGAAGCCCGTGCCCGTAACCTTGAATCTTACAATGCTGAAGCCGAAGAAAAGCTCCCCTACATCGTCATAGTGGTAGACGAACTCGCTGACCTTATGGTGGTCTCTTCCAAAGAAGTAGAGATGTCCCTTACCAGACTCGCTCAAATGGCCAGGGCCTCAGGAATACATCTTTTGCTTGCCACCCAAAGGCCCTCAGTTGACGTGCTTACCGGCATTATCAAGGCTAACTTCCCTGCGCGCATTTCTTTTCAGGTCTCATCGCGTACAGACTCACGGACCATTCTAGACACAGGCGGGGCAGAGCGCTTACTTGGCGCGGGAGACATGCTCTTTTTGCCTCCCGGGACCTCAAAATTAAAACGTATCCACGGCGCCTTTATCAGTGAAAAAGAAGTCAAAAAGGTGGTAGAATACTTAAAGGCTCAGGGTGAGCCTGATTATGCCCTTGAGCTTGTGGCAGGCGGAGAAGAAGCCGTCTCAGAGCTTGACGATGAAGTTGACGAACTCTATGAGCAGGCAGTCCAGATCGTGGTGCAAACCGGGCAGGCTTCTATCTCAATGTTACAAAGACGTTTGCGGGTTGGATATAACCGTGCCGCCCGCATGATTGAACGCATGGAAAAGGAGGGTATCGTTGGTCCGTCAGATGGTGTGCGTCCTCGTCCTGTGTTGCTGCGTCCTGATAAGTAAAATAGCTTTGGCAGAAATCTCTGCCAAAGACGTAGCCACTCGTCTTCAGAACTATTACGAACAAACGAAAAACTTCACGGCAGACTTTGAACAGGAAGTCCATTTTCTGCGTGCCAACCAAATCCGGTTTTCCAAGGGGCGCGTTTATTTTGAAAAGCCTGGCCTTATGCGCTGGGAATATACCTGGCCAGAAGAACTTCTTATTGTGGCAGACAAGAAAAACATTTACGTCTATAGCAAAAAAGACAACCAGGTCATGATTTTTCCCAAGGAAAAGTCCCTCTCATCAAAGCTCATGCTAAGTTTTGTCTCAGGGAAAGGAAACATCTTTGAAGACTTCAGGCTTGGCCCGGTGGAAGAACTCCCTGAAGGCAAAGTAGCCCTGATACTTTTCCCCAAGGAAGAGGCTCAAATCCAAAAAATAAAACTTTTGATAGATAAAAAAAACGGCGCTCTTTTGGGGTTTTCCTTTTGGGATCAGCTTGGGAATTTAACCCGCATCAAATTTCTTAAAACCAAACGAAATATCCATCTTGCAAAAGCCCTCTTTAACTTTGAACCTCCAAAAGGCGCTGAAATTATACAGGAGAGGTAGGTTATGAATGAACTGCAGAAAGAAATCCGAGAATTAGCTAAAGAGCGCAAGGCCATTATCCTGGCACACAATTATCAACCCCCTGAGATCCAGGACGTAGCCGATCTTACCGGAGACTCGCTAGAGCTTTCTTTAAAAGCCGCCCAAACAGATGCGGAAGTTGTGGTTTTTTGCGGCGTGCGTTTTATGGCAGAAACAGCTGCTATCGTTTGCCCTGACAAGCTGATTGTCTTTCCGCGCATGGAAGCAGGCTGCGAGATGGCAGACATGATTGGCCCTGAAGACGTTGAAAACTTAAAAGCAAAGTATCCCAAAGCACCGGTGGTCACTTATGTCAATTCTTATGTGGAAATCAAGGCGCTTTCTGATATTTGCTGCACCTCCGCCAATGCGGTGAACGTGGTGCGCGCCCTTGATGCCGACGAGATAATCTTTCTGCCCGACATGAATCTTGCGCGTTACACCCAGCGTTTTTTCAAAGAAAAAAAGATCCACTATTTCGAAGGCTTTTGCCCGTTTCATGATGTACTTACGGTAGAAGACGTAACTGCTGCGCGCAAAGCGCACCCTAACGCGGTTTTTATGGCGCATCCAGAATGCCGTCCAGAAGTTATTGATTTGGCTGACGCCGTGCGCTCTACAAGTGGCATGCTTCGCTATGCCAAAGAGTCTGATGCTAAAGAATTTATCATTGGCACAGAAGTGGGTCTTCTTTATCCGCTAAAAAAACAAAACCCTGATAAAAACTTCTACCCTGCCTCTGAAAAGATGCTCTGCAAGGCCATGAAGATAATCTCTCTTGAAGACCTCAAGAAATCCCTTGAAACGTTGTCTCCTGTGGTGAAGGTGCCGGAAGACTTGCGGGTAAAAGCCTACCGTGCCGTGGCGCGCATGTTAGAAATTCCGCGAACCTAGGAGGGCCATATGAAACTCCCTTTTGTGTTTGGGGTACACAACCATCAGCCCCTTGGAAATTTTGACGAAGTTGTGAAACGCCTCACTGACGAAAGCTATTTCCCCTTTCTTAAAATCATCGAACGATATCCGCATTTTCGTTTCAGCCTTCACGTAAGCGGTATTTTGCTCAAGTGGTGGGAGGAAAAATACCCTGCCATATTTGAACTTTTAGGAAAACTTATCGCCCGCCAACAAATAGAACCTGTGGCAGGCGGTTTTTTTGAGCCTATCCTTGCTGTAATTCCCCGTGAAGACCGCAAAGAACAAATTCTAAGGCATAAGGATTATCTCAAAAAGCAATTCGGAGTCTCCCCGGTTGGGCTCTGGCTTACCGAGCGTGTGTGGGAACAGGCCCTGGTAGAGGATCTTGCCAAGCTTGGTATCAAATACGTGGTAGTGGATGATAGGCATTTTTTGGTCTCGGGCTTTGAGAAAGAAAATCTCTACGGCTATTTCTATACCGAAGCCGAAGGCCAGAGACTTGCGGTGTTTCCCATTGACGAGACCTTGCGCTATGCCATTCCTTTCTGGCCTGTAGAGCGCCTAGGGCGCTATCTTAACGACGTGGCCTTTCGTGGCGGACGCCTTGCCATTTATTTTGACGACGGGGAAAAATTCGGTGTCTGGCCTGGCACCAAAAAATGGGTGTACGAAGAAGGCTGGCTGGAGTCGTTTCTGCAAACCATAACTCGCTGGCAGGAAGAAGGAAAAATCGAAATCATGACCTTTGCCGAAGCCCTTGAAAAACTCCCTGCTAACGGGCTTGCTTACCTCCCAACGGCCTCTTACGCTGAGATGGAAGAATGGGCCCTTCCTGCCAAACGGATTCTTGAGCTTGAAGAGCTAAATAAACGCCTTAAGCCTGAAAAGACTCGCTTCGCAGCCTTTATCCGGGGAGGTCACTGGCGCAACTTTTTCGTCAAGTACCCTGAATCAAACTACCTTCATAAAAGAATGCTTCAGGTGAGCGAACTTTCGCGCAAAAATTTTGACCCTGAAGCCCGCGTTGAGCTTTTGTCTGCCCAGTGTAACGATGCCTATTGGCATGGAATTTTCGGCGGGCTTTATCTTCCGCATCTTCGCCAGGCAGTTTGGGAAAAACTCCTTGCTGCCGAAGCCAAGTTGCGGACAAATAGCAAGCCTTCTTTTGGTGAGCTTGATATCGATTACGATGGTGCCACAGAGGTCTGCTATGCTTCTTCTGAAGCGGTATTGGTTTTTAAACCATCTTATGGAGGGCAAATTCTCGAATGGTCTAGCTTAAAGAGCACCCACAATTACCAAAACGTCCTCACCAGACGCTTTGAGGCTTACCATGAAGCCATAAGACATCCGCAAGAATGCCCAGAAGAAAAAGAAGAAGGCGTTTCAAGCATCCACACCCTTACCAAAAGACCATCTCAGGAAGTTTTAAACGCCCTTGTTTATGATTGGTATGAACGCCATTCTTTGATAGAACACTTCTTTGATCCCAACCGCACGCTGTACGATTTTGTGAGGTGCGACTTTGGAGAATGGGGAGATTTTGCCAACCAGCCCTTTAACTGGCACCGCAAAGGAGCTGAACTCATTTTCTTTAGAGACGGAGGGCTTTATCCCCCAGGTTCAACAAGAAGGCCGCTACTTTTGCGCAAACACATCAAGGTGAATCAAGAAGGTCTTGGCCTTGAAATTTCTTACGAACTTGAATACCGCGCCGAAGAAACCACCAGGTGCTTTTTCGGAGTGGAATTCAATTTTTATCCTCCCCTTCTTGCTAAAGGAGCAGGTGAGGTTAGCTTAGATGGCCAAAGTATTCCTGTTTCTGAGCCCCAGGAAGTCTTTGGTCAGGAGCTCACCTTTTTGGCTCCTTTCGGAGAAAAATTAAAGCTTACCCTCCCGGAAACAGCGCGTTTTTTTATTTTCCCGGTAAAAACTGTCAGCCAATCAGAAGCAGGGTTTGACCTTACCACCCAAGGGATAGCCGTAATGCCCTTCTGGCCCATTGAATTCAGAAAAGGAGAGGCCCTTCACAAAAAGTTAACTTTAGCTATTGAGCCTTAAATTCGATAGAAAAAAGAGAATAAATTACAGGAGGAAAAAATATGGCAACCGAAGGGCCAACTTTGCGGCTTCCCCCTCACGAAGACCTTGAACCCAGGAGCATAGCCAAGGAAGTTATCCTGACTTTAATTACCTGTGGCTTATGGGGGCTGGTGTGGCAGTATCAACAGATACGTATGGTAAACTTACTCCTTGGCAGGGAAGAATTTAGCTTTTGGAAATGGTTTGTTTTCACCTTGCTGACCTGTGGTCTTTATCACCTTTATCATGAATACCTAATGGGCCGGGCTATCGTGCGCATCCAGCACAAATACGGATTGCCCCCAAGTGAAAGTCTCCCTGCTATTTCGCTTATAGTCACGCTTCTTTCGCTTGGCATAATAACAGACGCCTTACAGCAAAAAGAACTAAACCTCATCATCGAGGACTTAAAACAAAAAAGCAGGTGATTACCGAAAGAAGACTCTGGCAGGCCCTAATCCTAGCAGGGCTTGCCCTGTTTTTTTTAAACGCAAAGGGAATAATAAGCATTTCTTCCCTTTCGCTTCCCTGGCGCTGCCCTTTTAAACTGCTAACAGGGCTCCCTTGTCCAGGATGCGGCATGACTCATGCTGCGAAAAGCTTTCTTCAAGGGAATTTTTGCGATGCTTTTTCCACCAACCCACTTATTTTCTTGTTTGTGGGCCTGGTGTTTATGCTTGCCTTTTTACCTGATAAAGCACTTTTTTTCTTGCAGAGGAAAGGATTTTGGAAAGTAATTTTACTCCTGGTGCTTATCTGGTGGCTGACAAGGCTAATTCTTAGAATTTAAGCATTTCTTTTAAGGCCATGGCTTTATCTTGTGAGCGCATAAGGCTTTCGCCAATTAGGGCTGCCGAAATGCCTGCTTC
>Ga0256840_1003791_pt1 | contig 11878 bp, 11 predicted proteins | sample 355202metaG_FD_185969 | JGI IMG/M metagenome (GOLD analysis project Ga0256840, IMG submission 185969) | Hydrothermal vent microbial communities from Mid Atlantic Ridge, Atlantic Ocean - 355-202 | ecosystem: Environmental > Aquatic > Marine > Hydrothermal vents | place: Atlantic Ocean: Mid...
AGACGCTACGCAATAGATGCTACAAAACTTGAAAACGAGCTTGGCTGGAAAGCTGATGAGAACTTTGACTCAGGGATTATTAAAACTGTTGAGTGGTATTTGAGGAAGTATAAAAAGTAGTGAAAAAAATATTTTCTAATTCAATAATTTATATTGTGAGTGTCTTATTTAATAAAGGACTGAGTTTTGCCTTATTACCAATTTTAACCCATTACCTCTCTAAGGAGGATTATGGAATTTTATCTCTTATTATGGCAATTGCAACCATTAGTTCTATATATGTAGGATTTTCTCCATCAACATTTATTATTACCCGTTTTTCACGTTATGGTAAGGTGAAAATTGCTGAATATATGTCACAGGTATTTATTATTATTGGATTAAGTTATTTTGTAGTTCTTTTTACATTATTAGTATCGGAAAATATTTTACTCCCTTCATCTTTAGAGAATAAAAATTTTATTCTAGTCACTATATCTTTTTATGCTTTGGGTAGTGTATTGTTTAACTTAATTGATACAATTTTTCAAACAGAAAACAATGCTTTAAAATTCGCTATATTGCAAACAATTCAATCTATTGGTGCTGTAGGGCTAACATTACTATCTGTGGTAGTATTACATGCAAATTGGCAGGGTAAGTTTTATTCTGAACTATTAATTCTTGGAGGAATTGCAATATATGTATTTTTTTATATTAAAAACAACAACTATATTACTATTTCTTTTGATTTAAAGAAAATAAAAGAGGTGTTCTTTTTTTTATTCCCATTAAGTTTTAACGTTTTAGGTTTGTATATTCTTGGAACTTTAGATAGAATTTTTATATCGAATATTGTTAGTTTAGAGGCTGCTGGTATATATGCTGTGGCAATTTCTATGGCATTTATGGTAAATATTGTTAATGATTCCATACTTAAAGCAATTAGGCCATATTTTAATAAATATTTAGAAGAAAATACTAATGATAGTAAAGCAAAAGCTATAAAAATAACTTATCTTTATTCTTTCATCTGTATATTTGTATTGGCTGTTTTCTTATTGTTGTTACCTGATATATTTCATTTGATGATAGATTCGAAATTTAATGCTGCATTAATTTATATACCTTTTTTAGCAATAGCATTAAGCTTTGAAGGTTTACGTAAAATAATCAGTCTTTTTTATATATATTATGGAAAGGTAAAATTACTTGCTTTATTCACAGTTAGTGCAGCAATATTCAATACAATTTTGAATTATTTTCTTATATCATCACATGGCATAAATGGGGCAGTCGAAAGCATTGTAGTGACATTTATGATTTTATATTTTTCAATGTTATTATATATAAAAAATATAATTTATTTTAAAGGAAAAAATGGTGAATAATTTACTTATTATGAACTTGCATACCCATAATTTTGGAGATGAAGCTCTAGGAAAAGCGCTAGTGAATAAACTATTGAGTGAAAATCTATTTAACAAACTAGATATTTTGTACACACACAATAATGAAATTAAGGATAAAGGATTTATTGAATATGATGATGAAACGAGTATTTCACAACATGCATCATTAAAATCTAGTGTCCTCCAAAAAATCACGATAAGAGTATTACTTTTATTACCCTTTAAGTTAAGTCGTTTTTTAACAAAATATTCTTTATATAAAAGAGAAGCACAATTAATTGAATCATCTGATTTTATTATTTCTGCACCAGGTGGTGTTAATATAGGACCATATATGGATTGGACGTATTTGTGGCGATTGTATTATGCGGTTAAAATTGGTAAAAAAATTGCAATTTATTCTATATCATTTGGACCTCTTCCAAGTAATAAATTATTTAAAAAATGCTCAGAATATGTATTGAAAAATGTTAATTTTTTGGCATTAAGAGATCAAAAGAGTCAAAAACTAGCTGAAGAGATGAAGTTGAATTTTATTCCTTCTATTGATACAACTTTTTTAGATAATAAAAATTATTCTTCTTTATTTGAAAATATAAATTTAAATAAACCCTACGTCGTTATAACTCCAAATGAATTATATCGTTGGCATAAAAAATATCAATCATTTACAGAAGATCGAATAACACAAATATATTTATCTATTATTGCAAAATTATTGAATTTAGATTTAAATATTGTTATTTTGCCTCATTTATTTGGTTATCAATATGATGATTTATACATAGAAAAAATAATTAGTAGGTTGCCTGCAAAAAAAAATATCACTACTTTTCAATCTATTCAACTTAATTCTGATACTGTACAAGCTATCATATCTAATGCTGAATTTGTAATCGGAAGTCGTTTTCATACTATAATGTTTGCAATTAAATATAGAGTACCTTTTTTTGCTCTTTCGTATGAACATAAGATTATGAATACATTAACTGAATTAAATTTAGAAAACCTAGCGTTAGATTTTTACGAAGAATTAATAAATGAGAATGATGATTCTATTTCTCAAATAGTTATAGATACATACAAAACTCGACAAAACTATGTGCCTATTTTAGAAAACGCAAGTGACATAGCAAGTAATATAGCAATTAGTGTCTATGAAAAACTCTTTAAGATAATAAAATGATATTAAAGAGTTTAAGTATTCAATTGTTTTTATGTAAAACACAACTAAGGTAATAAATGAAAATATATATAATTATTTTAAATTATAATGGCTGGCAAGATACTGTAGAATGTCTTGAGAGTGTATTTAATAGTGAGTATAAAAATTATCAGGTTGTGCTTGTAGATAATGATTCTCCAAACAACTCTATGAAATATATAATTAATTGGGCAGAAGGCAAACAAGAAGTTGACTATGATGCAAATTCTAAATTAAAACATTTGAGTCAACCATTTGAGCCCAAACCTCTAGACTATGTCTATTATACAAAAGAAGAAGCTCTAAATGGTGGAAATAAAGAAAAAGAATCTAAATTCAATAATCCAATGATTTTTATACAAGCAGGTGAAAATCGTGGTTTTGCTGCTGGTAATAATATTGGTTTAAAGTATATGCTAAAAAAAGATGACTATGATGCTGTTTGGCTACTTAATCCAGACACACTTATTTTGCCAGATACATTAACAAAGTTAGTTGCTTATGCTCAAAAAAAGCCTTCTGATGTAGGCATAATAGGAACTGCTTTACTTTATCATCACGCTCCTGAAACACTGCAAGCATTAGGTGGTGGGTTTAATCCCTGTTTTGCAACTGGACGGCATATTTTAGGGCACTCCCCATACACGCAAGAAACATTAGAGAAGTTTAAACTAGAAGATGTCGATATGATTATAGGAGCTTCTATGCTTATTCGTCGTGAAGTCCTTAAAAAAGTAGGATTACTGGAAGAAGACTACTTTCTTTATTTCGAAGAGATTGATTATGCTTTGCGTGCAAAAAAAGAGGGTTATCACTTAGGGATAGAACCAGATGCGATTGTTTACCATAAAGAAGGTGCGAGTATAAACAATAATGCTAGTCAATTTTCTGATTTTTATGCAATGCGAAATCGTTTGTTAGTTACATCCAAGCTTCAGCCATGGTATATTCCAACTGTTGTACTTGGATTGCTACTATCTTCTCTAATTAGATTAAGAAGAAGAGAATATACAAAATCGTGGATGATCATCAAAATTTTGTTTACTAAACGAACGTTAGCCCACTAAAAGGAGTTGATAATTGATTAATGCAAAGTATAAAAATAATTTTAATATATTAAGGCTTATTTTGGCAATTTTAGTATTTTTTTATCATTGGAACATTTTGACAAATCAAAATATATCTTATAATATTTTTCATTTAGGTGAGTATGCTGTAGATATATTTTTTATAGTAAGTGGATTTTTGATATTTTGGAGTTTTGATAATAATAAAAATATAAAAGATTTTTATATAAAAAGATTTTTTCGTATATTTCCTTTATACGCCTTTTTAGTACTTTTACAAACTTTGTTTTTTGTAATTTATTCAAATGGAACTTTAGCAGAAATTATAAAATACTTTTCATCAAATATTGTTTTTTTAAATTTTTTATCTCCGTCTGTAGCTACAACATTCATTGATTTAAAGGTAAATGCGATTAATGGTAGTTTATGGACATTAAAGAATGAAGTCATATTTTACTTAAGTGTTCCCTTTCTTTTTATGTTCTATAAAAAGTGGGGAATAATATTCCTTTTAATTTTATATAGTTTTTCTGTATTATATATGTTTTTCATAAATGAAATGGGATTAACAAAATTGTTGAATCAGTTTCCTGCGCAACTAAAGCTATTTATAGTCGGTATTTTGTTTTATTTGTTATACGAGAGGATAAACAAGAAAAACATTTATATATTCTTATTATTTAGTGTAAGCGCTATTATTATATTTATAGAAAATAAATATTTTAAGTTTGCATTTTATCCTATTTTATTAGGCTTTATAGTTATTTATTTAGTATATTATATTAGACAAGTAGATATTAGATTTGATTTTTCATATAGTTTTTATATCTTTCATTTTCCAGTAATTCAATTAGCCATTTTTTTTGGATTAAATCCATCAAACCCAAAATTATCTTTTATAGTATTATTTATTATTATTTTATTTTTATCTTATTTATCAGAGAAGTACATAGAAAAGAGATTTGTTTTAATTGGGAAAAAAATTATAAGTAATAAACAATTAAGGAGAAGGTAAATGACAAATATAATTTTATGTGGTGGAAGTGGTACAAGGTTGTGGCCAATAAGTAGAACACTTATGCCAAAACAGTTTGTAAAACTATTTGAGGATAAATCCCTTTTTCAGTTAACGGTTGAGAGAAATTCAAAAGTTTGTCATTCTCAGTTTATAGTATCAAACAGTGAACAGTATTTTTTAGCACTGGATCAACTAGAAGAACTGAAACAAATAAATAATAAATACTTACTAGAACCAGTAGGAAGAAACACCGCTCCAGCAATAGCTTTAGCTTGTTTATCGTTAGATAAAGATGAGATAGTTTTAGTGACACCATCTGATCACTTGATAAAAGATGAAGTAGAATATGCCAAAGTCCTCTCTCAAGCTCAAGAGTTGGCAAGTCAAGATAATTTAGTAACATTTGGTATAACACCGTCATTTGCTGAGACTGGATTTGGCTACATAGAAGCCAATGGCTTGGATGTAAGTGCCTTTCATGAAAAACCAAACTTTGAGACAGCAACAAAGTATGTAGCAGCAGGGAACTACTACTGGAATTCTGGAATGTTTATGTTTAAAGCTGGAGTATTTTTAGATGAACTTAAAAAATATTCTTCTGAAATTTATGAAGCTTCTTTGCTTGCGTTTGAAAATACTTCAAAAGATGAGCTAATACGCATAAAGTATGAAGATATGTTCAATATACCAGATGATAGTATTGACTATGCAGTGATGGAAAAATCAAAAAAAGTAAAAGTTGTACCGTCAAATATAGATTGGAGTGATGTTGGAAGTTTTGATGCCCTTTATGAAGAATTAGAAAAAGATGCAAACGGAAATACCATAAGCGATAAGCACATCTCAATTGATTCTAAAAACAATCTTATCTATACACAAGATAAATATGTAGCAACTATAGATGTAGAAGACTTGATAATAGTAGATACTGGTGATGCTTTACTTGTAAGTAAAAAGGAGAGTAGTCAAAAAGTAAAGCAAGTCGTTGCTGAGCTTAAAAAAACTACACAACTGCATAACATTCACTTAACAGGATATAGACCATGGGGTACTTACACAGTCCTAGAAGATGCCCTAGGCTATAAGATAAAACGTATAGAGGTAAAACCTGGTAAACGACTAAGCTTACAAAAACACTTTCATAGAAACGAACACTGGATAGTAGTTAGTGGAACAGCAACAGTGACGGTGGGTAAAGAGACGAAACTTATCCGACCAAATGAGAGTACCTACATAAAGATGGGCGAAATTCATAGACTTGAAAATGAGGGTAAAATTCCTGTTGTTCTCATAGAAGCACAGGTTGGAGAATATACTGGTGAAGATGATATAGTTCGAATTGAAGATGATTTTCAACGTGCATAGACTACAAGAGGCAAAAAATGGATAATACAAAAACTACAACTAACTTTACCCTATATGCTTTTGGTTCTGTTTTATTTTTATTATCATTAAGTGTTGTAAAAATCTCGATTGTACAAATTGGTCAGATAGCATTACTGCTCTTTTTTATAGGAATACTTTTAGATGAGTATCGTCAAAAGAGTGTCCGTTGGGGAATACTTTGGTATATGGTTGGTTTTGGTTTATTACTATCACTCATTAGTTTTGCTTCTCCTGAACAAAAGATAGGTGAGTATAAATTTGTTATTAAGTACTTGTTTATATTTCCTCCTGCTTATTACATAGGCGTGTGGGCAGGAGAAAAACTTTCTCTTAAAAATTTAATTTCTGTGCTTGAAGTAAATATAGTACTTTTTATGGGGTTTGCTTTATTACTTTGGATTTATCCTGTCGGATTTCTTGTTCATGATCGAGGAATGCATGAGTTCAAAGGAACCTTTTTTGAGTCTGGAGGATTCGCTGTAATATTGGGAAATTTTTTACTGACTGTAGTGTTACTAAAATTAGATATGTTCAAATCATTTTCAAAGAAAGATATTGCTCTTTATGTCATTGCTCTATTTGCATTAATCTGGTCACATAATAAAAGTGTATGGCTGGGTTTTGTTTCTATTGTGTTTATGTTTATACTACTAAAGCCATTTATACATGACATACCCAACCGTGTTCATTCATCAGAATTATATTCAAAACTGCATATAAAAAAGATGATATTTCTTTTACTCTTTCTTGTTATCGGATTTTTTATTGTAAACAGTTTGTTAGAAGAGCCCATTGTCTCTATAGAAATGATAAAAAACAAGATGCAAAACGAAAGAGGTAAAGTTGTTTTAGTTGTCTTACATTTATTAGAGCAAAGTAATTGGCAAGGAGCATATGGATTTGGTTTTGTAGAACGTTTTTTTTCAACTTATACTGATGCTATTGTTGGTTTAGGTGGACAAGTAGGTATGATTTTTAACTCATACTTAGATGTATGGATCTCTGTTGGGTTCTTAGGGGTTATATACCATCTGAGTTTACTATGGAATGCTTGGGATAGACGAAGCTTAGTTACGATGGCTCTGCCGATGTACTGGTTTGTAATGCTCAATACAAACCCTACGAGTCAAAGTGAATATTATTTTATTTTTCTTGGGCTTTGTTATGGATATATTAGAAATTTAAATATGAGGAAAGAAAATTGAAAACATTAGCATTTGTAGCAACAGCTTATATTCCAAAGTATGATGGCATAAGTGTTTATACTGAGAATATTCTTCGAGAATTACTTCTGTCTGAAAAAGTTCAAAACCAAGAGTTGTTTGTAGATATATACATTGGTGAAAATGTTCTTGAACTGTTATCTGAGCGTCTCAAGGACAGTAACATAAAACAGGAGAATGTTCGTTTCATTCCAGTAACTACAAGTAATTTTTATAAAAAAATCCTTGACTTAACAATGCAACTACGGAAGCATACCCCGTATGATTTGGTTTTTATGACAAATTTTATGCCAACAGTTTTTCTTGGTTTAAAAACAGTGAAGGTCCTACATGATTTGTCAATAAACCATTATCCGGATTTGTATCCAAGTTATTATAAATATTATCATGATTTTCTTATACGACATGCAAAGACTTTTGATGATGCAATAGGATATATTTCTAAAACTACTTTAGCTGATATGGAAAGATTTTATAATATAAACGAGCAAAATAAAAAGCTACTGTATGTTCCAAATGGCATACCATTTAAGGTGAAGAGATACACCAGACCAGAAGTGAGTGAAATAGAGAAAAAATATGATTTACAAGAGTTAGATTTACTCGTTGTAGGACGGATTAATAAGCATAAGGGCTTTGATAGAATTTTAGAATTCTGTAAATATTATGATATGGCCTCTAATCAAACAAAATCTTTTGAAAAAATTACATTACATTTTGTTGGTAAACAGACCAGTGAGACAGAGGGTATGTTACAAGATTTACATTTACAAAACATTCAGTTGGTTTTTCATGGATTTCTTGATGATGAAGGACTAAATACCCTTTATAAAAAATCACATTTTTGTTTTTTCCTTTCACGAAATGAAGGCTATGGATTACCATTGATCGAGGCTTTATGGTTTAGGTGTATTCCTATTATTTCAGATATACCAATTTTTAATGAGATTATGGGATCATCATATCCAAAGTTTAATGATACTACTGGATACACAAAGGCAATAGTAAATTTTATAGATGATATTTTTCTTTCAGTTTCATATAGAAAAAATATTGCAGATGAAATAGAAAAAATAGTGATGAAAGAACGTAATGGATATAAGTTGGCAGCTACTAATTTATTAGCGTATATAGATAAAATAGGAAAAAAATGAAAACAGTATATATCTCTATAATTTCACATCATCAAGAAGATATGATTATAGAAAATTTTACAAATTTTGCAACTCAGGTGGGTGACTACAAAGTAGTTTTATGTTTTATAGATAACACTGGAGCCAAATCTCTTGAAAGTTTTGCAAAGAAAAATAATAATATGTACTTTTACGATGGAATAACTAGAGGTTTTGGGGCAAATCATAATAAGGCTTTTGAGCTTTGTTCTCCTAGTTCTGATGATATTTTTATTGTTTGTAATCCAGATATTATTATTGATCCCCAACAGTTGGGTGCGATGGTCATAAGCTTTTCTCTTGATACTGCCGATATGGGTAATGTAAAATGTTACTATGATAAAGAGAAGAGTGTGCTCTCTCCAGTAGATAGATACTTTCCTTGTTTCTTAAATTTTGTGTTTTCTATTGTCTTAGGAAAACGTTATCATTATGGTAGCAATGAAGAAAACCCATCTCCTGAATGGATTTCTGGAGAATTTATTTTATTTCGTCCTAACGCATATAGAAAATTAGGTGGTTTTGATGAAGATTATTTTATGTATGTTGAAGATGTAGATCTGTCATATCGTGCGCGTAAACTTGGACTAAAAATTTCTCATGATCCGAGATATTATATTATTCATGAGACCCAAATGGCTAGCCGTAGCATCACATCGAAAAGTTTTCAAATGCATTTACAATCTGTGTTTAAGTTTTTATGGAAAAACAAAAGATTTTGTTTCATCAATATAAAGAAGTAACATGAATTATCTATTTGTTATAATCTTTTTTATAGGTTCCTCTCTTTTCGGAAAAGTGAGTATTCAGTCTTCAAGTAACGATGTGGAGACTGTACGTTCTTCAAAAATTTTAAGTGATTACTTAAATAAGATTAATATAACAGTAGATGGAAAGTATAAAGAAGTAAATTTTGTGGTTGGGAAACTTGGAGATAGTGTAGTGAAAGCATTGAGTATGGATCTGGCAAAAATGAAAAATGATGCTTATACTATTCAGACAAGAAATCATACAATCTACATTATAGGAAATAATGATAGAAGTGTACGCTATGGAATATATGCTTTTCTTGAATCTTTAGGTTGTAGATTTTTTACAGCTGATTTTGAAGTTATACCAAAAAAGGCAATTTTACATTTAAATACGATAGAACAAATTTCAGAAGCTCGTTTTCATTATCGTGAAATTTTTATTAAAGAAGCAGATGATGACGAGTATGCAATAAAAAATCGTCTTAATGGACATTTAGGACATAGAACAAAAGATGCCAATCCTCTTTTTATTCGAACATTTAATGAATTTTCACCTTTTAATTTAGTTTCGAAAATGTATCAAAAAATTTTCCCTGATTATTTTTGCAATGGACAACTTGATTTTTCACTTCATGGAACTTCTAAAATTGCAGGATATAAAGCTTTAGATGTTTTGGAGAAAAAAAATCCTGTATCTGGAGATCAAGTATATTTATCACATGAAGATGTCGCAAGTTATTGTACTTCATCTAGTAGTAATCGATTGATTAGAAAATATAACTCTCCTTCTGCTCCTTTTGTGTTCTATGCACAACATATTGCAAAACGTATAGGGGAAAAATATCCTGATGTGAAAGTCTTTTTAGAAGCGTATCAATGGAGTAGAAAAGCTCCGAAAAATTATCCAAAACTTTCAAAAAATATGGGAATATTTTTTTCAGATATTGAAGCTGATTTTTTTAAACCACTTAATAGCATAGATAATATAGAAATTTACAAGGATTTGAAAAGTTGGAAGAAAGTAAGTAATGATATTTATGTCTGGCACTATATAACAAACTTTAGTGGCTATTTACAACCATTTCCAGATTTTCATGCAACAGCAAAGGATATGCAACTGTTTGATAAAATGCCTTTTATTAGAGGCATTTTTTTACAAGGTGCATATAATTCTAAAGGTAGTGAACTTGCAAATATGCGTATATGGGTATTTTCAAAATTATTATGGAATCCAAAGCTTGATGTAGATAGCCTAATTTCTGAGTTTTGTCATGGGTATTATGGAGCTGCCGCTAATGATGTGTTGGCATATTTAAAATTACTAGATAAGACAGTACGAGAGACAAACTCCAAACTTTTTGTGAAAACTTCTTTGAATTCTCCTTATTTAAATAATACTTTTTTACATAAAGCTAGGCAGATTTTACAAAATGCACAAAGGAAAGTTCTTCCAAATAGTATATATGAAAAACATCTTTTAAAACTTTTCTCTGGAATTGATTATATTATGTTAATGAAAGGTAGCATTGATGAAAAGGGTAAAATTCGCTTTAGAAAGTTTCTTTCTTCTTACAAGGTTTCTTCTTATTCAGAAGGAGGCAATACCAAAGAATTAGTAAAAATGTTGAAAATGGATAGATGCAGTCCCATTCCTCCTACTTCTATAAAAGCTCATGATAAATGGCTTGACTTTCAAGATTTTACTCTTCGTTTATGTTGTAGTGAAATTGTTAAAGATAAAAATGCATCTGATTTTATAGCAGTTAGAATGAAGGGAAATAGAAGCGATTGGGGAATTCAGCTTCCGCTAAAAGAATTGCCAGTAGGCAAATGGAAAATTTATGCTAATGTTCGTGTAAAAAAAGCAAATAATTCGATTGCAGATAAAGTATATCCAGCAATATTTTATGGAATATATGGAAAAAATATTAAAGATGGAAAGTTACTTGTTTCTTTATCTGATGAAAAATTTCATGAAGTTTTTATTGGGACTGTTACTGTTAAGCATAATGACCCTGCAGTCGTTTGGATAAGACCACCAAACAATAAAGCAGTTGCATATATATATGTTGATAGAATATTCGCAATAGAGGCTAATTGAGCCGTTTTTCAATTAGCTAAACATCTTAACAACTGTTCTGTTGACTTCTGCCAATCAAATTCTTTTGCTTTATTCTCAGCATTTTTAGCTATTTTGTTTCTTAGTGTAGTTTTATTTATTAAAGTTTTCATATGTGCTTTAAGTGTCTTTCTATCTTTTGGCTCATACATTAAGCAATTTTGATTTGGAATAGCATATTCATTTACGCCTCCTGCATTTTGTAAGTATAACTGCACAACCACATGCCATAGCTTCAAGTGGAGGCAATCCAAAACCTTCCCACCATGAAGTTGAAATAAATATATGTGATTTATTCATATAAAAAGCTATTTCTTTGTCATTCTTTGGCTTTATACATTTAACATTTTTCAGGTTGAATTCTGATAAATCGTCATGAGAAATAATAAATACATTATCAATTCCATGGATGCTTTCCTCTATAATGAACCCCAAAAATCGAACCAGTAAATTTTCAAATTTAATTTCAAAATGTTACAATTGAAATAGAAAATATAGGGATAAAGAAATGAGTAAGAAGAGAAAAAGTTATAATGCAGATTTCGA
>Ga0256840_1003792_pt1 | contig 11877 bp, 23 predicted proteins | sample 355202metaG_FD_185969 | JGI IMG/M metagenome (GOLD analysis project Ga0256840, IMG submission 185969) | Hydrothermal vent microbial communities from Mid Atlantic Ridge, Atlantic Ocean - 355-202 | ecosystem: Environmental > Aquatic > Marine > Hydrothermal vents | place: Atlantic Ocean: Mid...
TTCTCATAACCACATAAGAAATATTGTACCAGTAACAATAATTGCCATAGCAGATAATACAGTTTGAGTATTATTTGTGTCAAGAATTGTTCAACCAGCAAGAGAATTTAATAAAAATATCATACCATAAGATTGAGCAATAGCCAAAGGAAGAGTTAACCATCTAGTATATTTAGTGATTTTCTTTTGTCCTGCCTCACCTTCTTTTTGAAGTTCTCATAATTTTGGAATAATTACTCACATTAATTGAAGAATAATCATTGCATTAATATATGGAGATAACCCCATAAGAATAATAGAAAAATTGCTCATTCAACCTCACATAAGTGCAGAGAAAAAACCTAAACCACTGTTTTCACTTTTATTTAACATAGCTTCTAAACCAGCAGTATTAACACCAGGAACTGGAATTGTAGCCAAAACTTTATATACTAAAACTAATAATAAAGTTGCTATAATTTTTTGTCTTAAGTTTTTTATTTTAAAAACTCATTTAATAGATTCTAACATTTGTAAAATTTAATTAATAAATCCCCTATATTATAAGGATTTTTTATATAATACAAGAAAAAAATATACTTTTTATAATAATAAAAAAATAGTCAAAAAAAATCTAAAATTATTAATAATTTTAGATTTTTATATAATTTCAATTTTACCTCCAGCTTTTTCAACAGCTTCAACAGCTACTTTAGAAGCTCAATTAACAGAAATTGTAACTTTTGATTTTAATCCCCCGTTTCCAAGTAATTTAATACCAAATTTTTTTCTTCTGATAACTCTATTTTCTAGTAAAATTTCTTTAGTAATTTCAGTAATTCAGTTAGATGCTAACTTCTCAACATCTGAAAGATTAATAACATTATATTTTGTCATAAATCTTGCATTTGAAAAACCTTTTAACTTAGGTAATCTTCTGAATAGTGGTGTTTGTCCTCATTCAAACCAGTCTGGAACTCATCCACCTGATCTACAATTTTGTCCATTCATACCTCTACCACAGAATGTACCTTTAGAACCATTTCATCTACCAACTCTAGTTGAAGATTTTCTTGATCCTTTATTTGATCTCAAATTGTTTAAAGCAATCATTTGTACATTTATTATAAAATATATCCTTTGCTTCCTTTAAAATTAAAGGAAGCTCCCGAAGGGTGATGGATTTTTTATTTTTTAAAAGAAGATAAAGCTTTGATAGTTGCTCTAGCATTATTAATAAGGTTTGTAGAACCATATCTTTTAGCTAAAACATCTTTATATCAAGCAACCATAAGAACTTTTCTCATAGCACCTCAAGCAATTAACCCTGTACCTTTTGATGCAGGATGAACCATTACTCTAGCAGCTTTATATTTAACTTTTATTTCATAAGGAACAGTTCCATTATCAATAGTAACTTCAGTAAGTTTCTTTTTAGCATCTGTCATTGCTTTAGCAATAGCATCAACTACTTCCCAACTTTTTCAAGTTCAAAGAGCAACTTTACCTTTACCATCTCAAACAACCATTACAGCTCTGAATCTTAATTGTCTACCTCAAGAAGTAACTCTTGTTACTCTATCAATAGCTAAAAGTTCTTCTCTTAAATTACTTTTTTTCTTTCAGAATTTTCATTTACCTCATTTACTTTTAGGTGAAAATGCCATAATTATAGTAATTAGTTAATTAAAATTGTAGTCCTGCTTCTCTTGCTGAGTCAGCCAAAGCTTGAACTCTACCATGATAAGCAAATCATCCTCTATCAAAAACAACTGTATCTATTTTTTTTGCTTTAGCTATTTTAGCAATAGCTTCACCAACTTTTTTAGACATTTCAACTTTAGTACCTTCTTTTTTCATTTTCAGATCAGAAGCAGCACCTAAAGTAGCACCAGTTGTATCATCAATTAATTGAGCATAAATATTAGTATTACTTCTATATATAGATAATCTAGGTCTAGAAGCAGTTCCTGATATTTTAGCTCTAATTCTTATTTGTCTTCTTAATCTCAAAGATTTAGTTTTTGACATAATATTATTTATTTAAAAATTTAAATTAGTTTTTATTTACCAGTTTTACCTGCTTTTCTTCTAACATGTTCACCTACATATCTAATACCTTTACCTTTATAAGGTTCAGGTTTTTTCTTTTCTCTCACTTTTGCAGAAAATTCTCCAACTGATTGTTTGTCTGTTCCTGAAATATGAAGAATATTTTTCTTCTTATCATCAAGTTCAACTTTTAAACCTTTTGGTATTTCCATATCAACTTTGTGAGAGTAACCAATACTAAGTATTAATTTAGCTCCAGAAACTTCAAATTTGTAACCAACTCATATAATTTCTAAGCTTTTTTTATAACCTTTAGAAACTCCTTCAACCATATTATTAATAATAGATCTAGTAGTTCCCCATAAAGCATTAGCACTTTCATCTTTTTTAGTAACAGTTATTTCTTTTTCAGAAACTGATACTTCAACTTTATCAGAAAAATCAAAAGATAATTCTCATAAAGGTCCTTTAACAACAATGTTGTTTCAATTCACCTTAGCTTCTACTTTTTCAAGTAAAGTAACTGGTGATTTTCATATTCTTGACATATATTTTTTGTAATTTTATAAATTGGATTAACTTTAAACACCTTTTTAACAAGGCATTTAAAATTTCTCTTTTATAATTAAAGTGAAAATTCTAATTAGAATACTTCACAAAGAAGTTCTCAACCTACATTTAAAGATCTAGCTTCATAACCAGTGATTACTCACTTAGGTGTAGAAACAATGAATATACCTTTACCATTTTTAGATTTTTTAATGTCAGAAGAACCAACATAAATTCTTTGTCCTGGTTTAGATATTCTTTTAAAATTAGGTAAATATTTAGTTATTTTTAAATTATTAAGAATAACTTTTATAGATTTAAAACCGTTTTCATTTTCAACAGTTTCAAAATCTATAATATATTTATTTTTTTTGAGAATCCTTAAAATATCTGATTTTATTTTAGAGTAAGGGACTGTCATTTCTTCTAGTCTAGCCATATAAGCATTTCTTACTCTTGTTAATAAATCTCCAATTGGATCTATTATCATAATATTAAAATTAATAATTAAACTTATTATAATTTTTTTATTACCAACTTGATTTTCTAACACCTGGTAATTCTCAAGCATTAGCTTTTTCTCTAAAACAAATTCTACAAATATCAAATTTTCAAAGGTAACCTCTAGTTCTTCCACATTCACTACAACAGTTAAAAACTTTTGTAGCTTTTTCTGGATGTCTTCCATCAGCTAGTGCTTGTAAAAATTTTTTCTTAAGTCTATTTGATTTAGCTATTACTGCTTTTCTTGCCATTTCAACTAAATTAGGAATTAAACATTATTTTTTAAATGGAAATCATAGTCCATTTAACAATGCTCTTCAAGCATCCTTAGATTTTGCAGAAGTTTTAACAGTGATTTGTAATCAATGTGTTTTGATTACATCATCATGTGGTACTTCTGGAAAAATTGTATGCTCTTTGATACCAAAGTTATAATTTCATTCTCAATCAAAACTTTTTTTTGAAACTCAACTAAAGTCTCTTACTCTAGGAAGTACAATGTTGATTAATCTTTCAAGAAAATCATACATTTTATCACCTCTTAGAGTAACACTAAGACCAACTGGCATTCCAGCTCTTAGTTTAAAATTAGAAATCGCTTTTTTAGCATACCTTACTGTTGGAGCTTGTCCAGCAATAAGAGCCATATGTTCTTGTAATGAAGAAAAATCTTTATTACCATTTCTAACATAAGTACCAATACCCATATTAAGAACAACTTTTTCTAATTTTGGTACATCCATGACATTACTAATAGATAATTCTTTTTGTAATTCAGGAAATACATCTTTTAAATATTTTTCTTTAAGAGACATCTTAAATTAATTTTACAAAATAAATAATTTTATTTTATTATAAAATCTTTAGCTTCTCAACCTTTTTCTTGTAAGGCTTTTTTTGAAAATCTAAATTTTTTAGTTTTTCCTTTTTCTTCAATTTTAACAAATCCAATTCTAGTAGGTTTATCAGTAAAAGGACATACTAGCATAACACTAGAAGCATCAATAGCTTTTTCCATTTTAATAATTTGCCCAGGATTTGTTCCTTGCTTTTTAATATGTCTAGTAACAACATTTACATCTTTAACAATAATTTTGTTATTAGAAATGTTAACAGAAATAACTTCAGATTTAACTCCTCTGTCTTTTTCTTTACCTGACATAATTTGCACTTTATCTCATTTTCTTATTTTCATAAGTAAAAATTAATAAATAATTTTCTATAAAACTTCAGGAGCTAAACTCATAATTTTTTGAAAACCTTTTGCTCTTAATTCTCTAGCAACTGGTCCAAATATACGAGTACCTAAAGGCATATCTTTATCATCAATAATCACGCAAGCGTTATCATCAAATCTAATATAACTTCCATCAGGTCTTCTTATTTCCTTAGTAGTTCTAACTACAACAGCTTTAACTACTTTTTTCTTTTTAACTTTACCTTCTGGTAAAGCTTTTTTTACTGTAACAACGATAATATCTCCAACAGAAGCGTATCTTCTATGAGAACCTCATAGAACTTTGATACATAATACTTCTTTAGCTCAAGAATTATCTGTTACAGCCAATCTTGACTCTGTTTGTATCATTTTCCCTTATTTAAAAAGTTAAAACTTAACTAAGTTTTTCTAATAAAACCCATCTTTTTAATTTAGATAAAGGTCTTGATTCTTTAATAACAACTAAATCACCTTCTTTACAAGTATTTTCATCATCATGAGCATAAAATTTAGAAGTTACTCTATAACTTTTTTTATACTTAGGATGAATCTTATATGTATGTACAGCAATAGTAATTGTCTTGTCCATTTTAGCACTGATTACAGTACCTTTTTTTGTTCTCATAATTATTATTATTTATAAATAATTAATCTACCTTCATATTTGCTAGAGTTTTCACTTTAGCAATATATCTTCTTAAAAATTTGATTAAGTGAGTTTGTTTCAATTCACCTTTCTCTTTTTTCATTCTTAAGACAAATAAATTTTTCATACTTGAAGTAATTTCTTCATTTAATCCTTTTTTATCAAGAGAATTTAATTTAGAAATTTCTTTAAGATTCAAATCTTTTAATTGTTTCATATATAGAAATTAATCAACTAATATTTTAGTTTTTACTGGTAATTTATAAGATGCAAGCCTAAAAGCTTCTCTTGCAACAGCTGGTGTAACTCATGTCATTTCAAACAAAACTCTACCAGGTTTTACAGGAGCTCTATACATTTCCAATGATCATTTACCTCAACCCATAGGTTGTTCTAATCATTTTGATGTATAAGCTTTATCAGGAAAAATTCTTATCCATAATTTACCTCATCTTTTTATATATCTCATTATAGCTCTTCTTGCTGATTCAATTTGTCTAGAAGTTATATAACCTCTAGTTGCAGCTTTGATACCATAATCACCAAATACAATACTAGATCCTTTGATAGCCTTACCTTTAAGTCTACCTCTAAAGACTTTTCTATATTTAGTCTTTTTTGGTTGTAACATTATAAGTACATATTAGCATATAAAAATTTTTATAATTGAGAATTATTTTTTATAAACATCTCATTTATATATCCAAACTTTTAAACCTAATGTACCGTAAACTGTTTCAGCTCTAACAGTACAATAGTCAATATCCGCTCTAATAGTTTGAGTTGGAATATTTCCTTCTTTAAATGTTTCTTTTCTTGCAATTTCAGCTCCATTAAGTCTTCCTCAGACTTTAATTTTGATTCATTTTGCACCTTTTTCCATACTTTTTTGAATAGCCATTTTAATAGCTCTTTTATATGGCATTCTTTGTTCGATTTGACTAGAAACCTCAAACCCTACAATCTTAGAATTAAGATCTGGATTTTTAATATCTTTAACATCAACTCTAACTTTCATACCAGTTTTTCTAGAAAGTATAGAAATTATTTTTTCAAGATTTTCACCTGTTTTACCTAGAATAAGTGATGATTTTGCAGTAAAGATAGTAACTCTTAAGTTATCTTGTTCTTTTGAAACAATTATATCTCATACTGGTACTCATTTTAATTCTTTAGCAAGAATTCATCTTACTTTTAAATCAACAGATAAATCATTCTTGTATGACTTTTTGTCTGAATACCAAGTTGAATACCAATTTTTTATATATGGAATTCTAAATGATATAGGACTAACTTTGTGTCACATATTTAAATAATTTAAATATTAAAATATTATTTTACTTGTAGTTCTAATATAATATTAGAAGTTCTTTTTAAAATTTTATGAGCTCTTCATCTAGAAACTGGATTACTTCTTTTATAAACAATTCATTTATTTATACTTACTGTTTTAATAAATAAATCAGAAGCTTTTTGTGAATCATTATTTTGAGCATTAGAAACAGCTGAAAATAATGTTTTATATAAGATACCAGCACCTTTTTTAGGAGCAAATTTTAGAAAAGATAATGCTTTTTCAACACTTTCACCTCTAATAATTTCAGCAACTACCCTTAATTTCTTAGGAGATATTCTAATATTCTTCCCGTAAGCTTTCATAAGTAGATAATTTAGCTTTTAAAAATACTATTTGTTTCATGAATGACCTCTGAAAGTTCTAGTCATAGAGAATTCTCATAATTTATGTCCAACCATATCTTCAGTAACAAATACTGGAAAATGTGTTTTACCATTATGAACACCAAATGTATGTCAAACAAATTCAGGAGTAATAGTTGAAGCTCTCGCCCAAGTTTTAATCACACCTTTTTTACCTGATTCATTCATTTTGTTAATTTTCTTAACTAATCTTTCATCAATATAAGGTCATTTTTTTAAACTTCTTGTCATAAGATAAGTTTTAGTTTAAGTTATAAGTTTCATAGTATATAAAAAATTATATACTATTTGGTCTTTACACCATAAGTTTACCTTTTCTTGTTTTCAAGATCCATCTAGAAGTTGTATTCTTTCTTTTTCTTGTTTTATAACCAAGAGCTGGCATCCCCCAAGGAGTCTTAGGAGCTTTCATACCAATAGGAGATCTACCTTCTCAACCACCATGTGGATGATCAACTGGATTCATAGCTTTACCTCTAACTTGAGGTCTTTTACCCATCCATCTAGATCTTCAAGCTTTACCAATTACTACAGAAGAATGATCTAAATTAGAAACTTGTCCTAAAGTAGCATAACATTTTTTGTGTACTAATCTAACTTCACCTGAAGGCATTTTAATTTGAGTATATTCTCATTCTTGAGATACAACTGTACCATATGCACCTGCAGCTCTAATAGATATACCTCCATTATTAACTATAAGTTCAACATTATACACTTGTAATCCAGTAGGAATATTCCCAACCAACATTCTGTTTCCTGATTTTAAAGGAGCTGTTTCAGAAGTAACAATTTTATCACCAACTTTCATATCTTTATGAGCTAGAACATATCTTCTTTCTCAGTCTGTATAACAAACTAAAGCAATAAAAGCAGTTCTATATGGATCATATTCAATTGTTTCAACTTTAGCAACAATATCTTTTTTATCAGATCAAACAAAATCAACAATTCTATATTTTTTTGCATGACCACTTCCTTGATGTCTTATTGTAATTCTTCAAGTATTATTTCTACCTGCATGTTTAGCAAGCTTAATAGTAAGTGGTTTATATGGAGTACTTGTAGTAAGTTCTTCATATGTTAGTCATGTCATTCACCTTCTACCTGGAGTAGTAGGTTTAAATTTTTTAATTCCCACTTTGTTTAATTTTAAGAATTTAAAATAACTATTTAACTAATGTAACATCAATTTTTGCTTTTGCATCAGCTAATGTAACATATGCTTTTTTAGTAGTTCTTTTTCTTATTTGCATTCATTTTTTACCAAATTTGAATTTCATTCTAGTATTAAGTATATTAACTCTAGAAACAGAAACACCGTATAATTCTAAAATTGCTTTTTTAATATCAATTTTTGTAGCATCTGACGATACTTCAAAAACATAAGTATTATTATCAATTTCAGCAGTAGAAGATTTTTCTGTAACAATTGGTTTTTTTAGAATTCTATAAAGTCTCATCTTTTGCTATTTTATTAATAACTATTTTACTAATTTTTCTAAATTCTCTAATGCAGATTTTTCTAACACTAAAGTATTATATTTTAGTAAATCTTTTATATTTAAGTAATTAACTAGGATAGTCTTTACATAAGGAAGATTATTAGAAGATCTTTCAATTGCTTCATTTTTATCAGCTAAACCAAATAAAATATTTTTTTCATATGGTAATGCTTTATAAAATTTATCTGCCTCTTGAGTATTAGGTTTTTCAAAAGAAATTCCATCAACAACTACTAAATTATTATTACTTAGCTTAGAAGTAAGAACACTAAACAATGCTAATCTTCTTTCTTTTTTATTCATAGAAATTGTAAAGTTTCTATTGTTTTTTGGACCAAATACAACTCACCCTTTTTTTCTTATTGGTGATCTATTTGAACCCATTCTTGCTCTACCAGTACCTTTTTGTCTATAGATTTTTCTAGTAGAACCCCTTCTTTCTCATCTTGTTTTAGTATGAGCAACATTCAATCTAGCATTTGCCAGTTGGTAAACTAAAGCTCTGTGTATTAGGTTTTCGTTTACTACAACTGAAAATATAGATTCGTTTAACTCAACTGTACCAGAAGCTTTCCCTTCTTGGTTATAAATCTTAGTTTCCATTGGAAATTTTTAAGATTAGGAATTAAAAAATTATATCAACAATTGTATTTCTACCTCCAGGAACTCATCCTCTAACTCCGATTAAATTTAAATCTTTGTTAATAAGTTCAACTGGAACACTTCTTAGGTTCACTTTAATGTCCCCATGATGCCCATGCATCTTTTTCCCTTTATGTGTTCTAGTTGGTTTTCTATTACCAATAGAACCTAGTGCCCTATGAAATTTAGAACCGTGAGATCCAGGTCAACCATGAAAATTATGTTTTTTCATAGCTCATGTAAACCCTTTTCATTTAGAAAATGCAACAATGTTAACATTTTCAACTCCTTCTAATATTTCAGAAGTTACATCATCACCTACTTTAAATTTTTCAGTATCTCCTTCATTCAAAGGAAATTCTTTAATTGTAGTAAATTCAGATACATTAAGAGTTTTTTTATTTTCTCCTAATTTCCCTTCTTTCTTATCAGCAAGAATTCAAATGATAAGAGCTTCATAACCATCAGCTGCAACAGTTTTAAATCATACAACTTTAAGTTGTGGGACTTCAAGTAGAGTAACTGGAACAAATTTATCTCATTTGATCACTCTTGTCATCTCTAACTTTTTAGCCAAAATTCAAGCCATTTCCTAAAATGATTATAATATAAAGTCATAGGTTAAACTTAATACAATTAAATAATATTGCAGTTATAATAATTTTTCTTTTAAAATAAATCTAAAATCCAAACATTTAATAACTCCAATAATAGCTAATGTATAGCCCAACGTAACCTTTTCTTATGTACTTTTGAGAGACAAGTCTTTCAAAAAGCTTACAAATAATATGAATAAATACTATAATGTCAAAAAAAAAATAGACTTTTTTCTATTTTCTTTTAAATGTCAAATAATTGTTAAAAATAAATCAAAAAAAAATATCATAATTAAATGATATTAGTTTTTAGAAAAATTATACAACAGAAACAAATCTATCTTGATAAACTCTTCCATCAAATTTAGTTCTTTTCTTTTCAGAGAAAGTAACAGTTCCTTCTTTTACAGCAAATAGTGTAAAATCTGATCCTTGTTCAACACCTTCACCTGGCCAATATTTATTACCTTTTTGTCTGATAATAATATTACCTGCAATAGCTTTTTGTCATCCAAAAAGTTTTACCCCAAGTCTTTTGGCATTTGAATCTCTACCATTATTAGTAGATCATTGAGCTTTCTTATGAGCCATTTTTAGTTAAATTATGAATTAATATTTATTACTATATTAAATAGTTTTGCTTTTATTTTCTTTTTTTGTTAGCAAATCTAGCAAATGCTTTATTAGCTTCAGCCATTTTGTAAACATCCAATTTCTTTTTAATAGCATCACCAGTTTCATTAGCAGCATCTATTAGTTCATTAGCTAAAAATTTAGAAAATTGTGTACCTTTTTTCTTTCTAGCTGCATCAATTAACCATTTAGAAGCTAAAAATACTTGTCTTTTTGGATTAACCTCTTGTGGTACTTGGTAAATAGAACCTCATACTCTTTTTGGTCTTACCTCAATTTTAGGTAGTAAATTTTCAATAGCTTTATTAAAAACACCCATTGGGTCTTTTTGACCTTTTGATTTAATAATTTCAAAAGAATCATTCATGATTTTAATAGCAACTGTTTTTTTACCATCAAGCATTATGAAGTTAACAAACTTATCATAAATTGCTTTAGTATTTATTTCATTACTCATTTTATTGTTTTTTAACAATTATAAAAATTAATACAAATTAAAGGATTTTCAGCAATTGTTAGACTTACTCTTTAATTAATATTTGTACCTTTTATCTCCCTCCTTTATAAGGGAGGGGTTAGGGGTGGGTTTGCAGTTGTTTATTTTGGTTTTTTAGCACCATATAAACTTCTACCTTGTTTTCTGTCAGAAACTCATTCACAATCTAGAACTCATCTAACAACATGGTATCTTACTCAAGGTAAATCTTTTACTCTACCTCATCTAATAGCAACAACACTATGTTCTTGTAAATTATGTCCTTCTCATCCAATATAAGCATTAACTTCAAATCCATTAGTTAATCTAACTCTTGCAACTTTTCTAAGTGCAGAATTAGGTTTTTTAGGTGTAGCAGTATAAACTTTTACACAAACTCCTCTTTTTTGAGGACAACCTTTTGGAATTGAAACTTGTTTCTTTTTAATTGAATTTTTAGTAACTTGTAAAGCTCTAGAAGCACTTTTTTTCTTTGCAGTAATTCTTCCTTTCTTTACTAATTGATTTATAGTTGGCATTGGAGCTCAAAGTTATAAATTTAAAATTCTAGTTATACGATGGTAGCATACATAAAACTGATAAAGAGAATTATCTCTTTGACCATTGCATAGCTTTTCTCGCTTTGTGTAGACCTGGTTTTTTTCTTTCAACCTTTCTAGCATCACGAGTTAATAGACCAGCTTGTTTTAATACAGATCTAAGTGAAGAATCTTTTTCTAGTAATGCTTTAGCAATACCATAATTGATAGCTTCAACTTGAGCTGATTCACCTGAACCAGCAACCTTAATATCAAAATAAACTTTATCTTTTAATTTAGTAAGTCTAATTGCAGAATATAATACATCAAATAAATCTGATCTAGTTACATATTCAGCAACAACTTTACCATTAATCATATCTTTTCAAGCACCTTCAAAAAGTTTTACTTGAGCAGATGCTGTTTTTCTTTTTCAAACAGTGTATATATACTTTGCCATAAAAGTGAATTAAGATTATAATTTTATTTCTTCAGGTTGTTGAGCATTATATTTATGCTCTGTTCCAGAAAATAATTTTAATCTAGAAACCATTGATTTCCTTAATTTATTTTTTGGTAACATACCTCTGATTGCTAATTCTAGCGCTCTTGTTGGTTTTTTTGTTAATAATTTTTCCATAGAAATTTCTTTCAATCATCCTAGGAAACCTGTATGTCTGTAATACATTTTATCTGACATTTTTTTACCTGTAACAGCAAATTTATCAGCATTGATTACTATAACATAATCACCATTATCAACATGTGGAGCAAAGTTAACTTTATGTTTTCCTTTTAGGATAACTGACAACTTAGTTG
>Ga0256840_1003793_pt1 | contig 11873 bp, 9 predicted proteins | sample 355202metaG_FD_185969 | JGI IMG/M metagenome (GOLD analysis project Ga0256840, IMG submission 185969) | Hydrothermal vent microbial communities from Mid Atlantic Ridge, Atlantic Ocean - 355-202 | ecosystem: Environmental > Aquatic > Marine > Hydrothermal vents | place: Atlantic Ocean: Mid...
AAAGAAGATGTTGTTGAAAAAGTAGCAAGAAAAGCAGTTAAAAAGATGCCTGAAGCGATAGTTTATGAACTTCATGCCATCTTAAATCATGCAGCATTTATTAATAAGAAGTGGTATAAGCAAGGAGATAAACTTGGCATCTATCGGATCACTTATATTGGTAGTAAAAGTGTCAACATAACCAGCAAGAGTGGCAATAAAACACTCTCAATGAAAAAGAAAAAGAAAAAATTTTTTAAGTTAAATCAAGGAAGAAAATAATGAACTATTTAAATAAAATTTTAGGCTTAGGAGTATTGCTAAATCTATTAATATTGCCACTTAATGCCAATCGTTGTGAAACCCAACTCTTTACTACAACACTCAATAGTGCATTGACTGTTGGTGATGTTGTTGAAAACTTGGCAGATGAGTGTGCGTTGACTTTGATTGTAAAAGATACTGAAGCAAAAAAGAAATTATCTGAAAAACTCTATTATGTTAATTTAAATAATGCTTCGCTTGATGAGTTTTTAGATACTGTTTTAACGGAAAATGATATTTCATATGTTTTAGAAGATAATAAACTTAGGATTTCGTATCTAAATACAAAAACATACAGTCTGCATTATATCTCTGGAGATAGAACAGGTACAAGTAACGCTCATGTAACCATTGCCAACTCAGGTAATGGAGAGAGTTCATCATCGGGAAGTGAGAGTAGTTCTTCTGGAAATGGCTCAAAAACAGGTGTCTCTATTGAGAGTAGTGATGAGTTTAAGTTTTGGTCGAAAATAGAAAAAGAGATACATACACTTATTAATAGACCAGAAGATGACTATGAGTCTCCTCTTCCTATAATTAACCCTGAAGCAGGTATGATAACTGTTACAGGTACAGCACAGCAGTTAAAGAGAGTTTCTTTGTACATTGATGGTTTGACAAAGCAGTTGAAGAGTCAGGTACTGATTGATGTTAAAATCTTAAGTGTTACTTTTGATGACAGTTATACCACAGGTGTAGATTGGTCACAGCTCTACAGTTTTCAAAATATGGCAATTGCTTCTGCCAGTATGCTTCAAAATAATGTTTCATCTTTAACCTCTGTGACCAATGGAGAGTTATCTATTGGAGATATTACTTCAGCTCCCAATACGGAGCCTAAAAATTCTGGAGCCATTATTACCAGAGGTTCAGTAAAGATAAATGATGTTGTTAAATTTCTTAAAACACAAGGAGATGTTAAATCTATCTCTAATCCTAAGATTTTAACATTAAACAATCAACCAGCATTAATTTCAGTGGGTAATGAGTTGTTTTATAAGATTCAATCAACTTCTATCTTACAAGGTTCAAGTGGTGCAGGGACACAGCAGAGTGGAGAGACCATCGATTCTGTTTTTGCTGGGATATTGCTTGATATTACTCCCGAGATATCTGATGACGGTTCTATTACTTTAAAAATCAATCCATCTATATCAGATACTATAGATACTGTTAATCGTGATAGTTCGGGAGCAAGGAACATTCCCCCTGATTTATCAAGAAAACAAATCTCTTCGGTGGTAACACTTCAAGATGGTCAGCATGTTATATTAGGAGGGTTAATCTCTTCTAAAACAGGTACAAAAATTTCTAAAGTCCCACTACTTGGTGATTTACCACTTTTAGAATATCTGTTTAAACATGAAGTTAAAGTGAACAATGTAGATGAGTTGGTTCTTATTATTACACCACATATTATTAAACGTGATAGCGAACTCTCATTAGAGACTTTAGGGTATAAAAAGTTAAGTTATGACTAACCGTTTTGAAAATTTAAAAAATATCTTTATCGACAGTGTAGATAAAGATAATTTTGTTGAGTTGGAATCAGCAACATACAATTACAAAATTCTGGAGGAGAGTTTAAATAAACCTCTTAAAATGGTGCTTCTCTTCGGAAAACCAGGAACGGGTAAAAGTATGCTCTTAAATAAACTTTATCATAATTTAAAAGAGAGTAGAGATATTTTCTTTTTTGATGCACCTATTTTAAGTGAAAAAGAGTTTTTAAGACGGGTATATGAGTCGATTTCTGCTAAAGATATTCCTCATAATATGCGTGTGAACTTTGATGGCTTATTACGATATTGTCAAAAACTAAAAGGTGAAAGAGAGATAGTTTTTCTCCTTGATGAGTGTCAGCTTTACAGTGAAACACTTATGGAAAAGATTCGTCTGCTTTCTGATACTAGAGTAGTTAAGTTTATTATTACACTACATAAAACAGACGATGAAGATATTATTGCCAAACAGCATTTCAAAACACGTATTTGGGAAGTTGTGGAGCTTTCAAATGCAACTGAAAATGATTTACATATTTATATACAAAAGAAGATGATTCAAAAAGGTTTTGTTGAGATAGCCCATATGCTTCAAAAAAAAGATATTAAGTTTATTCATAAACATACGCATGGAAACTTTAGAGAGACGAATAAATTTCTTTACACGCTTTTTGATATCTATGAGTATTATGATGAAAACATACCTCACAAGGTATCAAATAAAAAATTTTCTAAGAAGTTTCTTGAAATGACTGCACTTAAATTAGGATATATCAATGGATAATATAAGAGAGTTAGAAAAACGCTGGTACTATTATAAAGTTAAAAAGATTTTACTCTTTTTAAATTCTTTTGGTTTTGTAGTAATGTTAGGTCTTGGATCTTATTACGCGTTTATAAAGGTACATTTGATTGAAAATATATTTAATACTGAAACTCTACTTGTTAAGTCAGAAATAGAAACCCCAAAGCTAACTGTTGAACCAGTATTGGTGGCTAAACCTATAGAAAATGTAATAAAAAGTATTGAACCACGAGAGATTGTCATGGCAAGTAAAAATGAAGGTATTGAAGGTTCTGTACCTCATGAAGTCTCTTTAGAACCAATTATTCCTATAATTGATATGGAAAAAGAGGAGCGTAAAAGTACCCATACAACTAAATATAGAGCTCCTTCTCGACAAACTGCCCAATCTGGTCTTGTTAGAGCAAAGCCTTCAGCCTATTTGACAGCCAGTGAATTGGCAACTATTAATGGAAAAAGTTACAGTTCAAGTAGTCATTCAAGAGACACAAGAAGCATAAAAAAGATTAATTTAAATGGAACCTCAGATAACTATATAGAGACCATAAAGAAAAAGTTTGCCAGTAATAAACAACCAAGAGAAGCACTCTTATTGGCAAAAGCTTTTTATGCAGAAAAGAACTATAATAAATCAGAGGAGTGGGCATTAAAAGCCAATAAGCTAGATAGTAACTTGGAGGAGAGTTGGTACCTATTTGCTAAATCAAAAGCAAAACTTGGTCAGAAAGCTGATGCCATTAAAATATTAACAAGTTATTATAAGCAGCGTCATTTACCTAAAGCGAAGGCTCTGATAATAAAAATAAAAAGCGAAAGATTATAATGATGAAAGCAATACTCTTTATCTTGATGACAACACCTTTTTTGTTCTCATCAAACTTGTCAAAACTTTATAAATTGTATGAAAAACAGGAATATTTAAAAGCTTGTGATTATGCTGTAAAGTATTATAATAAAAATAAAAACAGTGAGAAGTACTTAACGCTTTATGGGCTCTCCTGTTTGGAAACAGATAAAATATATCGTATAGCTACACCGATGATACGTTTAGGGAAATCAGAAAGTTCTAGGGCAAATGCAAGTTATTTTTCAACCATTCTTTTACAAAAACAACTGCTTCGACAAGCACTTTTTGATGGTAAAAAAATAGATGATTTACATCTTCCTACGACCAACTTTATTTTGTCAAAAATTTTTAATCTCTTTGTAAATAAAGAGTATGTTTTAAAAGATGGTATTTATAAGTTTGAAGATAAAGATAACAAAGAAAAAACCTATAAGCTCTATATAGACAACAGTAGAAAAAATAAAAAATATATGATGATTGATATTTATAAAGATGAAAAATTTATAAAAAGATATCGATACAATTAAAGGAGAGATGATGCATAAAATAATTAACTTATTAGTAAAGAATGAAATTATAAGTGAGAGTAAACTTGAAGCTTTTATAAATAAATACAGTGAAGATAAGCTCTCTATATTAAATTTAATTAAAGTTCGTATTTTAAATGAAGATGAGATGGAGCGTGTATTACTTCAAGAGATACGATTGCAAACCATTGAATTTAATGACCTTGAAGGTATACATGGAATTGATACTACTGTACTTTTAAAGAGAATGGCAAAAGAACTTGATATAGAATATATGGAAGTTAATGAATCTGAAATTGATTATAAGTTGGTTAAGCGTTTACCTTTAAAACAGTTGGTTCGATTTAATGCTTTGCCTCTTTATATTGAAGATGATAAGGTAACGGTTGCTTTTTCTAATCCAAATGATTATGAAGCAAAAGGAGCCATAGAGCGTTTCTTTCATGGAAAAATGATGGAGGTTGTTTTGGTTCGTAAAGAGATAATTCAGCAGATTTTAGGACAACTGAATGTTGTCGAGAAAGTTGAAGAGTTCTCTGAAGATATAAAACAAGATTTAGAACATGGTGGGGTGGATAATAATAGCTCAAGTAAAGATGAGTCTCCAGCTGTTTTACAACTGATTGAATTAATCTTAGAATCAGCCATTGACAAAGGTACGAGTGATATTCATATTGAGGCTACAGAACACTATTGTTTGGTTCGTTATCGTATTGATGGGATGTTACAAGAGACTTTTAGAATGGAAAAAAGTATTTTCTCTCCATTATCATCACGTATGAAACTACTCTCTAACTTGGACATTGCAGAGAAAAGAAAACCTCAAGATGGTAGATTTACCCAAATAGTTAAAGGACATATTTTTGACTTTAGGGTCTCAACCCTTCCGACAATGTTTGGTGAATCAATCGTTATGAGGATTTTAGATAAATCTAAAGCTTTGGTTCAACTTGAAGATGCCGGTATGAATGGAGTATCTTATAAAAAGTTTATTAAAGGTATTCATGCTCCTTATGGAATTGTTTTGGTAACAGGACCTACTGGTTCTGGTAAAACAACAACACTCTATGGAGCGTTAAATGAGATTATTAATGTTAAAGATAAAACCATTACGGTTGAGGATCCAGTGGAGTACCAAATGGATGGAATCCAACAGGTTCAAATTAATGAAAATGCTGGTTTAAGTTTCCCTGCAGCTCTACGTTCTATTTTGAGACAGGATCCAGATAAGATTATGATTGGAGAGATTCGAGACCAAGAGACACTTCGTATTGCTATTCAAGCTGCTTTAACAGGTCACTTGGTTCTCTCTACTCTACATACCAACTCTGCTATTGCAGCCATTGGTAGAATGTTGGATATGGGAATCGAAGAGTATCTGATTTCTGGTGCCTTAATAGCCATTCAAGGACAGCGTCTTATTAGAAAAGTGTGTCAAAGTTGTAAAGAAGAGGTAATCCCTGACTCAACTGTCATAGAAGATTTGGCAGGATATTTACCTAAAGATGCAAAATTCTACAAAGGTAAAGGATGTGCTGTTTGTAGTGGCTCTGGTTACGTAGGTCGAGAGATGATTTCAGAGGTATTGGTGGTTTCCGAAACACTCTCTACCATGATTGCCAATGGTGCAACCAAAGAACAGTTAACAGAACAAGCCAATAAAGAGGGCTTCTTCTCAATGTTCCAAGATGGTATTCAAAAAGCACTACTTGGTAAAACAACTATCGAAGAGGTAGTGAGAGTGGCGAGATCATAATGAAGTATTTTAATGTAACGGTAAGTGCAAAAGGTAAAAAACGTCTAGAGCTTGTAAAAGCCCACAATAAAATGGCAGCCTTAAAGATTGCCAAACAAAATAATCCCAATCAAAATGTATCTAAAGCGATTGAGACGGCTCAGCCTATGGATGCGAAAATGGAAGAGCTTGTCACTGGCATAAAAAAATCTTTTGAAGGAAAGATTAGTATCGACAGTAAGATTTCAGCCATCAGACAAATAGCTGTTATGACAGATGCTGGTATCTCTATTCACGATGCCATTAATGAAGTTGCCATTAATACCGAAAATCCTAAATTAAAAAAAATTTTTGAAAACATAGGTAATGATATTAATGCTGGTAAATCGATTGCAGATTCCATAGAACCCTATGCAGAAGAGTTTGGACATGTAACCATTGCTATGACGAATCTAGGTGAAAAAACAGGAAATATAGCAGGATCCTACGCTAAGTTGGCAACCATTTTAGAAGATATTAGAGACAACCTTAAGAAGTTTAAAAAAGCCATTCGTACACCTATGATTACTTTAATTGCCATGGGAATTGCTTTTACCATTTTGATTATGGTGGTTGTTCCAAAGTTTAAAGAGATGTTTGAGAAGTTTAACTCAGATTTACCAATTCCTACTGTTATTCTTTTATGGTTAGAAAATGCATTGAGTAATTATGGACTTTATATTTTGTCAGGTTTGGCAGCTTCTATTTTTCTTTTGCTTCACTTTTATAAAACAGATAAGAAGTTTAAATATAAAATAGATAAGATACTTGTTAATCCAAAGTTTTACCTTATTCATAAAGTTATATTTTTTGCAAGTATGCATAAGTATACACTGGTATTTGGGGAGTTGGTTAAATCTGGTATTCCTGTTTCAGAAGCTTTAGATACAGCAGTTGATATGGTTGACAACTCTTATATTAAAGAGAAGTTATTAAGTGTTAATGCCAACATCGCTAGAGGTATCTCTCTATCTGATGCTTTTGAACAGACTGAACTTTTTGAAAATATGTTGCTTCAAATGATTAGAGCAGGGGAGACAGGTGGACAATTGGATGCCATGTTGGGAAAAGTAACCGAGTATTATGATGCAAGATTTCAAGATTTGATTGATAACCTTGCAGCGTATATAGAGCCTATTATGCTATTTTTTATTGCTGGTTTGGTATTACTTTTAGCCCTTGGTATCTTTATGCCAATGTGGGATCTCGGAAAAGCAGTGAAGTAGATAAGGACAAGAATGGTAAGCAGAGTAAATATTATTGACAATAAAGGTAATATGGCAATTATTGAAGTCCCTCTTTATGTTACCGAAGTACTTAAAGAGTTGGAATATGGAGAGTTGTCAACCTTTGATACCGTTATGGAGTTTTGTTATATTTATAATCTTAGAGTCATTGAGTTAAATGGTAAGCTGATAAATAGATACACAACGTGTATAGATATCAATGACTCTATAATTATATTGGATGGTGAGGAGAGCCTTATACATATTGAGTTAGATGATACAGTTGTTACGTTTAAAGAGACTAAAACGTGTGTATTAAGAAAGTTTAATAAGTTTCTTTCTAAATATTTAAAGTAAGTAAATACCTACATTATTATTAAATGCATTGTTTTATTTTATTAAAAAATAGGTATAATACTCCTAGATAACAAATCAAAGGAATTAAAATGAAAATTTTTTTTATATTATCAGTTGCAACGGCATCACTTTTAACATCTGTGCATGCTATCGAAATGACCGACTACAAAGTGGTAGATAGTCTTTATCAAAATGCTTATATTAATGGTAAGTTAAATGTTAACAGTGGTAACCAAGAGCAGACAAGTTATGATTTGCATTTGAATGCAAATGCAGAAGTAGTGAAATCAACACTTCCCTACTCATGGGATTTAAGATTTGATGGAAATAGTGATTTTTCACAGGGTCCAAATGATGCAGATGAGTCACTGGACAGTTATGACACTACAGCAGTAGGACACTTTGATAAATATATTAATGATGCTGACAAATTTTTTGTATATGGTTCAGGTAATTTAGGTTATAGAAAAGGTGCAACTGCAAATGATGCTGATGATCCATTGGTAAAAGTTGGAGCAGGTGCTGGTTATGGTCGTGTATATGATGCTACAGCATTGGCAAAAGCTCTTAGAATAGTTGAGGATTTATTGGAGTACAACTTAATTAAAGATGACTTATCAGATAAGGCATATGTGGCTCTTGCAGCTGTTATTGATAAAAAAAATGAGTATGAGAGTAAACATGGATTGACTGAATACAAAAAATATTGGTATGAAGATATGGAAAAAGTATTTAAAGAGAGTGGCGTTTTAGATAAAGAATCTCTTGGTGCTTTTGGTATTGTAAGAATTAATGAAATTCTTGATATAGAAAGAGTAAGTAACAGAAAACATGGTTGGAAAGTTAGAGGAGGATTTGGTAAAATTCTTAGTAACTACGATGGTGACAGTGAAGATGCAACTTTAGATGCAGAGTTTGAATATGGTCTACCAATAGGACATTCAACTCAGTTTACAGAGAACTTGACACTTTCTAAACTTTTAGATAATGGTACAGATACAGAGTTTTCTCTTTTAAATACCATGGGTTACACTTATGAAATTGCCAATAGAATAGACTGGGAAAATAACTGGATTTTATCGTATCAACAAAATGATGTGGCAGATGATTATGTGAGAAATACTTTATCTAGTGGATTTAGATACTATCTCGCAAATAGACTCTCCTTTGATACAACTTTCAGCCTTTCTAAAATCAATAGTGGTATTGGTGAAGAGGAAGATTGGAATAAAGGTTTATATGCTGCTGTAACTTACCGTCTTAAATAGTTTTTTGACTCCAAAGTTTAATAACTCTGGAGTCTTATAGTTTAATCTACAAACACAGTTTATATTCTTTTTTGTAGGATATACTGATGCATTTCTTAAAATATTAATAAAACCACCTCTTAACGCTTCTCCATTTTTTATATTAACCTTTAATTTATTTAATTACAGCTAGCATATTATCATATAAATTAATTTGATGATTTCAGCATTTATCTATAAGCCTAGTTGGGAAAGGGGAATATGATGGATAATAGGAAGTTATTTTTTTTCAAACTATACAAGATACTATAGCTCTTTACTATCGACTGCTTATACGACAATTTGATTTGTCTGAAAATCAAGAAATTTTTTCGTATTGTAAAAATATCAATTTTTTTAATTTAGACTATGAAAATAGAGATAAATTCCTTATTTCATTGGAAGCATTGTTACAAAGAGTACCTAACTTTTTTAAAAAAAATATTGAACATGGTCAGGTATCTCAAAATTTTAAAGATATTAATCATGATAATATTGAAAAGCTAAAAGAGTATCTTACTTTTACACGAAGTAGTTTCAGTCCATTTTTTATAAGAGCTTTAAATGAAAGTAAATCAATCACAGCTTTAAAAATGGCATTTCATATATATCTGTTATTTTCAAATAACACTCAAGAGAAGAGCAGCTTTAGAGAGTTAAAATTTTTTAATTATTCTTATAAAATTTATAATGATGGGGATAAACTCTTTGTAATCGGTCCTGTTATGGTTGATAGAAATTTTGATAGTTATAAAGAGAAACTATCATACATTAAAAATATAAAAGAGTTTTTTGAGCTACAACTTCATTCACACGAATTGGTCAATCTTCTAAACCAAAGAAGTACCATTACTCTTACTAAATTTAATGAAAAATCTCAAAGAATGATAGATGTACTACTTATGGCTCAAAAATTCTTTGATAAAAATTATGCGTATAAGAAAAGTGAATTACGAGAGATTGCTAGTAATTTTATTATTAAAAATATAGATAGTGAAAATATAGACCATGTTAAAACAAAAATTAAAAACAATCAAATATTAAGAGATTTAGAGGGCTTAGAGTGGTTTAATGACTTAACCTTTAGTTATCTTAGTTTTGGAACCTCTACGGATAAACATAGTAACAGTGCTTTAGATTTTTTACAAATCAAGTTACAAGCAGATGCTTATATTTTATGTAATTATGACCATGCACAAGAGAAAATCATAGTTGATGAATGTAATATCTCTGATGAAGTTTTAAAAGAGAAACTTTCTGCCTCTATTGATAAGAGCAATAAAAATGGTGGTTCTATTAAGAACTCTTTTACGTATGAAGTTATATCAGACTATTTAGAGCATAATACACCTATTAAATTGGTAGAAGACATGAGCAAGTCAGAACATAAATTATGTAATGCCAACTCTAACATTGGTTCACTTTTGAGTATTCCTTTAGTTTTTGATCAACGAGTATTTGCAGTACTTCATTTTATAGGTTATGAAAAGTATAAATTTGATGAGATAGATATGAGATTTTTACTTAAACTTTCATCTACTGTTAGTCAAGAGAAGATAGAGAATCGTTTTAATAGAAATACAGAAGATATGGTTTCGCTTTTAGAGGGTTTGCACAAGACTATTAATCATGAATATTTACAAGAGAAAACAGATGATATGTGTAAAGATATAGCAAAAGTATTTTCGTCTGATGGAGCTATTATTTGGTTCAATAAAAAAGAGGTTTTTCAGACCCCTAGTGAAACAAATAGATTAAGTATATTGTCTGAGGTGAATTTTTTAGATAATGATGAGACTAAGAAAAATAATAATTACCCTCTCTCACTGGTACACGATGGAAGTTTAATAAAAAAGCATCTATATAATAATATTACAGTAATAGAAGATATTAGGCTTCAATGTACTAATAATCAAGAAGATATTTTATTTATGAAGTATAAAAAAGAGTTTGAAGAAAAAGAGATTGTTTCTCTCATGTTTGTACCCATTAAGAACTATGAAGGAAAATTTTCTGGAGCTGTTATGATATTTGATAAGTCTTATCGAAAATATAATGAACTTTCTCAAAGAATGTTAAAGAGAGTTACACTTCATATGGGTTCAATTCTTAATACAGTTAGCTATGCAAAATATCGTGCACAACAGCTAGATGAGAGAAATTTACATGAGAGTGCTCAGTATTTAAATATTATTAATAGTCGTGTAAGAGATTTAGAAAATACCTTAAAAGGTTTATATCTTCATAATAGTTATGAAAGGCATAGACTCTTTTTAAATATAGAAGATATTAAAGATTTTACAGCATATACAAGAAAATATCTTTTTACTTTATTTAAAGGAGATACCTTTGTAGTGACCAAATATGATGAGGTACTTGAAGAAGAAATTAAGGAAATTCATAATAATAGTGAGTTTATATCTACAAAAAATAGTCTGAATCAAGTACTTGCAGCACAAAAAAATAAAATGAATCAAATGAAAGATATTATTTATCATAAAGATATAAAGTATAATATTTTTGTAAAAATACCAAAGCAACAGTTTCATGATATTTTGAGTAATATTATTAATAATGCTATAAAATATGGAAAACCTGGAACACAGATAAAAATATGGGATGAATATAATTCTCCATATTATTATAATATTTATGTTAAAAATATAGGTTATCCTATAGAGTCTATAGAAAAAGAGAGAATATTTGAAAAAGGTGTTAGAGGGTGTGTTACTAAAACAAAACTAAATGATAATGAAAATTTTGAAGAGACTGCTTTTGAAAATAAAGGTCTAGGTTTATATTTTGTAAAAAGTATTATCTCTAAAGGTCTACAAGGAAATATAAAACTTCATGAAACTTTACCTATTGGAGATACTGGATTTTCTGAAAATATATTTGTGATTAAAATACCTATTAAAATGATAAAGGAGTAACAGTGCAAAAAATACTATGGTTAGATGATGAGTCATTATCAATATCATTTGAACGAGATATACTTATTCCAGATGAAATTGATGTAACTCTAAAAATTGTTCCATTTGAAAAAATAAATGAACTTATGGAGTATATATCTTGCAATAAAATAGATTTTAATGATATTTTCATTATAGATATTATGTTGATTTCAGAAGAAGAAATTATTTTAGAAAAAGCCAAGTCTATTCCTATCCCAAATGATTTAATGGCAGGTGCTACACTATATATAGAGTTCTTATCAGATACTTTTCCTGATAATCCTATTATTTT
>Ga0256840_1003794_pt1 | contig 11873 bp, 5 predicted proteins | sample 355202metaG_FD_185969 | JGI IMG/M metagenome (GOLD analysis project Ga0256840, IMG submission 185969) | Hydrothermal vent microbial communities from Mid Atlantic Ridge, Atlantic Ocean - 355-202 | ecosystem: Environmental > Aquatic > Marine > Hydrothermal vents | place: Atlantic Ocean: Mid...
GTTGAATTTTCTTTGTTGAGAGCTTTCGATCATTATAGAGGCTTTTCTGTTTTATGTCACTGTTTTTTATGAGTATTTACTAATTCTTTTCAACACCTTTATAATATCCACAAACACTGACGCAAAGCGCAGACATCATGCCGGTCCTTGCCTTGCCGGCCTTTCCCGAAAAACCAGTACGGCTCGATGTTGTCGCAGCCGCAGCAAAGGATCGACGTGACGGACAACCCGCTTTTCTCCCTTGGCGGACCGGACAGACCGCCCGGGCCGGCAGACTGGTGTTGTGCCCTGCTTCAGCAGGCCTGGCAATGGATCGCGTTTACCTGCAGGCGCGGCCCGGTCCCTGTCTGTCTTGTCACCTGCCTCTGGCTCCTTGCTGCCACGGCCGGTGCCTCGGTCACACCCCCGGCCATCCGCCTCCTGGAAGAGAAACATCCCCCCGGAGTCCAGTGGCAGGGCCTGGTTATGGGCCGGCGCCATTTCACTGTCCGCGCCGGTGCCCTCAAGCAACTGATCCGGCGGAAATCAGACCGGCTCCTCCTTCCGGTCGCCGGCAAGGAGATGCTCTTCCGGGCGGTGGCACGGCAATACCATCGCAACAGGACCACCACCTGGATCGGCAGGAGTGAGGACGGGAGCACCAGCCTGCTGACCATGGGCAGGGACCGCTTCTTCGCCAGGGTCGTCAGGAAGGGCAGGGTGATCGTCTTTCGGCCGTCCAACGGAACCATGGTCGCCGAGACCCTGGACCCCGCCATGGCCACCTCCCTGGATGATGACATCGTCTTTCCCGCGGCCTCCCTGCCGGCGGCTGCCACTGATAGCGGAAGCCCGTCCCCCTCGCTGCCGGCGGCTGCCGGCGCCGCCGCTGCCGGGGAGCGGATCATCGACGTCATGGTCCTCTACACCCCCGGCATGCTCCAGCTCTATCCCGGTGACACCATCATGATCCGCATTCAGCACCTGGTCGACCTGGCCAACCAGGCGCTTGGCAACTCCGGCATCCATGTCCGTTTCCGGCTGGTTCACATCGAGGAGAAAGAGTATGCCGATAGCGGCTCCATGTACACGGCCCTGGACGACCTGACCGGGAACCGGGGGGACTTCAGTGACGTGGAACTGCTGCGCGACCTCCATGGCGCCGACCAGGTCACCCTCCTGCGCCGGTACGTGGACGAGGGCTGCGGCCTCGCCTGGATCATGCAATCAAGTGATGCCGGCCATGCCTACGCGGTGGTCCACGACGGACAGCGCGACGATGGTTACTATTGCGACGATCTCACCTATATCCACGAGGTCGGCCATAACCTGGGCTGTGCCCACGACCGGGACCATGCCGGCGTTGTCCGGGGCATGTATGACTACTCCTACGGCTACCAGTTCCAGGCAGGTGCGTCCTGGTACCGGACCATCATGAGCTATGACTGTGCCGGTGGCTGCCAGCGGATCACCTACTTTTCCAATCCCGCGGTTCTCTACAACGGTGTTCCCACCGGCAGGCCCGCAGGGACCCCCGGCGCGGCCGACAATGGCGATACCATCAACCGGACCAGTTACCTGGTCCAGGCGTACCGGCCGGCCACGGATCCGGATCTGGCACTCAGTCAGACCAGCCTGGCCGTGCCCGGCCCGGCCACCGAGGTGGGCACGGTCGCCCACACCGATCCCGCCCTTTATATCGAAAACCATGGCCAGGGCTACCTGCAGATCGGCCAGGTGGGCCAGGGCCTGGCGCCGCCGTTCTCCCTGGACAGTGATTCCTGCAGCAACCGGGAGATCGCCCCTTCCTGGCTCGATTCGGCCGCGCCGGAACACTGCAGCATACGTTTAAGGTTTGAACCCCGGCAGCCGGGCGTGTATAGTGCCTTTCTGGAGATTCCGAGCAACGATCCCGACACGCCGCGCCTGAGACTGGCGGTCAGCGGCACGGCCGAGTCCACCCCGCCCTGGATATCGGTCAGCCCCACCCGTCTCTCCTTCGGCAGGGTGACCACGGGAGGGACCGCCGGGCTTGACCTGCTCCTGGCCAACCGGGGCAGGCAGGAGCTGCAGATCGGCAGCATCACCGGACCGGCTCCCTTTTCCATCCTCCTTGACGGATGCTCCGGCCAGACCCTGGCCACGGATCAGACCTGCAGGATGCGCATCGGCTTTGCCCCGGCGGACAGTAACCGCCACAGGGACCACCTGCTGGTGCCGAGCAACGACCCCCGCCATGATCCGCTGCCTGTCCCTCTCAGGGGCGGGCCGTTTCCCTGGAATCTCTATCTGCCGGCCATTCTGCGCCAGTAGTGCGGCAGAATCCTGACATAATAAAAGTATCGGTCTTTTCAGGTGGTTGCCGAGCGCGGCGAACTATTACTCGCAAAGTACCGGTACTTCTGAATGGCTGCCCGGAGCGGTGAACTACTACAGGATCTCTGCCGGCAGCCGGATGCACCCCTGTGAGGAGACACGTTCTTGCAGCAGGCCAGGATCCAGGAAACCCTCAGTGGTATCGTTGAACGGGTGACCTATCACGACAGAACCAGTGGCTGGTCCGTGCTCAGGCTGCGGCCCTTCAACGCCATGGGGTCCCTGGTCACGGTCACTGTCCACCAGATGCAGGTCTTTGCCGGTGCCACCATGGAGTTCAAGGGAGCCTGGACCGAGCATCCCCGCTATGGCCGCCAGTTCCGTGCCGAGCAGGCCACGGAACGTAGACCCGCCACCACCGGAGCACTGGAAAAATACCTGGGCTCCGGCCTCATCCGGGGGGTCGGCCCCAAGACAGCGCGCAGGATCGTCCGCCATTTCGGTGACCAGACCCTGGAGATCTTTGAAAAGGATATCGACAGGCTCCTCGAGGTTCCCGGTATCGCGAAGAAGAAACTGGCCGCCATCAAGGAGGCCTGGCGGGAACACCGGGCGATCCGCGACGTGATGATGTTTCTCCAGTCCCACGGTATCTCGACCCTGTTTGCAGTCCGTATCTACAAGGAGTATGGTGACCGCGCCATAGCCCTGGTTTCCGAGGATCCCTACCGGCTGGCCCGCGACTTCTACGGTATTGGTTTTTTCTCCGCGGACCGGGTGGCCCTGTCCATCGGCTTTGCCCGCGACTCCGCCATGCGGATCACGGCCGGTATCCGTCATGTCCTGTCGGCCAGCCGGGAGCAGGGGCACTGTTTCCTTTACAGGGAGCAGATCGTGGCCCAGGTGAGCGAACTGCTGGGGGTGCAACTGGAGGACCGGATCCCGCCGCTCCTGGAAGAGATGGAGCGGTGCGGACAACTCCGGGTCCGCATCCTGGCTCCACCCGGCGATCCGGATCGGCCCACGCCCTGCTATTATGCAAAGAGCCTTTTTCATGACGAGGAGTATGTGGCCAGGGACCTCGCTCTCCGGGCCTCCACCGCCAGCACCGCTATCCCGGAGCAGCGGGCACGGGAATGGCTGCAGCGGCACGGAAAGGGACGGGACGTGGTGCTGAGCCGTGAACAGGCAGAAGCGGTGGCGGCCATTACCGGCCAGTCCTGCTCGGTGCTCACCGGCGGTCCCGGCTGCGGCAAGACCACCACCATCAGGGCCCTGGTCTCCCTGCTCCGGGCCATGGGCCGTTCCATCATGCTGGCCGCGCCCACCGGCCGCGCCGCCCAGCGCATGGGCGAGGTGATCGGCATGGAGGCCCGCACCATCCACCGGTTGCTCGAATTCCAGGGCACCGGTTTCAAGCGCAACGAAAGCAACCGACTGCGCACCGATTTCCTCATCATCGACGAGTGTTCCATGCTCGACATCACCCTGACCGCGTCCCTGCTCCGGGCCGTGGACCGCAGCACCGCACTGCTCTTCATCGGTGATGCCGACCAGTTGCCGTCGGTGGGGGCCGGCAATGTTCTGCGGGATCTCATCGACTCGGGGGTGGTGCCCTGTCACCGCCTGACCAGGGTATTCCGCCAGGCGGCACAATCCCGGATCATCAGCTATGCGCACCAGATCAACCGCGGTCAGGTGCCCGCCATCGGCTCACCCTTCAAGACCCCCTCCCTGTGGCGGGAGAGTGACTGTTTCTTCATCGACTCGGACGAGGCCACCATGGAGCAGCTCCGTTTCATCACCCGGGTGAAACAGCGCTACCGTACCATCGACCAGCGGGAACAGGAGACAGGAGAGATGCCGGAACTGTTCGACACCGGAACGACGGCAGGAGAGGGCGTGCCTGAACAGTTCCGGCACGTGGATCTGGCCGCCCTGGCCGGGGCCGACACCCCGGCCGCCCAGCTCAGGGCCGTGGCCAGGAGGGTCCACCCCTGGTCATCGCTCTACTATGGCCTGACCGCCCTCGACGTGGTCCGCAACCTCTACACGCAATGGATCCCCAAGTACCTGGGCCCCTCCTGCGAGATCCAGGTGCTCTCCCCCATGATCCGGGGATCGCTGGGCACGGCCAATCTCAACCGGGTACTCCAGGAAGCGGTCAATCCCCCCGGCCACGACAGGCAGGAGCTCAGGATCGGCGAACGGACCTTCCGCACCGGTGACCGGGTCATCCACAGGCGCAACAACTATGATCTCGGGGTCTTCAACGGCGATATCGGCGTCATCAGCGAGATCGATAACACAGCCCTGACCTGCACGGTCTCGTTCCTTGCCGACGGCCGCCGGGTCACCTACCGGCGGGAGCAGATCACCGAGCTCGATGCCGCCTATGCCATCACCGTCCACAAGGCCCAGGGATCGGAATTCGACGTCGTGATCCTGCCGGTCCTGACCCAGCATTACCGGATGCTCTTTCGCAACCTGGTCTACACCGGTCTCACCCGGGCCAGAAAACTGGCCATCTTTGTCGGCAGTCGCCGTGCCCTGGCCATGGCCATCGCCAACCGGGATACCGGCCTGCGCCAGACCGCGCTTCTCACCCTGCTCAGGCAGTTCAGTACCGGCCAGGGGAGTGTTTCCTGCCAGTGATTCTGTTATTGCGGAAAAAGCCGCTCCTCTGAAACCGGGCCCGTCAAAACCTGGAAATACCAAAATCTGAGCTGTATGCCATGGGGGAACCTGTCGACTGAACAGTGACTCACAGGGGATCTAGCTGTTTTCTGCTTGAAAAACAAAACAAATTGTGTTATTTTGAGAATTCTTACCATCACCGTCCATGGTGACATATTATCCGAAAATACGTGCCCGTCGTGACGGGGCGACTGTTTTCATATACAGTGCTGGCTTCATATACAGTGCTGGCTGTGACCAGGGAACCTGGTCCGGCCATGCCGGATTATTCCCAGACAGGCATCTCCCCCTCTGTTTGACTTTTTTTTTGCGCAGTGCACGCTGCCAGTCAACATCATCGAGGAAAGTAAGGAGTCCCCATGAGCGCGAAGATTATCAGCGGAACGGAAACCGCCAAGGCGATCCGCGAAGAGCTGAAAGCCGAGGTTGCGGAAATGAAGGAAAAGCATAATGTCGTCCCCGGCCTGGTGACGATCCTGGTCGGCGAGAATCCGGCCTCCCAGTCCTATGTTGCGGCCAAGAACAAGACCGCCCACGCCCTCGGCATCCACTCGGAGCAGGTGACCCTGCCCGCTGATACCAGCGAGAAAGAGCTGCTGGAACTGGTGGAGAAGTACAACAACGACGACAAGATCCACGGTATCCTGGTCCAGTTGCCGCTGCCAAAACACATCGACGAGGCCAAGGTCCTCTATGCCATCAACCCGGACAAGGACGTGGACGGCTTTCACCCGGTCAACGTGGGCAAGATGGTGCTCGGCGAGCAGTGTTTTCTGCCCTGCACCCCGCACGGTGTGCTCGAGCTGCTCAAGCGGACCGGGGTCGAGACCAGCGGCGCCGAGGTGGTGGTGGTCGGCCGTTCCAACATCGTCGGCAAGCCGGTGGCCAACCTGATGCTGCAGAAACGCGAGGGCGGCAATGCCACGGTCACTCTCTGTCATACCCGGACCAGGGACATGGACTTTCACACCAGGCGGGCCGATATCCTGATCGTGGCCGCCGGGGTCCCCAACATGATCAAGGGCGACCAGGTCAAGGAAGGCGTGGTGGTCATCGATGTCGGTGTCAACCGGATCGGCAAGACCGAGAGCGGTAAGGCCAAGCTGGCCGGTGACGTCGAGTTCGAGTCGGTCAAGGAGAAGGCCGCCGCCATCACCCCGGTCCCCGGCGGTGTCGGCCCCATGACCATCACCATGCTGATGAAGAACACGGTCCAGTCGGCCAGGCAGTTCGCCGGCCTGGCATAGGACGGCAGGGCCGAACCACCTGCCACCCGGACTGCCATGGAGACCGCCGCCTCGGGCCCAGCCACTTTCGGCGGTTTTCATCTGTGATGGCGTCGCAAAAAGTCCGATCTACTGCGTTGTAGCGGGTACGGCCAAGAAGGCTCGACGTACTCCATGTACGCCTCCGCCTGGCCGACACCACTACGCCTTGTATATCGAACTTTTATGCTGAGCCATCTTTAGCGTGTGATGGACTTTTTACGAGTCCATCATCTCTTATATACACCATGTCTCTGGCCGGGCATCCAACTGTCCGCCCCGGAGAATATGATTGCAACAGGGCCCTGGCCTCTGTATCTGACTTCTTCTGGAGGGAACACTCATGGCAAAAATGAAGGGCTGTGAAAGCTGTAACGATATCACCGGAGCATCGACCCTCGATCTCCTGAACCAGGACCTGGCCAAGCAGGTCCGCACCGCCTACGACCGCCTGGAAGACCGCGGTATGTCGGCCTGCCTGTTCGGTTCCGGCGGTACCTGCTGCCGGCTCTGCAACATGGGGCCCTGCCAGATCATCGACGGTGTCGAGTCCATGATCGGTGTCTGCGGCGCCACCGCCTCCACTGTGGCGGCAAGGAACTTCGCCCGCATTGTCGCCGCCGGCACCGCCGCCCACACCGACCACGCCCGTGAGATGGTCCGCGGCTTCATCGCCACCGCCAAGGGCGAGACCCCGCATGAATTCAAGGATGTGGACAAACTCCACCGGATGGCCAGGCTGTTCGGTGTCGAGACCGAGGGGCGGGACAAGAACGAGATCGCGCTCGAGCTCGGTGAAAAGGCCCTGGCCGAGTTCGGCCAGCAGGAGGGCACCCTGACCATGCTCAAGCGGGCCCCGGAAAAACAGCAGGAGATCTGGAAACGGGAAGGGGTGGAGCCGCGCGGCATCGACCGCGAGGTGGTGGAGATGATGCACCGCACCCACATGGGTGTTGACCAGGAGTACAAAAACATTCTCAAACAGGCCGCCCGCACCTCGCTGGCCGACGGCTGGGGCGCCTCCATGCTCTCCACCGAGCTCACCGACATCATGTTCGGCACCCCGGTCCCCAAGCGGGCCATCGTCGATCTCGGCGTGCTGCGCGAGGATATGGTCAACGTCACCGTCCACGGCCACGAGCCGCTCCTGGCCGAGTCCCTCTGCCTGGCGGTGGAGGACGAGGAGATCAAGGCCCTGGCCAAAAAGGCCGGTGCCAAGGGCGTCAACCTGGCCGGTGTCTGCTGCACCGGCAACGAGATCCTGATGCGGCGCGGCGTGCCGGTGGCCGGATCCTTCATCCAGCAGGAGATGGTGCTCGCCACCGGCGCGGTCGAGGCCATGGTGGTGGACGTGCAGTGCATCATGCAGTCCGTGGCCGAGGTGGTCAAGGGCAAGCACACCGACATCATCACCACCAACTACCGGGCCAAGATCCCCGGTGCCGTTCATATCCAGTTCGAGGAGGAGGAGGCCTACAATTCGGCCAAGGAGATCCTCAAGCATGCCATCGCCAACTTCAAAAAGCGGGGCGAGCACTACATCCCCAAGGACAAGAAACTTGACGTGGTGGTCGGCTTCAGCCACGAGACCATCAACTACATGCTCGGCGGCCGCTTCCGCGCCTCCTACCGGCCGCTCAACGACAACATCATCAACGGCCGTATCCGCGGTGTTGCCGCCATTGTCGGCTGTGAGCACTACAAGTATGCCGACGATGTCCATTTCACCATTGCCAGGGAACTGATCAGGAACAACGTCCTGGTGCTCGCCACCGGCTGCGCCGCCCAGGCGCTGGGCCGGCGGGGCCTGCTCCGTCCCGAGGCGGCGGCGGAATACGCCGGCGAGGGACTGGCCGAGGTCTGCGAGACCGTGGGCATGCCGCCGGCCCTGCACGTGGGCTCCTGTGTCGACAACTCGCGCCTGCTCATTGCCCTGACCGAGATGGTGCGCGAAGGCGGCCTTGGTGAAGACATCTCCCAGCTTCCCGCCGTCGGCACCGCACCCCTGTGGATGAGCGAGAAGGCGGTGGCCATCGGCCAGTACTTCGTCACCTCCGGCGCCCATGTCATCTTCCAGAACCTGCCCATCTCCGGCTCAAAGGACCTGAGCAAGTTCATCCTCGAGGGCATGAAAGAAGTCTATGGTGCCTGCTGGGGCGTGGAGGAGGATCCTGTCAAGCTGGCGCAGAAGATGATCGCCGCCATTGACGAGAAGCGCGAGGCCCTGGGCATCAACAAGAAGCAGGAGCGTATCCTCATGGATATGCAGATGCGGCGTGAACTCGAGGGCAAGGCCCTGCCCGGCGCCGGCTGTACCCAGGGTGGCCACTGACAGGAAGGCTGCGCCGCCGGTCGCCCTGTTCGCCGGGAGGAGGGAGCGGCCGCACGCACCGATCCGGCCGGAACCGGGTGGTATCCATCCGGCTCCGGCCCGGCCACAGGACACTGCCTGGGAAGATCATAGCGCTTCTCTACCAGAGCCGTTGATTTTTCAATAACATAGCTGAAACTCCCGACTGCCCGGCCGGCAGGCGAAGGAGTCTATATCCAAGGGAAGGAGGATCGATGAAATCAGGGAGCAATCTGGAGCGGGTACTCGAAAGCGGTGCGTTTGCTGTCACCGGTGAGTTGGGACCGCCGAAAAACAGTGACCCTGAAGTGGTCAGGAAAAAGGCGCGTATCCTGAAAGGGAATGTCGATGCCGTCAACATCACCGACTGCCAGACAGCGATCGTCAGGATGTCGAGTATCGGCGCCGGCCTCATCGCCAGGTCCGAGGGCGTGGAACCGGTCATCCAGATGACCTGCCGGGACCGCAACCGGATCGGCATGCAGAGCGATATCCTCGCTGCCAGCGCCATGGGGCTCAGGAATCTGCTCTGCCTCACCGGTGACCATCAGAAGTTCGGCAACCATCCCGGGGCAAAGGGTGTGTTCGACATGGACTCCATCCAGCTCCTCGGCATGGTCCGTGAGATGCGGGACGAAAAGAAATTCCAGTGCGGCGAGGAGATCAAGGGCGCCGAGCCCAGGCTCTTTCTCGGCTGTGCCGCCAATCCCTTTGCCTATCCGTTCGAATTCCGTGCCGTCCGGCTTGGCAAGAAGATCGACAACGGAGCCGACTTCGTCCAGACCCAGATCATCTACAACGTGGAAAAATTCGCCCGTTTCATGGAGATGTGCCGTGACCTGGGGCTGCCCGAACGGGCCTATATCCTCGCCGGTGTCACACCGCCCAAGTCCCTGGGCATGGCCCGGTACATGAAGAAGTTCGTGCCCGGCATGGATGTCACCGACGAGGTGATCGAGCGGATGAAGGGGGCAAAGGACAAGCAGGAAGAGGGGATCAACATCTGTGTCGACATCATCAACCAGGTCAAGGAGATCGATGGTGTCGCCGGTGTCCATGTCATGGCCATCGAGTGGGAAGAGGCCGTGCCCGAGATCTGCGAACGGGCCGGGCTCCTGCCCAGGCCGACCTTTGCCGGGACAGAGGAGGAGGCCGCGGTCACTGTCGGACAGCCGGCCGAGGCCATCACCGTGCGCGGCGATGAGCACGCCGAAGCGGAGGTACAGCCCGCCACCGGGCAGGCCGGCGAAGAGATCCTTGCCCTGGCCCGTGAAGAGGCGGAGAAAATCGTTGCCGCGGCCAGGGAAGAGGCCGAGGCCCTCAAGGCCCGTGCCGCCGAGGCGCAGGCCGCTGCCACCGGGGCCGTACCCACCGAGACTGTTACCATTGTTCCAGATGATGCAGGAGAACACGAGATGAATGAAAGAGAACGTCTGATGGCGTTGGAGTCCATGCAACAGGGCCTTGCCGCCTTGAAGAAGGCCTACGGCCTCACCGATGATCAGTTCGAGGCCCTGCTCAACTTTGCCGGCGCCGAGGCCATTCTGAAACGTGAGCCCAAGGTTGGTCCGGCCGCTCCGGCAACACCGCCGCCGGCGGCTGAAAAACCGGCCCCTCCTGCAGCGCCCGCGCCGGCCGCCCATGATGCGGCGGCCAGGGAAGAGGCCGAAGCCAGGGCACGGCAGGAAGCCGAGGCCAAGGCAAAGGCCGAGGCTGAGGCAAAGGCGAAGGCCGAGGCAGAGGCCGCGGAAAAGGCCAAGGCTGAGGCGGCAGCAAAGGCTGAGGCCGAAGCCAGGGCAAAGCAGGAAGCAGAGGCAAAGGCGAAACAGGAGGCAGAGGCCAGGGCCAAGGCTGAGGCTGAGGCCAAGGCGAAGGCCGAGGCAGAGGCAAAGGCGAAAGCCGAGGAAGAGGCCGAGGCTGCGAAAAAGGCCGAAGCGCCCAGGGCGGTTCCTGCCGGCCTGGAGGCCCCTGAGCTTGCCACGGACGAGGCACCCTTTGCCGAGCGGTGCACCAAGGTGCCGGCCTCCGCCTACCGGCAGGACTACTCCGGAAGCATCCGCGAGGTGGTCCTCGGCAATGACGACCATACCATCACCGTGGGCGGGTCTTCGGTGCTGCCCTTCCATCTCTTCGAGGGTGACATGGGGCACAAGCCCCTGATCGCCATGGAGGTCCTCGACATCAGGCCCGAGTGGCCCGGGTCACTCAGCAAATACTATGACGACGTGATGGACAACCCGGTGGCCTGGGCCAAAAAATGCGTGGAAGAGTACAATGCCGACGCCCTCAACATCTGGCTCATCGGCACCGATCCCAACGGCGAGGACCGGCCCTCCGCCGATGCGGCCAGGGACGCCGCCGCCGTCATCGAGGCCGTGGACGTGCCGATCATCGTCTGGGGCTGTGGCAACTCGGAAAAGGATACCGAGACCCTGCGTGAGGTCACCTCCATCATCGGCAGCAAGAAGGTCTGCCTGGCGCCGCTGGAAGATGCCAATTACCGCGCCATCGGCGCCACGGCCATGGCCTTCGGCCATCCCATCGTCGCGGCCTCGCCCATAGATGTCAACCTGGCCAAGCAGCTCAACATCCTGCTCGAGAACCTGGGCGTTTCCCTGGACACGGTCCTCATGGATCCCTCCATCGGTGCCCTGGGCTACGGTATCGAGTATACCTACTCGGTCATGGAGCGGATCAGGATCGCCGCCCTCACCCAGAAGGACGAGAAGCTGCAGGTCCCCATCATCTGCAACCTGGGGCGCGAGGTCTGGAAGACCAAGGAGGTCGGGCTTCCTTCCGATGACCAGCTGGGCGACCAGGAGCGGCGTGGTGTGATGATGGAGGCCCTCACCGCCTCCTGCCTGATGATGGCCGGTGGCGAAGTCCTGATCATGCGCCATCCCAAGGCCGTCAATATGGCCAAGTCGCTGATCAGCGGCCTGATGGGATAGGCGGTTCCGGGAGGCCGGGAAAACCACTCCGGGGCGGCACAGGCCAGGGTTCCCGGAATCCACTGACGTTCAATCGCCTGTTGTGGCTGCGACCCGCATCGCGTCCGGCTGCGCTGGTTAGTACAAAGAGTTTATCAAGGGAGTTATCTCAATGTCGAAGATCATCTGTTCCGCAGCTATCCGTGGCGCCAAGAACATCATTGACATGGCCGAGGAGACCTATGAGGAGGCCCTGGTCAAGTACGGACCCGAGCAGGAGGTGGCCTTTCCCAACACCGCCTACTTTCTGCCCATCATCTATTCCATCCTCGGCGC
>Ga0256840_1003795_pt1 | contig 11872 bp, 12 predicted proteins | sample 355202metaG_FD_185969 | JGI IMG/M metagenome (GOLD analysis project Ga0256840, IMG submission 185969) | Hydrothermal vent microbial communities from Mid Atlantic Ridge, Atlantic Ocean - 355-202 | ecosystem: Environmental > Aquatic > Marine > Hydrothermal vents | place: Atlantic Ocean: Mid...
GGACTAAAGTCCGCGTTGTGAAAAAGATGCCTAACTTAATGGCATTGGCACTGAAGTACCAGTTCCAAAAAACAGTTACATGTAAAGATATTATAGTAATTTGTAGCTTATATCTATATTTTATTGACATTTTATATTAAAATATATATAATACCTATAATTTATTACTATTAGTAATGAAATCATAATTTAAAGGAGCCACCAATGGCAAAAGTATTAAAGAAAAAAGTTGTAAAGTCAGTTGCGAAAAAAGCAGTAAAAAAAGCAGTAGCAAAAAAAGCACTTCCTAAAAAATCTGCAAAAAAAGTAACAAAAAAAGTTGTAAAAGTTGCAACAAAAAGTAAACCGACTGCAAAAAAAGCAGTAAAAAAAGTTGCAAAAAAAGTAGTGAAAAAATCTGCAAAACCTACTACAAGTAAAAAATCTGCAAAAAAGAAATAAATTTCTCTTTTCTTCTAAACTAAAGCTATTTTTGGCTTTAGTTTAAAATTCTATAATAAAACTAGAACCTTTATTTATCTTACTTTTGATAATAAGTTTAAAATTATGTAAATTGCTGATATTGTTGACAAGAAAAAGTCCAAGTCCAAGTGAATTGTTCCATCGGTTGTTGCGTACTCTGTAAAATTTACTTGTTATATTTTCTAAATCTTTTTCGCTGATTCCTATTCCTGTATCTATAACTTCAAGTGAATGCTTGTTTATGTTTACATGTACTTCATCTTCTGAATATTTAAAAGCATTTTCTATTAAGTTTGTAATGATAATACTGAAAAGTGTCGGGTCAACATTTATACTAAGCTCTTTATCTCCATCAATAATAACTTTCTTGTTTTTGTAGTGTAATTTCAGGTTTTGAGCAGATTCTTGCACCAAGTTATATAAGTTTACTTCTCTCGTGTTTAGATTTTGGTGCCCCCCGTCGAGTTTCATGGAAAGCCTGAGTGTATCTATGAGTTCACTGAGCTTTGTCCCATTCGTATAAATTTTTGTAAGAAATTTTTTGCGTATGCTTGGGTTTATGTTTTCATCATCAAGCAGTGTTTGCGAATAGCCGTTTACGACGGCTATAGGATTTTTAAACTCATGTGATATGGCAGAAATAATGTCATCTTTTTGTGCATTGAGCTTTTGGAGTTTTTGAGTATATTTTGTTTTTTGTTTCTCTTTTTTGACAAGTATTTGAGAAACTTTTGTCAAAAGATTTGTTATTTGAGAAAATTCTTGGGAAAAGTCAGATTTTATATAGGTCTTTTTTGTCTTTTTTGTCAAAGATTTTAAAAAATCGACTATTCTTTTTGTTTCATGTTGAATTTGTATGTTGATTTTATAAGACATAAAAAGCACCGCTATAAAAAACAGAAGTAAAACTACTCCAATCTTTAACCCGAGGTTGATAATTTCAACCCGTATCCCTTTTGCTTCACGAGCAAGACGAACATAAATGGTTTTATCATCTATTGTGTATTTTCTTGCTACATACTGTAAATCTTTGTCAAGAGTATGCGAATGGCGTATGATGTAACCGTATTTTTCTTTATTGGCTTGCATGATTTCCGCTCTATATTTATGGTTATCCATAGTTCGTTTGTCTTTGTCGGATTCTGCTAAAATATTTCCGTCTTTATCTATAATTGTTAAGCGTAAATGAAGCTGTTTTCTTACTTTTTTCGCAAGTTCGTCAAGATTTGTATTTTTATTGATAGCAAAAGAGACAAGCTCAGTGTCTTGTATGAGTGCTTCTCTTGAGGCATCTAAATAAAATTCATATACCCAATAGTATACAATAGCACCTATAATAAGAAAAAGTGCTAAAAAGAGTGCTAAGAACTTTTCTAATATTATCCGGTGAAATTTTTTCATTTAGTTGTGGAGGTGTCCACCGATTTTTATATAAACTAAAAGATTTGCAACACTGATTGTGCGACTTGCTATTTTTTCACTTTTTCTCAGTGCTCTGAGCATTTTATGATATTTTTCAAATGTATTTGAGCCCTCCGCCTGTTCTACAAGTTTTCGCTCTATCATTTCATATAAATCATCCACTTTGTTTTCTTCTATAAGTACCTCTTCATACATTTCTTGAAGTTCATCCGTGTCATCGACATTTATCATTTTGACAGTTGTCTCAATAGCTTCTACGGTTGAGGTTTGCATAAGTGTCGCATACTCGTTAATCTCTTTGACATCAAGGTCTTTGCATACATCTGTAAAGCCTCGTATGAAACTTCTTGTATTAGAACAGGCTCGTGCAAGTTCGTTGGTGATTTTAAAGTAAGCAACAACCTGTCGTAAGTCTTTTGCTTCAGGCGTAAAAAGTGCCAATACTTTAATGATGGCATTGTCAATTTCATCCGTTTTTGATGTAATATTTTTGATGCTGTTTCTTGCTTCATTGAATTGTTTTTCATTACAACTTTGCAAAGCTTGAAGAATGAGACTGTTTGCCGTAACCAGACTTTCTCCAATATTTGTAATTTTCTCTTTTATATCGTCTAAGTTTGTTTTAAATGTTGGTAACATTTTTTCGACTCCTTAATTTTTTATATTTATCCAAATCTACCTGTAATGTAGTCTTCGGTTTGTTTTTCTTTTGGATTTAAGAATATATTTTCAGTTTTGTCATACTCTACTAAATCTCCAAGATACATAAAAGCAGTATAATCGCTTATGCGAGAAGCCTGTTGCATATTGTGTGTGACTATAGCGATTGTTATGTCTTTTTTGAGTTCAACCAGTAATTCTTCAATAGCTCCTGTTGAGATGGGGTCGAGTGCAGAGGTGGGTTCATCAAAAAGTAGAAGTTCAGGTTTGACGGCAACTGCACGGGCTATACATAAACGCTGTTGCTGTCCCCCTGAAAGTCCCATGGCAGACTTACCCAGTCTATCGTGAACCTCTTTCCAAAGTGCTGATCCTTTGAGTGCATTTTCTACTCTATCTTGGAGTTCACTTTTATTTTTAATGCCAGCAATCTTTAAACCATAGGCTACATTGTCAAAGATACTCATAGGAAATGGGGTGGGCTTTTGAAAAATCATGCCAACCTTTTGGCGAAGTTCAATGAACTCATTCTCTTTTTTTATGTCTAAGATATTTTCGTATTTTTTACTTGTTTCATTAAATAGTTCAATTTTACCGTCATATTTGTTTCCCGGATAAAGGTCATGGATTCGGTTCATCGAACGCAAAAGTGTCGACTTCCCACAACCACTCGGCCCTATGAGAGCCGTAATTTTATTTTTTTCTATAGGCAGGGTTATATTTTTGAGGGAGGGTTCATCTGCTCCCGGATATGTAAAAGAGAATTTTTTAATACTCATAAGTGTCATTGATATTCCTTATTTTTTATTTCTAGTTATGAATTTTCCAGTGAGGTTGATGACAAGAACCATCACGGTAAGTATAAATGAAGCAGCCCATGCAAGGTCGCGACTACTTGTTTGTACATCACTTGCTAAGTCATAAATACTTACACTCAGTGATGGAAAAGCCTGTGTAAGATCAAGGGTAAAATAGTTACTTGTTTGCGAAGTAAAGAGAAGCGGTGCAGTCTCTCCTACTATGCGAGCAAAGGCGAGTAAAATACCTGTCATAATGCCGACTTTCGCAGATTTGATGACAATGTCAAAAATGACTTTATATTTACTAGCTCCTAAAGCAATTCCAGCTTCACGCAACTCTTGAGGAACCAAAGAGAGCATAGAATCTGTTGTGCTAATGACAATAGGAATCATCATAATGGCAAGAGCGATAGAACCTGCAAAACCACTTGTATGCCCAGTGGGTACAACAACCAAAGCATACACAAAAGCACCGATGACGATGGAGGGTGCAGACATCATGATGTCTGAAAGGTTACGGATGATATTTGCATATCTTCCTCTTCCGTACTCACGAATGTAAATACCTGCAACCATACCAAGAGGAATGCCTATAATGCTAGCCATACCTGCTAAAATGAACTGTCCGATGATGAGGTTTCTGAGCCCATTGTTGATGAGGTCATTCACAAAGAGGCTCAAATGAAAAGAGCTGAGTCCCTTGACAAAGAGTGTGATTAAAATCCAAGCTAAAAATGCAAGTCCCAATACTGCTGAGAGTGTTGAGAGGGCAAGTACGATTTTGTTGATAACTAATCTTTTCACTAATTAACCTTTCTAAGAAAATAAAATTTTGCAAACGAGATTACTCCAAAACTCATGACAAAAAGAATAAGTGCAAGGTAGAAAAGCGAACTCATTCCAACGCCACTCGCCTCTCCAAAGTTGTTAGCAAGTGCTACTGGTATGGTGATAGTTGGATCGGTAACCTTGTGTGGCAGTTCAAAGATAGAACCTATCAAAAATGCAACGGCCATTGTCTCACCCAAAGCTCTTCCTAGTGAGAGAATAATAGAACCGATAATACCTGTTTTTGAAAAAGGAAAAATAATATCTTTGATAACTTCAAATTTTGTAGCACCCAAAGCATATGCAGATTCTTTTAAGATGTCAGGTGTTGTGTTCATACTATCTCGCGTGATAGCTGCCATAAATGGCAAAATCATAACACCCAAAACAAGACCAGCTGTGAGGAGTGAGACTTGAAAACCTCCAAATAAATCAGCTACAATAGGTGCAAAGTAATAAAGTCCCCACATACCAAAGATAATACTTGGAATAGCAGCTAAGAGTTCGATGGCACCGCCTACAAGAGAGGAGATGTTTTTAGGAGCAATTTCAGCCAAAAAGATTGCTATTCCCATGGCAATAGGCATAGCAAAAGCAAGGGCTATGAGCGTTGAAAAAATTGTTCCAACAAGAGGCACTAAACCACCATAAACTGTTTTTGTTGGAACGCTATCTTCGTCTTCATCCATTCCCATACCATCATCTTCGCTGAAATCATCAGGATTGACTGCTATGTTATCATCTGTGGTGCTTGCTTGAACAGTTGATGTTTTTGCTGTTGGCGTAGTAAGTGGCACTTCTTTGTTCCATACAGGATCAACAATAAAATGCAAACCAAACTCATTAATGGCAGGTCGAGCTGCATTAAAAAGGGTAATGAAAATACCAAGTAAAATGATAAACACTAAAGTCGCACTTGAAAATGAAAGTTTTTGAAAGATTTTTTCCATCTATTTCCCATTATAAAATATTTCCCTTATTATATAAAAATTTAATTACAAAGAGATTACATTAAGAGGATATAAAAGATAAATGTATGCCACACACTGAAGTGTGACATAATAAGGAGAGAATGAAATTTGAAATTTGTATTTTTTATTAAACTAAGTGACTTTTAGGAACCCGTACTTTAGTGCGGGCTTTGTGTCATTAAAGACTAAGGTCTAGGTTCCAAGAAAAAGAGATTATTTAATCCCGTTTTCTTTCCAATATTTTCTGATTTTATTTGTTAAAGAGTTTGGTAATGGAACATAACCAAGGCTAGAAGCTATCTCTGCACCATTTTTGTATGACCAGTCATAAAATGCAGTTACTTTTTTATCCATAGCTTTATGCTCTTTTGGAAGTAAAATGAATGTAGCAGCAACAATAGGGTAAGATTTTGCACCAGCTGGGTCAGCTATAACAGCATAAAAATCTTTTCTAGGGTCAAAGCTAGCTTTTGCAGCACTTTCTTGGAATGCTTTTAATGCTGGTTTGATGTAGTAACCTTCTCTGTTTTCTACAGTTGCCATTGAAATACCATTAGATTTTGCATCTGCATAATCCATATAACCAACTGAGTAAGGTGTTTGTTTGATTAATGCACCAACACCAGGGTTACCTTTACCACCTACATGATGATCACCAGGCCAAGTTACAGATTTTTTCGCACCAAAAGTTGTTCTCCATTCAAGGTTACTTTTTGCAAGATAATAAGTAAAGTTAAATGTTGTACCACTCGCATCTGAGCGGTGAACAAATGTTAATTTTTTGTGTGGTAAATGTGCACTTGGATTAGCCATAGTAATAAGTTTGTTATCCCAATATTTTACATGACCTAAAGCGATTTCAGCGATAGCTGCACGGCTTAATTTGATGTCATTGTGATTTGGTACATTGTATGCCATTGTAATCGCACCAACAACTGCAGGGAATTGATAAAGCTTATGTTTTTTCAATGTTTTTGGTGTTAAAGGTTTGTCACTTCCACCAAAGTTTGATTGACGCGCTTCAATGTGTTTGATACCAGCACCAGAACCCTCACTAATGTAGTCAATTTTAATGCCTGTTTCTTTATTGTAAGCTTTAATCCATTGTTGATATACAGAGTATGGAAAAGAAGCACCGCTTCCTTTGATAACATCATTGGCACTAAGCCCACCTGCAAGAACTGAAGCCACAAGAGCTAACTTGATTACTTTTGTCATTTATTACACCTTTTAAATTTAAGTTGTGAAAGTATAAAGTAGTTTGGTTACAAATTGATTACATAGGCACAGTGTTCTAGAAGAACCACTGTGAAGTGATGCGTATTGATGTGACATCTTTGTTTCCTGTGTTTATACCGTATTCGTCTTTTTGGTAGACTAAGCCGACTTTTGTAGTGTTTCCGCGTAAGTACCAGTTAATTCCTGCAAGTTTTGATGTTACTTCATACCCGTCAGCATCATCCCATCTGTCCCATTTTTCATAGCGTGCAAACGGTGCGATGTAGTAAAATTGAGGCATTACATATTCGCCTGTTACATACCAACCTGTAGATGAACCTGTTGCTACTGTTGTTGTTGCCGTCCAATCTTTTACCATATTGTTAAATTTAAAGTACTCACTTTGAATAAAGAAACCTTTATAGTGTGCCGAAATTTCTAAGTTGATAAGCTCACGATTTAAGTCAAATCCGGCACCGCCAACAGTTGTTCCTTTAAGCTTTGGTACTGACCAGTATGCTGCACCGACACTAAAGTGTTTACCTTTCCCGAAATATGTTTCTGTTCTTGAAGTCTCTTCCCAACCGTCAAATGGAGAAAGAACAATTTTTCCACCATAGAAAAAACTTTGGTCATCGACAGTGACACCGTCTGCTGTTGCTTTTGAACCTGTTGCATCAATAATTTTGTCAGGTGAAGATGCTGAACCAGCAGCTATTTGGTAATGAATTTTTTTGTTCCAATTTCCGTACATTTGTACATTTGTCGCACGACGATTAAAAGAAATGTATTGTGCTGCTGCATCAGCTACATAAGGTCTGTCATAAACAATGACACGAGCAGATTTCACAGTTTCAGTTCGTGAAATATCAATTTTTGCACGGTAAAGTTTAAAGTTAACGAGTGAAGAGCCAAAAGGCTTTTTGATTTTAACATACGCATCACCGACATTGAAACCACCTTCAGGATTTGTTATACCTTCGTTTGCTTTATCATTACGCAAGTCCATAGTAAAAGAAGCATGCTTTCCAAATCCTGCCGCAACTTCAAGACGAACACGACGAAGATACGCATCTTGTATAGTTGTATTAGATTTTACAGAACCATCAGCATTATATTTTTTTGTGTTGAGGCTCTCAAATGTGCCTTGAATGCGAACACCTGCTTTAAACCACATATCAGGAGCATCACTTGGTGTGAATTTCATATTAATGTGTGTCTGTTTTCCAAGTAAAAAATCAGGAGATTTTTGGTCAATAATAGTAATCTGCTTGTTATCTAATGCAAAAAGTTGCGCCGCCATAAGTGTCGAAAGTGTTAATGGTAAAAGTTTTTTCATAGTATGTTGTTTCCTTAAAATTATAAAAATTGTTGTTTTTGTGTAAATATTTTATATGCAAGGTCGAGTTTATCGACAAGGAATTCAAAAGGTGAACAAACTTAATAAAACAAAATAAATAAGCTCAAAACCTTGAATATAAAAGGGTTAGTTGGAGTGTTTATGAAAATATGGGAGGTTTAAATAAAGATGAGTTGTTGTGATAGTCGTGTAAATATAAACTGTATAGTGGTTTTAGCTTACATGTAAGGATGGTAGGAAATAAAATAGCACTAAAAGAGATAAATATTTTCTTTTCTTCTGTTTCATCATTGTCTGACTCTGAATCTGCATCTATATCTAAAACTTTGTCACTGCTTACTTCAAAAGAAGTGCTCGCTGCAAGTGGGTTTGTAAAGTTTAGTAAAGAAAAGAGAATCATGACAATAGCAAGGATTTTTTTTATTTTGTTGTGAATCATAATTTTCCCTGCTCCTTAACACCATTAAGTGAAATTGATACCGCAATGATAGAAAAAGAAGGTTACAAGAAGGTTACAAAAGAGCTGTAGTTTTGTAATCGTTATGTAACCAAGACATTTTATACTTCCGCCGAACAAACAAAACAAAAAAGGAATTCACAAATGAAAAAAATCGTTTTATCAGCTTTAGCTGCTTTAACTTTAGGCTCAGTCGCTGCAAATGCAACAACACTCTACCAAGATGCTAATGGTCAGGTGTTTACAAAACCTGCTGAGGGGCGTACACTTATTAAAACACCTACTTCACTGTTTTCAAAAGCTGATAAATTAAAACTTTCAGGTTTAACATATATTGGGTACACATATGATGATTATAAATCTAATTTAGCAGATGGCACGCTTAATACAATAAAAGATACCTCAGAATTTGAAATTCGTCGTGCCTATTTTCAATTGAAAGCATACCTTTTAGATGACCCTAAATCATACTACCGCATTACATTTGATATTTCTAAAGATGTAACGGGTGATGAGAAAGTTCGTGCAAAATATGCGTATCTTTTCTTAAACAATGTATTTGCAAATACAGGCGTTGAAATCGGTTTGGCTCACCGCCCATGGCATGATTATGAAGAGCACAATGCTTGGTACTATAGAAGTATTTCTAAAATCCTTATTGAAGATGGTAAACATGGACCAGACCTTTCAAACTCTGCGGATTTTGGTGTTATGTTTAAAACAAGAACACAATACTTTGATGCAGATTACGGAATTTTCAATGGTGAAGGGTATCACTCTACAAGCAATGGAAGCGGTATGAGTTTTGAGTGGAGAACAACTGCTCACTTAATGGGTGTAGATGGAAAAGATAAACAAACGAAAAAAACATACTGGGATGCATCATTCTTTGGTCAGTATAACCAAGGGCATAAAACTGTTACTGTAGGAACACAAACAGAAAATCAAGATTTGATTTTTGGTGGATTACATACAGTATATAATCAGCCAAACTTTTTGGTAGCAGCACAATATGTTTATTCTGATAATACATCTAATATTGCAAATAATGTTTCTAAACAAGCTGGGTCAGGTTACTCTGCAAATGCTGAATATCGTATGGGTGCAGATAAAGAGTATAGAGTACTTGCTCGTTATGATTCTTGGACACCAGAAGCTATTCCTGTTGGTCAAACTTCTAAAAAAGAAGATAAAGGCTATATTCTCGGTACTGCATGGCAACAAAATAGAAATGTCGAATGGATAGCGAATGTTATCATTACCGACAATGAAGCAGGCAGTGTTAAAGAAAATCAAAACGGTACGCAGTATATGATGACCGCACGCGTAAGTTTCTAATCTTTAAAAAACAAAATTCAAATTTCATTTCTCCTTTGTTTACATGTAAAGCCTTTAGTGGCTTTACTTTGTAAACATCCCCTTTTTATTCAAAATCTTATTTTATGTTATAATAAATAAATAAATTTTAACAAAGTGAGTAAAAATGTCAAAAAATTCTTATGATTTTGAGGAATTAAAATCAAAAGTGCGTTCTTTTGGACTGTTAGAGCGTGTTCCCGTGAGAGGAAGCGTGGAAATGTTAGCGATACTTTTAAGTATGGGACTTGTTTATTTGATACTTTTTTATCACAAAAATTTCATTGACACTTCTGTAATGTCTGCCGTAAGTCTTGGTCTGTTTATGTCTTTGGTATTTACACGCGCGGTTTTTGTTTCGCATGATATTTTGCATACACAGTATTTTAAAAACAAGCGTTTGTCTTTTAAACTGAGCTATCCATTTTCGGCTATCATCCTTTCTAACTCTTCTTCATGGTGGGATTTTAAACATAATGTCAATCATCATACATGGTGTAATATTGTCCAAAAAGATGTAGATATATTGGCTTTTGATGGAGCATTTACACACAAAAAAGGCAATAAAAAATGGCTTCGCAAGAGTAAATATCTTGTTTTCTGGGGTGCTATGTTTTTTATGTATCCGGCTTTTATTGCGCAGTCTTATAAATTTGTCATTAAACGCAAAAAATGGGGTGAACTTGGCTTGATGCTTTTACATTGGCCTATTATTTGGGGACCTGTTTTTTACTTTTTACCTTTAGCTGAGGCACTTACTGTCTTTGTAACATTGAATTTATCACTTTCTGTATGGTTGGCATTTGGCTTTATAACCAATCATCTGGGATGTGAAGTTTTTGACAAAGAAGTCGGCGATAAACTTTCATGGATGGAGTTGCAAATGAGAACATCACGCTCTTTACAAGGTGGGAAGTTCGTGCATTGGTTTTACGGTGGTTTAAATACACAGATAGAACATCATCTTTTTCCAAAAGCACCCAGATTTAATCTGCTAAAAATTCAAAAAATGACAAAAGAATTTGCACAAAAAAATGGTATAGCTTATTTTGAAACAACACCGTTACAAGCGTATGTACAGATAAATAATGTACTCAAAGCCTACTAGGTAAATAGCAATTTAGATAAAATAACAAGAATTATAATATATCGGAGAATAAATGGACGCAGCCAAATATATTTGGATGAACGGAAAATTCGTAGCATGGGAAGATGCAAAGGTACATGTACTCACACATACAATTCACTATGGAAATGGGGTAATTGAGGGAACAAAAGCATATAAAACTGACAGAGGGTATGCAATATTTCGCTTAAATGACCATACAAAACGCCTCAAAGAATCGGCAAAGATGACACTGATAGACATTCCTTATACGGTCGAAGAACTGAATTTGGCACAGATTGAGCTTGTACGCAAAAATGAATTTAGCGGCGATAATGTTTATTTGCGTCCTTTTTCATTTTTGGGTTATGGCGTTATGGGACTATACCATAAAGATGCGCCGGTTGAGACGGCTGTAGCTGCATGGGAGTGGGGGGCTTACCTTGGTGAAGAAGGTATGCGAAAAGGCATTCGCTTAAAAATCGTCTCCATGACACGCCCTGCAAATACTTCAAATATGGGAAAAGCCAAAGCGACGGCAAATTATTTGAACTCTCAAATGGCAAAATATGAAGCTATCGACTGTGGCTATGATGAAGCATTACTTTTGGATGACCAAGGCTATGTTGCAGAGGCAAGTGGTGCATCATTTTTTATGATAAAAGAGGGTGAAATTATTACGCCGCCAAGTGATAATGCCTTAGCTTCCATCACACAAAAAATGGTCATTGAAATGGCAGAAGATATGGGCTACAAAGTAACTCGTCGTCGTATTACAAGAGAAGAAGTGTATGTGGCTGATGAAGCGTTTTTAACAGGAACGGCGGCAGAAATTACGCCTGTTGCTTTGGTGGATGCTAGAGAGATAGGCAGCGGTTCTCGTGGAGAAATTACAGCGATTATTCAAAGTGAATATTTTGACATTGTGTTTGGTCGAAATAAAAAATATGAGCATTATCTTACTTATGTGGATGAGATAAATTAATAGGCTGGAAAGATTTGAAATATTTTCGGAACCCAGACTTTAGTCCGGGATGAGAGTTGCAAGAATGTTGAAATAGCCGGCACTAAAGTACCGGTTCCAGGAAGATGACTTGTTTTTGGAACCCAGACTTTAGTCCGGGCTGAGAGTGGCAGTAAAATTTCGGAACCCATCCTTTAGGGTGGGCTGAAAGTGGCAAGAAAGTTTCGGAACCCATCCTTTAGGGTGGGCTGAGAGTGGCAGTAAAATTT